>JACCDR011650558.1_pt1 | contig 12161 bp, 22 predicted proteins | sample 7446431 | NCBI WGS metagenome assembly JACCDR01 (sample SAMN15323443, study PRJNA562643) | freshwater metagenome | isolation source: river surface water | place: USA:Blue River Watershed | collected 2017-08-17
CCCAGCAGACGACGCCCCAACGTTTCGTTCGGCGTTTCTTCCGTCGGCCGGATTTCGGTGTAGATCGCTTGCGGGTCCACATCGCTGATTGCCGAGCGAGCGTCTGCCCACCGGACGCGACGTTCCCGGGCAAGCTCGACAAGCTTCTCCGCGATCTCGGGGCGTGAAGCGATGCGTTGAACGATCAGCAGACGCAGGACGCTCGGGGACCATCGCCGCAAGACTTGGGGCTCTACCGTGCCGAACATCCGCCACGCCCGCAAACACTGGTGGGCAACCCGCAGCGAAAACGAAGCGTCAAGCGATTCGAACCACGAGCGCCACGAACGACCAGAGAGAAGCGGGCGGGCTGAATTGATGAGTCGACCGATTGACACGAGGTCCGCAGCATGACGCCTCTGGTGCGAACGCACGCGAAGCCCGATGCTCCTGAGCACATCGCTGGCGTAGCGTTTCCGTGGTAGTTGCTGCGGTTGATCCAAGAAAACTAGGGCAATCCGTGCGAATCGTGAACGGTGTTCACGTTTGTAGTTCGATGCTCGCGTATCCGTCGCGGAGCACAATCAAAAAGCGTTTGTAGGGATCATAGTACTCGCGTTCGCAAACAAAAGCGAGTCCAACCATGCACCGTGAGCCGGTCGGTCAATCGTTCCGCGTGAGCCTGTTCTCGGCCGTTACGTCGGCAATGATCTTTACCGTCATCTGGTTCGTGATGCTGGCAGTAATCGCCAGCGAGGGCCGACCGGCCGCATTCCTTCAATCCCTAACGAGGTGATTCATGCGACTGGCAATCATTGCCTGTTTCGCGTGGTCGGCGGTCCTGTACGCCGACCCGCCGAAGCTGGAAATCCCGGCAGAAATCCGGGGCAAGGTCGATACGTGGGTGAGGGTGGTGCCGACGACGGACGCGGCGGCGATCTGTTACGTGTCGCTTGATGGGCTCGCCGCGTTCCCGACGGAAGACCTTCGCGACCCAAAGCGGCTGATCGTTTACCCCGCACGCCCCGGGCGTTACCGCTTTGTCGCGGTGGCGATCAAGGCCGACGAGTTCGCTTCCGTTGAATTCGCGGTCGTCGTCGAAGGCCCGCCCGAGCCGCCGAAGCCACCGGAGCCGCCGAAACCGCCCGAGCCTGTTGGCCCTACTGATGAGCTCGGGAAGGCGATTGTGGCCGCGTACAAGTCGGCACCTTCGCCGAAGGCACTGGTGCAGGTTCTCGGCTTTTACCTCGCGTGTGGCGACCACATCAAAAGCGCAGACACGAAGACGGTCGGCGCGTTCCTTGACGCATACAAGGCGACAGCGAAGGCGATCCTTCCGCCAGGTGAATTGATGCCGGTGCGGGAACTGATCGGCCGCGAAGTGTCGCGCCTGTTCGGTGCTGACCCTGATGCCGAAATTACGCCAGCGGAACGAGCGAAGGCGATTGCGTTGTTCGCTTCAATCACGACCGCACTGGAGTTTTGCCGCAAATGAGCGACACACCAGAAACACCGAAGAAAACGAGCATCTGGCGTGAGTTCCTACCGTCGAACTGGAAACAGTTCGTCGCGTGGGCGGTCGTGTGCGTTTCCATGTTCCTCTACTCGCAAATCAAGCGGGTAGTCCCCGACGCCCCGCCGCCGCCCATCCCGATTTTCGAACCGCCGCCGGGTGGCTGGATCAAGCCGCGTGACTCGGATATTGAGGAAACCGCCCGCGTTCTCCAGATGGCGAGATTCGCGGACACCGAAGCCTGCACCGCACCGATCGGGGAAGCGGACTACCTCCTCTACCGGCTCGCGATCAAGGGCTACGGCAAGCCGATCGACGTTGTGGACCAAGGGCAAATCGGAACGTGCGTTGGTGCGGGGTTCGCGGAATCGGTGTTCTACACGATGGCCGCACAGGTCGCGCTCAACAAGGAAAAACAGGCCCTACCGCGTTTCTCGATCGAAGCGATCTACGGCGGTTCGCGGGTCGAGGTGAACGGCGGGCGAGTGCCGTTTTCCGGTGACGGGTCGTCCGGTGCGTGGGCGGCGAAGTGGATCGAGACGCGGGGCGGGGCGCTCACTCGTGACGTTCACGGCTCCCACGACCTTCGCGAATACTCCGTCCCACGGGCCCGCGAATGGGGGAACCGTGGCGTTCCCGACGAACTGGAAGCGATCGCAAAGAAGCACCAAGCGAAATGCACGCTTGTGGTCAACGCCGAAGAGGCAAAGAAAGCCCTTGCTCAAGGCTATGCAATCGCGGTCTGTTCGGATCAGGGATTCGGCAGCTACGGCAGCGGCGGGGCCGTCCGCGATTCTGAGGGGTTTTTAGCCCCGCGTGGAACGTGGAATCACTGCATGTTCATCGCGGGTTACCGATCGGACCGGGCGGGCTTCCTGATTGTCAATTCGTGGGGCCCGGGCTGGGTTTCGGGGCCAAAGGGCAAATACGACGACATCCCCGACGGCTCATTTTGGGCTGAGTCCAGCGTAGTGGAAAGAATGCTACGTCAGCGAGACAGTTACGCAATCGCGAACGCAGACGGCTTCAAGCGTCGCGCGATTGACCCGGGCGATTGGATTGTTCACAACCAAAACCGACGGCCGCGCGCCGTCCTATTCGGAGGGTTCCCGCATGCGTTGGCTCCTTGATTCGTTCACGCTCGTTGCAATCCTGATCGGCTTCGGCGTTGCCAATGCCGACGACGCGACCGAAATGGCGAAAGCGAGAGCAAAAGCCTCACTCGCCTTGAACCAGCGACAGCGCGAAGCGGAGCGAACACGAGCAACCGCCGCGTTTGGTGTCGAAGACTGCTACACCGACGCCGCCAAAGCGACGGCCGAGGCCAAGCGTCTGCGCGTCCCGCTGGTTCTCTGGATCGCAATGGACCCGACCGACGCCCCGGAGCTCCGGCGATCGCTCGATGAGGCCATTCACCTACGCATCGACTCACGCCCCGGCGGTGGCACGACGCCCCGCGTGGTGATCAAGGGCGGCGACGATAACGAGTATTTCGTGTTGCGTGAGAAGATCGACGCGAAGACCGCCGAGAAAATCCGCAGCAAGTGGACGCTCCCGACGGACCGCACCACGAACCGCAACGTGGCGACGATCGCCGAGGAAATCACGTACTACGCCGCGCCGATGACGTTCGCCCCGATGGCGTTTCCGTCCGCTGCGGTGTGTTCGACCTGACGGTAGACCATTTTGCGCGCGTGCGCGAAATGCTTCGCCCCGGTCGGGGCTTTACGGAGAGACAGATGAAACGATTCTCAATGTGTGTGGTGTGGTGCGTGGTCGCGTTTGCGTTTGGTTGGGGCGTGATGACCGCCGCCAACTCGGAAGCGATCGCCGCCAAGAAGACGAAGCCAGACGTGAAAGCATGGGCAGCTTACGACGAGGACGGTAACGCCTGTTCGTCAATCTTCACGGACGGCGAAACCGTGACCATGATCTACTACGACGACAAGCGGAATCCGAGTAAGCCTTTGTACTACATGCAGTTTCGCATCGACGGCAAACCCGCAAAAGTCATGGCCGTAAAGCGCGAAGACAAGGGGCACAACGAAATTCATTACAGCGACCAATCAGCGTTTGCGTTCGTCCGCGACTTCCTGAAGGAACACGCGGAAACCAAGTGAAGTCTTAATCGTGCCCAAGTCGGCACACGGAAGGCTTAAACATGGCCGGTCCGATTCTGCTCGAACTGATCAAGCTCGCAATCTTGAACCTGATTGGGGAATGGCCGTGATTGATCGAATCTACACGGCCATCACTGGCCGCGATCCTGGGTGGCACAAGGCGAGCCGCAAGTACCTCAAGGCCAATCCCTCGTGCGTATGCTGCGGCCAAGCGGCGACAACAGTTCACCACGTCGTACCGGTGAGCCGTGACAAGTCGTTGGAAATGGTGCCCGAGAACTGGGCCGCTGTTTGTGCCCGTTGCCATTTCGTGGCCGGGCACGTCTGCGATTGGCGAGACTTCAACGCGAAGTTTTGGGAAACGGTTCAGGCGATCCGAGACGGGCACCAGCAACACGACCCGACGCCCGTAGTGGCAACGCTGGGGCAGTTCAACACGGTACGCCGGACAACGTTTCTCGATGGCGTTTTGGTGGGCGTGTGCTTCGTTGGTTCGGTGTTGCTGGGCTGTTGGGTGGCTCGGGAGATACTGCGATGAAGCCGATCGACCTTTGCAACGCGGTGAACTTTCTCAACGAGGCCGCCGACGTGCTGAACGAACGCGGCAAAACCTACAACCCCGAACGCGGTGAGCGGTCAATGGCTCGCATTGTCGCCGCGTTCAACGCGATCCGGGGCCACAACTTGACCGAGGCCGATGGGTGGGCGTTCATGCTTTGCCTGAAGCAAGTACGCGCCGCGATCGCCCCGGCGTTTCATCACGATTCGCACGTTGACACGTTGGGCTATGCGGCCCTTTTGGCCGAGTGCGAACAGGCGGAAGGGAAGCCGAAAACGTGACCACACTGCTCGCAATCCTCGCGATGGTCGCAACGCTCGACGCACCGCGTTACCGCGACCGTGAGCTAGCCGCCGTCCGAATCGAGCGGGCACGATCGCCATTTGCCGGGGCCGTTTTGTGGCGTGTGTCGCGTGTGGCCCCGCCAGAGGTCGAGCACCGAACGAACGCAATCGCTTCACGGTGGTACGGGCTGACGCTCGGCACGTTGACCGATCAAGACCTCGCCGACGTGGACGCGATGGAAGCGGCGTTGGCCCGCCCCGAGGCATGGTACGTCGCAACCCGGATTGCCTTCCGCCGTGGTGACGTTCGCCGTTGGACGCTTCGCGTTTGGCCACTGCTTCGCGTTCGGTTGAAGCGAATCTACGGGCACGAGTGGGCAACCGAAATTGACCATTGCGACGACGCATTCATAGACCCTTATACGATCGGTGGTATCCTCTGGGACCTCCACCGAATGACAACCGGAGATGCAAACCCGTGGTAAAACCAATCGAACAATTCGCGGCCGACGTGTGGGCCGACTTGCCGACCCAGGACGAAAACGGTATCCGCATTTCGCGGGGCCCGCTGGTGAGCTTTTTGGTGATTGACCTGCTCGCCAGTCTGTTCAAGGAACTGCTCACAAACGGCGGTTGCGTGCGGCCAAACCCGACGCCGGAGCAACTGCACGCGGCATTGCAGCAACCGCCGCGACGCCGCGTCATCAAAAGGGCTTTGTGGAACAACCGCGTTTCCGAGATGATTGCCAAGCAATACGCTCTCAAGATCAGGGGCCAGACGGAGCCCCGCGAATGCCGACTACAGGACGTTGACGCCGCAATCCGCCGTGGCCTCGACCGCGTGACGCTCGACCAGATCAAAGCCGCGATGAACGACCAGTAAGCCCGCCACGTCTCTCGTCAAGCCGCCCAGCTCGGGCGGCTTTTTTTCGTTTACTGCCCCCATTTGTAACAATCCGCTTGACACGATTCCGCTTGACGATACCATGAAGGTGTGGTCGCAACCAACCGCGACACCAACACAAGGGAGCCAGTGATGACCGGCCAGATGATCAAAGCGATTCAGCAAGCAATGACCGAAATTGGGGTTTGGGGAAACGTAAACGCTGCTGTCTAAATCAAGGCTTGTGAGATTTGCGGATGCAGCCCGCACGAATTGCAGCAAGCGATCGACTCGGCAGACGATGCCGACCTATGCGAATGGTTTTGCTAAGTCCCCTGACGATGGCCCCGTGGCTGGGGCCGAAACGCGCGCGGGAGCGTCGGGATAGCCAAACACCACAAGGGAGCAGAACATGACCGATTTCGTCTACACGCCTTGCTACCCAATCACGCCGATGACCAGGCAATACCACGAGCTTGCACGTAAAGCCGAGGAGCTGACCGCATCCGGCGAATACGCTGCAGCCGAGGCGTTTGCAGTGGCCGCAACTGAAGAAGCCGAACGAGTCGAAGCAAAGTTTGCCCCGGCATTGCGGGCAGTGTTTCGTCGTGGCCGGATCGAAAAGATGATGGCCAAACTGGGCAAGTAAGGGATAGCCAAACACCACAAGGGAGCAGACCGTGCTTTACGAATTCAGCTACACGACATCGACCGGATCGACTGGCACCGCGATGTTTCGCGGGACGATTGTCGCCGACGCAAACGGCAACTACGGCACCGTTGAGGCCGCAACGGTCGAGGCCCGCGAATGGGTTGGCGAAGGCGGGTCGGTCGAACTGATCGGCTCGCGGTCGGAAAGCTGACACACCAAACACCACACGAGCAGAGAACAAGCAAAGTGAACCTATCCGCACTGAAAACACGCCGCGCCGCCCGCGAGACATCGCCGGAACGTGCGGCGGCAACCCGGGCCGAACGCACGGCGGACGTGGAAGCCGACACGATTCGAACCGCGATTCTCGCACGCATGGAAGTGGCGGGCTTGCTCCGTTCCGACGTGGCCGCACTGGTCAAGGGCAGCGTGGGCAAGGATTCCGTTTATAGCTACCTGGGGCCCGAAGCGCGGCCTATCAACAGCCGGTATGCGTCCGCGATCATGGCGGCGCTGGGGCTGGAGGTTGTGGTTTCCAAGAAAGGCAAACCATGTTTCCGCTGGAGATTGACCAGCGAATCGGCGGGGACGTTGTATCCACGCGGGTGTGCCTGTCACGCCCGCAGATGGTCGCCCTGATCGCTCAGTTGACGGAACTGGTCAAGGAATAACCCGTTGGAGAGGGCGGGTTCTGGCTGGGCTGAAAGCGGATTCGGCCACCGTGAGGGGAGCGGTGCCTGCAAGCGGCGGGGCAGCCAGTTTGATTAGGGTTTGGCGGCTGACGTGGGCGGAGGCGTAGCGTCTTTGCGTTGGCGGAGCTTGCCGGTTCGATTCCGGCCAAACCCATCCCGGTGAATCGTGTGATTGCAAGCGCAGGGCGAACGCTTGCCGGTCGGCCTAAGTGGTGCGACGGCCGGGAAATTGCGACAACGCGGGCGGGTCGGACCTGCACGATACGTACCACGAGACGCTTGACCTATTCGACTGGACCGACCGAATAGCGACGGTGGTGTACGAGGCCAGACCCGGTTCGACTCCGGGGCGTTGTCTTCCCGGTGATTCTTTCGCAATCGCGGCAAAAGTTAGTCGTTTGATGCACGCCGTTGGGGACGTTGTTCGTTCCCGGCCGGGAGTTTTACGCACAACAGGAGACCAGCATGGCAACACTTTGGAAGGTGGACACCTCGATCGGACAGCAAATCTACGTGGTCGCGACTGACGTTCTCGACGCGGTTCGCGGCGTGCTGGGCGTGCGAGGTGTGGCCAGCGAGAAACAGATTCACGGCATCGAATACGTCGATACGTGCGAGGTAACCGACGCATCTGCCGAGCTCGCCAAAACGGTCAACGCGATCGGTGCCGTTGATCTGTTCGCCGTGGTGTCCGCCCCGATCGTGCCAACCCCATGCGAAGCGTCGGACGTGCCGTTCGGCGGCGATCTGGTCGCGGATGCGGAGGCAGTGTTCCCGCACGCGGTCGACGTGGACGCGGAGACGGAGGCACCGACCGAACCGGTGATTGCCCGCAATCTTGACTGGGCCAGCGTGTAACCATGCCGACCGATTACGCCATCGTCGCGGTCCTGATTCGTGCCATGACCGACGACGAATTACAACGCCTTGCGTCTCGAATCAGAGACGAACTGAGACTGCGAAGAACAACCACAAGAACAGGAGAACAGGACCATGACGAACACATTCAAGATTCTGATTGAGTACAAGCCCGGTGACGAGTTTCCGTGGCACGCCCGAGCACTCGGGGCCAGCGTGTGGGCACAAGGCAAAACGCCCGGCGAAGCGGCGGACGGCGTGAACGAGGAGATGGGTCGCAACGGGTGGAAGCTTGAGGAGCACACTACCGGTTTGGTCATGCACGCCACGGTGCCCCAATGAACTACGGCATTCACGCCGGGATGAGCTTCCGCGAATACGCCGCACTGCCGGCGGTGAACCACTCGTCGTTGCGGTTCATCGCCCGCTCGCCTGCCCACTACCTTGCGAACCAAGTCAAGGCAGCCGAAGAGACCGACGCGCAACGCCTGGGCACGATGATTCACACGTACGTTTTGGAGCCGAAAGACTTCCCAAACCGGTACGTGTTGACGCCAGACCTGACCAAAGGGCTCATCGACAAGAACGGGCGGGAGTACACGCGACCGACGGCGACGACAGCGTACCGCGATCGCCGGGCACAGTGGCTTCGAACCGTGGGCAGCCGCCAGGAGATCACGAGCGAAGAGCTCGAAACGTGTGACGCGATCGACCGATCGTTGCGGGCACACCCCGCCGCGTCGGCGTTGCTCGAAGCATCGTTCTCGACCGAGTTGGTTTTGATCTGGCGAGACGAAGAAACGGGCTTGGATTGCAAAGCCCGCCTCGACTACTTGAACGACGACGGCGTAGTCGCGGACCTGAAGTCGACCGTTGACGCATCCCCGGGCGGGTTCGCTCGGGCGATCGCTGACCACGACTACTACACCGCCGCCGCGTGGTACTTGTGGGGCCTAGCGTGTGTCGGCGCGTCAGCACAACGGTTCTTGCACGTCGCCGTGGAGAAGGACGAGCCGCACGCGGTCGGCGTTTACGAGCTCGCAGACGATGACCTTGACCTCGGATTGACCACCACGCGGCGATGGTTGACCACGCTCGCGGAATGCAAAGCAACGAACAACTGGCCCGCATACTCGGGCGACATCCAACCGATTCGATTGCCCGGATACAAGCGGGCGCAGATGGAGACGCGATGAGCCTGCGAAACAAGCTTGCCGAATGGCGAGCAATCTCGATCGACCTGGAAGCGACTGGGACCGACCCCGCCACGGCGAGAATCATCGAAATCGCCCTTTGTCGGCAGTCAAGCCCGATCGACCCAAAGCGTGATCGCTGGTCGCGTTTGGTCAATCCTGGGATTCCGATTCCGCCAGAGGTCACGGAACTAACCGGCATCACGAACGAGATGGTGAAGGATCTGCCGACGTTCGAAACGATCGCCGCCGACGTGGGCCGCACCATCTCCGGGCGTCCGTTGATTGGGTTCGGCATTGCCCAGTTCGATTGGCCGCTCCTCGATATGGAGCTATCCCGCTACGGCGTGACGCCAGCATGGGGGCCAGTGATCGACGTTGGGGCGATGTTCAAGATTCTGCAGCCGCGTGACCTCAAGTCAGCGGTGAAAGCATACCTCGGTCGCGACATGACCGAAGGCCACCGGGCGCTAGGCGATTCACTCGACACGTTGGCCGTTCTGGAGCAAATGCTCGACCAGCACGCCGCCGACATCAACGCGAAGATGCCCGAGGAACTAGCGGAATACTCGAACTACGGCAACTGTCGAGCGGACCCGGCGGGAAAGTTGTTCTGGAAAGATGGCGAGTTGCACTACGCATTCGGCAAAGTGCGAGGGCAGCCCGTGCTCAGCGATCTCGGCTTTGCATCGTGGATGAACCGGAACGATTTCCCGGTGTCGACCCTGCGGATTCTGAACGAGTTCATCGAAGTGAAAACCAAGGCCGCAACGCAGGCCGACTCAAACATCCCCTATTGAAAGGAACCACATGAGACCGCAACCCCAAGCCGCACCGTCGGCACAACCGCAGACGCAAGCCGAGTTCAACGGCGAACAGTGGCTAGCCGATCTGCTCAAGAATCCGGCCGCAATGAAGCCGGTGAAGTTCAAGCCGTTTCAGTCGGATACGGACATTGAACTGACGGCGGCGCTCGTGATTCGCTGGTTTTGCACGCCAACGAAGCAGGGCCACCGTTGTACCGTCGATCAAGCCGTGAAGTTTCTGAAGCTTTGCGAAGCCCGCAAGCTCAACCCGTGGGAAGGTGACGCTTACCTAGTCGGGTACGACAGCAAAGACGGACCAGTTTTCAGCCTCATCACCGCACATCAAGCGTTTCTTAAGCGTGCCGAAGCTCACCCGGCGTTCGATGGCATGCGTTCCGGCGTGATGGTGCGATTGCCAGACGGCACCATCCACGAGCAGGAGGGTGACTACGTCGACGACGGGCAAACGCTCGTTGGGGCGTGGTCGAAGGTGTACCGCACTGACCGGAAACACGAGACCTACCGACGTATCAAGCTATCCGCATATGCGAAACCGTTCGGGGTGTGGAACACGAACGCCCCCGGAATGATTGTGAAATGTGCGGAAGCCGACGGGCTCCGCTCGACGTTCCCGAACGTCCTGGGCGGGATGTACGTCGACGGCGAAATGCTGGGCGACCGCAACGACGACGCCACGCCCGAGCCGAAACGTACCACCATCGCGGGGCTGAAGTCCGCACCACGGCAACCCGTCGCGATTCAGCAACACACGCCCGCACCAGCCCCGGTGGTCGTGCAGCAACCAGAGCCGGAACCGGAAGAAGACCCATTCGCGGGCGTCGATGCCGACCCGGTCGACGGTGGCATCGGCGGGGAACTGTTCGGGAAGGGGCAGGACACCAGCAGCATCAAGGGCTAACGAACGGAATCACCAAGGAGTAGCAGCGATGGGAGTGCTCGTTTTGAAGCGGAAGCAGGGAGAGGAAATCTGGATCAACGACGGCCAGATCAAGGTCTTCATCGTGTCCGCCCGGGCTGGCGTTTACTCGATCGGCATCCAGGCCCCGGGAGACGTGCAGGTCGATCGCAAGGAAATCGCGTTGTCGAAGTGGGCCAGTGCCAAGGCGGCAGAAAGGAACGGGGCCAATGGACCAAATGGCAATGGATGACATTTTTGGCACCATGACGCCGCTCGAAGCGTGCCAGGTCATCCGATCGGCCAAGCCGGGGACGCCCTTCGACGTTCGCCACGCCGCCGCGTTCGACACGATTTTGCGTGAGGCCGAATCGGCGTCGCGTATCGCCGACCTTGCCGCCAAGGTCCGGGAAGCACAAAAGCGAGACTACTGGGATTTTGGGAATCACAAGCAAAGGGAACTGGAACGCGAACTCGACGAGTTGCTGAAAGCGAGGGCGTCATGAAACGAAGCCTAGCCGTTCAGCCATTCGTGGGCCTCCAAGAGTGGAGCTCGTGGGACGATCGCAATTGCGAGCGGTGCCGGTCGTCCGGTGAATGCGACATCGAAGCGGAGTTAGTCGAGGCGTATTCGCCCGAACGACGCCCGGAGTTGTTCGGGTTTATCTCCCGGCGAGCCGGGAAGCGGTTGGCGATCTCGGGGCGAATATCGCGCGTGTGTGGCGAGTTTCGACGGTAAGCACCAAGGGCGGACATCATGGCAGGCGACTGGATCAAGATGCGAACGGAGTTGCGGACACATCCAAAAGTTGTCCGCATGTCGTCCGCGACAGGTTCCGACAAACTCCGCGTTGTTGGTGGACTTCACTCAACGTGGTGCCTGTTCGATGTCCACAGCACTGACGGAAAGCTCGAAGGGTACTCGCCAGCGGACATTGACGAACACCTCGGCTTCCCCGGATTCGCCGCCGCAATGATTGCCGTCGGGTGGCTGGCGTTTGACGAAAAAGGCCTACAAATGCCGGACTTTGAGTCACACAACGGCAGTTCTGCCAAGCGGCGTGCGGAAGACTCTGCCCGCAAAGCGTCCGAACGTCGTCGGCAATCTGTCCGCAAAGTGTCCGGAACTGATGCGGACAAACTGCGGACCAGAGAAGAGAAGAGAAGAGAAGAGAAGAGTAAGGAAGACAGTGTTTCCGCAAAGCCGGAAAACGTCACGCCGGAGACCGTGGCAGAACCGGTCAAACCTGAACCGGAACCGAAGCCGAAGCGCGAACCGAAGCCCAAGGCCGAGCCGAAGCCACGCGAACGCGACCCGCTGTTCGACGCCATCGCGGAGGCCGCTGAGGTCGACCCCAAGACGGCTGGGTCGCACATCGGCAAGATTCGAAAGCTTCTTGCGGAAGCCGACCCGCCGTACACGCCCGAAGACGTTGCCACGTTCAAACGCGACCTGTGGATTCATTGCTCGTGGGCAAGGGACCAAGGCCGAACACGGCCAGAGTTGGGCGAGATTGGCAAATGGATCGGCCGCATTCGGGCACCAGCGCAACCAATGCCCCGCCCGCCCGGTCGCGGATCGCCCGACGATCGAACCGCAAGGCTACACGCCGAGGGACAACGGGCCCTTGAGATTTTGGCGAACGGCTTACCGGACCCTTTCGGGATCAACAACTATGGCACTGACGCGAACGCAAGTTGAGCAG
>JACCDR012475332.1_pt1 | contig 12161 bp, 11 predicted proteins | sample 7446431 | NCBI WGS metagenome assembly JACCDR01 (sample SAMN15323443, study PRJNA562643) | freshwater metagenome | isolation source: river surface water | place: USA:Blue River Watershed | collected 2017-08-17
CGCCTAATCAGCGGGGGTTTTTTCTTTGTAAGGAGTTGCAATATGAAGCCAGTTGTGTTTCAATGCCGCAGGTCGGGGAACTACGTTACCTTCACGCTAGAAGGTGACATAGCCGGAATGAGAAATCATGAGGGCTACATCGAAATGACTCCTGAAATGACCCCGATTCCAAAAGAACCAGAAAAACAGGCACAACCTATCATGGTGGTGCCTAAACGTGGTCGTCCACGTAAGGGATAAGTTATGGCATTCGAGAACTACACTGAACAGGATTGGCAGAATTGGTATAACCAAGCTGCTGCACTGGGTTGGAATGAGCAGCAGATGTCAGATTTTGTGGCATCTCAGACTGGTACGACATACAGCCCTGAGAGCATTGCTCAGAAGTATGGTGATGCAGCACAAGTGCCTGATGCTGCTGGAACCACGTATAACTTTGGAGTAGACCAACTTGGCATGCTTGGTGTTGATAGGTCTCTAATCTCAGGCGGTCATTTAGACCTTAATGATACGTGGCAAGCTCATCCAAGTGCAGTTCCAAGGCAGAATCCTGATGGATCTTGGTCTGTGTATGATGTTAAGGAAGTATCACCAGGGCAATATCAAGCAGTTGATTCTGGTGCAAGAGCTGGATCACAACAAGAAGCACTTGGGCAATATCAGAGATTAGCTAACCGAAGTTCTGGATTAATTGATGACTTACTGAATACTGCTGCTCCGTTTATTCCGTTGGCTGTTGCTGGCTCTGGGATGCTAGGTAGTCTAGGTGGTGGTGCTGGATTGCCGGTATTCGATGCCGGTATGGGTGCATTTATAAACCCATCTACCGGCGGAGCCATGTTGGAATCTGATGCTCTAGCTGCTCTAACTGCTGCTGGTGCTACTCCGGCAACTAATGCAGGATTGGCTACGTTTCTCAATACCATGTCTGGAGGTGCGATACCTCCTGTAGCATCAACTGGTTTGCTAGGTGGTGGAGTCGGTGGTGCTGCTGGTGGCGCAGCAGGAGGCGCTGCTGGAGCTGCTGGTGGTTCTGTAGTTGGCCCGGTTGCAGGAGGTTCTACTGGCGCAACTGTTGGTGGTGGCATACTTGGTTCGCTTACTGGTAATCAATTACTAGGTACTGGTGCAAGTCTTCTTGGCACTTACCTTCAGAACCAGACAAATCAGAACATTGCTGATCAGAATGCTGCTTTAGCTCGTGAAGCCGCAGATGCTGCAAAGTTTCGTCCTGTCGGTGTAACTACTAGGTTTGGTCAGTCAAATTTTGGCTATGACGCAAATGGTCGATTGACCTCTGCCGGATATACACTCGATCCTGCTCTTAAGGCTATCCAAGATCGGCAGATGGGTATGCTTCCCGGTTTGCAGGATCAGTATGAACAAACCACTGCGTTAGGTCTCGGATACCTAGCAACGACACCACAGCAGCAAGCGCAGAAGTACATGCAGGATCAGTTGGCATTGGTCAATCCTGCGCGTGAATCTGGGTTAGCACAAATCCAGAACAAATTGGCGCAGCAGGGTCGCCTTGGTCTAGCTACTGGTGGCACATCGACTACGATGGCAACCAATCCTGAGATGGCTGCATATCAGAATGCCATTCAACAGGAAAACCTACGTCTTGCAGCGCAATCAACGCAAGGCGGCATGGATTACGCCAACTTCGGCCTTGGATTGATGAGTCAGGCTAATAAGCCGCTACAGAATGCACTAGGGTCTGCTCAGTATCTTGAAGGAATGGGGCAAGGTGCAATGGATATTGGTACGTCGCTAGGCGCACAGGTATCTACGCTAGGAGCCAATGCTGGACGACTTGGGTTGTCTGCACAGCAGCAGGCACAGGTTAATCCTTGGGCATCGATGCTTGGTGGTTTTGCTAATCAATACATGAATTATCGGCAACCGCAAGCAGGTCAGCAATTAGCCAATACTCAGAATCCGTATGTTGCACAGCAACAAGGCTCTGGAATGTTAGACCCAGACTATAGCCAACTAGATCCTGGTTGGAATGGTTACGGTGAGAATCCTTGGGGATTTTAAGGAATAGACATGGCGCAAAACATACTAGATGGTCTGTTTGGTATGAGTCCGTATGAGGCTCAAATGGCTGGTCAGCGCGAGGCAGAACAGTCCGCCTTACAAATGGCGCAAATGAATCCGAATACGTTTGGAAGCTATCTTGCTACTCGTGCCGGTCAAGGTCTTGGTGGGATGTTTGCCGAATCTCAGGGGATGGTAGATCCTCGCGTACAGCAGGCGCAGATGCGTCAGCATACACTAGGACAGGCAAAGCTAGATACACCTGATGAAATACGAGCTACGGCTGAACGATTCCGTCAGATGGGTGATTTTAAGACTGCTTTTGGGTTGTCACAGTACGCGAAGCAGATGGAGAATGAGCAACGTAAGGCTACAGCAGAGCAGCAACGTCTAAGTACTGAAACTGCATTCAAAACTGCGCAGATGACCAAGGATTTGGCTTTGGCTGAAAAGGCATTGCGTGAGAATCCTAATCTTGCGGTGACTGAGGTTGGTGTTAAAGGGAAACCTGGGTATCTTCAAAAGGTTGTTTACGACAAGACAAAACCTGATGCTCCGTATCAAGAGATTGGTGAGCCGTATCAGACCCCGCAAGCCATGAAGATTAGCATGGGTGGTGGTGTGCCATCAGAGAGTATCCAGCCTATTCCATACATTGATCCTGCTACTGGTAAGCCTACATGGGGGACAATCAAGGAAGCTAGAGGTAAGACTGCTGCTGCATACGACCCTGTAACTAAGCAGTTGATGACGCAAGCTGCTGCTGTTGGTAAGGGTAAAGGAGAGGAAATCATTAACTTGCCAAATCAAGAGTCTGCACTAGATAGCGTGAAAGAAGCAAGCAAGATGATTGACGCTGGAATCTATACAGGTACTTGGGGGCCAGCAATGAAGACTGCTATTGCTGCCACCCCAGGTACTGATAAGAAGAAGGTAGAGAATACAGATCAATTTGTGGCGTACATCGGTGAGACTGTCGTGCCTCGGCTCAAGGAGTTTGGCGGAAATGACTCTAATGAAGAGTTGAAGTACCTACAGAAAATATCTGGTGGCGACTTGACCATGCAGGAAGGTGCTTTGAAGGCTATCTTAAAACGTGCTGAAAGCAAAATTGAGCGCGGAGTTAATCGAGTGAAGAAGGGCATGACTCCTGATGGAATACCAGCGCAGGAGGCAGCAAAGCCTGTAATAAGGGAAGTTTGGACTCGGAATGCTCAAGGGAAATTAGTCAAACAGGTGCAATAATGGCTCGTATCATTTCATTTGAAGGTCGAGAAGTTGAAGTACCTGATGACGCTACTGAGCAAGAGGTGGCGCAGATATTGAATGTTCCATTGCAGATGGATATAGCGCCAAAGAAGAAAGGTTTTGAGTTCTCCGACATACTTGCCCCTATTGCTGCTCCGCTAGAAGTTGGCGCGCAGATGGTTACTGGTACGGCTGCACAGGCAATTGGTGGACTTGCTGGAATATTAGGCGGTGGGACTGTTGATGATCGGTCTGAGCGCATCCTCAGCATCCAAGAGGGCATGACCTACGAGCCAAAGACTGAGCTTGGGAAAGGGTTATCACAGGCAGTTGCGTACCCATTCCAGAAAGCTATGGAGGCTACAAAGCAAGCCGGTGGATTCATTGGTGAGAAGGTTGGTGGCGAGCAAGGTCGAATTGCAGGAGAGGCGATTGGTGAGCAAGTTATCCCTGTTGCCGCTACTGTTGCTCCGCTAAAGCCTGTAATGCAAGGCAAGTTAAGTGCTCCTAGTGCTGCAAAGATGTCTGCCAAAATTGAGGAAATGCAACAGGCAGCACCAAAGATAGAAGTAGCAAAAGCAGGATCTGATCTTGGGTTAGTATTTGATCCAAATGAGATAAATCCTACGCTAAAGAATCGTTTGGCAGTAGGTTACGCAGGAGATCAGCGTCTTGATATGCTTGCTGCAAAGAAAAACGCACAGGCATCCCAAGCAGCACTGAAGAAGGAGATTGGGATTGCCTCTGATGAAGCATTGAATAGGGCAAACATTGATGCTTATATCAAAAAGTTTGGCAAAGCGTATGATGACGTTAGGGACGTAGGTGACTTATCTCCAAATGCTCCGCTTGCCGCAAAATTGCGTGGTATGGTAGTTGAGGATATTCCCGGAGCAGAGGCTGCAACTCGCACAGCTAACAGGGTTCTATCTAGCGTAGCGGAGAAAATAGAGGCTGGCACATTAACTGGTGATCGTGCTGTTAGCCTTATCAAGTATTACCGTGAGAATGCTCATAAGATGGAGAAAAGCCCATCATTTGATGAGGCTACGCAAGCTAAAGCAAGTTCGTATATGGATGTGGCAAGCGCATTGGAGGACTTGATAGAGGCTAACATTGCAGATCAGTCGGTTCTATCTAACTTCCGCAAGGCTAGAACTGATATTGCAAAGGCTTATACGATTCGTGAGATTGCAAATCCTGTAACTGGGTTGCCTAACATTGGTAAATTGGCCTCAAGCAAGTACGCCGATGCTCCGCTCACTGGCAATTTGAAAACATTGCGTGATGTTGCCGTAGCATTCCCAGAATCAAGCGCAGCAATCAACAAGTACAGTGAGTTTGTAAGTACGCTACCTAGAACTGGTACTGGCGGTTCTGCTGGTGCTGCGATAGGATCTCTGGCTGGGAATACTGCACTAGGGTCAGTAGTCGGGGCAGTAACAGGAGTTCTTGGGGGAAAGGCGTTGCGAGGAAAGATTCTTTCTCCTGAGTATCAGCGCGCTAATCTGCTTCCTGAGTATGCTCGCTATATCAATGAAGGACGGATACAAAGTCTATTGACTCAATCGAAAGCGAAACCTTCTGCCGTCCCGCCAGCGCCGAGTTCTGCGGTTGTCCCATACGTTTCTCGCGGAGAAGTTAATCCAGAAGTCCCGTATCAGCCTAACTGGGTTCCAAGCAAAGGCTATGGCCCTGTCGTTAGTGAACGACAGCCACAGACTTCTGGATTACTAGGCGTCGATGATGACTTTGCTAGGATGGCAAGGCAGCGTGAGGCATTCACTAGAGAACAAACTAGACAGACTGCGCGTGAAGGCGAGGTAATGCCAAGAGATCCGAATTGGCAACCGTATCGTCCTCCAATGCTTGAAGATATTCGCAACCTAGATGTACCTAGTGGCCCCGCAGGGATTCGCAACCAGTTTGCAGAACAGCGCCGATTGGTTGATGCAGAAGCTGTACGGATCAGGGCTGAGTTGGCTAAGGCTGAGTCTGATTACGCTGCATGGGTTAAGGAATCTACCGAAAGAGTTGCTAAGGCTCGTAAAGCAGCACTTAATGAACGTGTTAATAACCCTAGAGTAATGAGTGATGCAGAGAAGCGTATGGATAAGTTAATGAAACGTGATGCAGCGGCTAGAATGCAACTACAGCAACGGATTCGTGATATGAAGGATCAAGAGGCTCAATTGATACAGATCCAGAATATTCTTGAAAGTCAGCGCGCAGGTACTACACCATTCGTAGGTCAAGGCCCGAAAACTCGTGCTGCTCGTCGCGGAATGCTGTCAGGAGAAGAATAAATGGCTACCTACCTTCAACTTGTGAATGATGTCCTAGCCCGTCTGCGCGAGTCATCCGTAGCATCTGTTTCTGCTAGTGCTTATAGCTCGATGATCGGAAAGTACATCAACGATTCAAAGCGTGCTGTTGAGGATGCTTGGAATTGGGATTGCCTTACGACATCAATCACGGTTACTACTGTTGCCGGGACCAGTAACTACACAGTAACTGGCTCAGGTCGTAGGCAGAAGGATGTCACTGTTAATGACACATCCAGTCAGGCTAGAGTAACCAACGTACCTGCCAAGTGGATTGAGGATCAACAGCAATTATCCAACGTACAGACTGGATCGCCCGTGTATTACGCATGGGATGGGTTTGATGGTACGGATAGCAAGATGACCTTCTTCCCGACGCCGGATATGGCTTACACCGTCAAGGTGAATCTGACCGTTCCGCAAACTGATCTATCTGCTGATGCGGACGTGATACTTGTTCCATCAGAACCTGTGATACTTGGCGCTTACGCCAGAGCGATTGTTGAACGTGGTGAAGACGGTGGCCTGAACTCTAGTGAGGCATACATGCTATACAAGGCATCGCTTGCAGACTGGATTTCCATTGAATCACAGCGGCAGTATGAAAACACTGAATGGGTGGCCTGCTGATGGCTAAGCAGATTACTCCACTTAGCGTAGGGGCGCCTGGATTCTATGGGCTGAATCTATCCGACTCTCCGATAGATATGAGTCCAAACTTCTGTCTTGAGGCAAATAACTGCGTCATTGACAAGTATGGACGTATCGCTAGTCGGAAGGGATGGACGGCGGCTAACTCTACAAGTGCAGATCTTGGTACGGCAAACGTCGAGTGTATCGGTGAATTGGTGCAGAACGATGGAACATCGACTGTACTGTGTGCAGGGAATGGGAAACTGTTCAAATTAGCCAGTTCTACGCTAACCAACCTGACGTATGGTGGAGGTGGAGTAGCGCCTACTATCTCTGCTAACAACTGGAAGTTCTGCCAACTGAACGGGATTGCAATGTTCTGGCAGCGTGGATACGACCCATTGATTTACGATCCTGATGTATCAACTACTACTTACCGTCGATTGAACGAGAAGTCTGGTTCTGTTGGTACTGTATATCAGTGCAATGAAGCTATTTCAGCTTATGGTCGCGTATGGGCAGCAGATACATCTTCTGACAAACAGACTGTTGTATTCAGCGACCTACTAACTCCGCACATATGGACTGGTGGTACTGCTGGATCTATAGACCTTAGGCAAGTATGGCCTAGTGGCGGTGATGAAATAGTTGGAATGGTTGCTCACAATGACTTCCTGTTCATATTCGGAAAGTGGCAGACTTTGGTTTATAAGGGGTCTACTGATCCTGCTACGATGGAACTCTCAGACGCTATCGTTGGTGTAGGTTGTATCGCAAGGGACTCAATACAGAACATCGGAGACGACATCGTATTTCTTTCTGACTCAGGAATTCAGTCACTTCGTAGGGTGATACAAGAGAAGTCTGCCCCTTTGATTTCTGTCAGCAAGAACATAGAAGATACACTTAGGGCGCAGGTTACTAATGAAACTGCGGCTAACATCAAGTCTGGGTACAGTGCAACTAATCACTTCTATCTCCTGACACTACCTACCAACCAACTTACTTACTGCTTTGATACTCGATCAAAATTGCAGGATGGTTCGTACCGTGTAACTGCATGGCAGGGAGTTACAAGCAAGTCATTCTATGAAACTAACTCAAGAAAATTCTACTTAGGTAAGGCCGGATATGTAGGTGAGTATTCAGGCTATACAGACAACTCTACTGGATACCTAGCATCGTACTATTCTACATGGATAGATTTTGGAAACCAAATAGCGATTTCCATCTTGAAGAAGATATACGCTGATGTTATTGGCGCTAGGAATCAGGGTATCACTTTCCGGTGGGGATTTGATTTCACGCCTAATCAATACCAAGGGGTCACTCAAATATCTTCAGATGTAGCTGAATCAACCGAATATGGTATTTCAGAATACAACGAAGCATATTACAATTCCCAGGTAGGGATTAACCGAATTTCTGTTAATTGCTCTGGAACTGGAAGAGTTGTCCAAATAGGATTCACTATTCCCATTACTGGGTACGCAATTTCAATTCAGAAATTTGATGTCTTTACCAAAGAAGGTCGCATTTAAGGAGCTAGCATGTCGTATACAAAAGCCACTGACTTCGCTGCAAAGGATGTATTGCTACAAGGTGATCCACTTAAACTGGTGAAGGGCACTGAGCTTGGTGCTGAGTTTGATGCAATTCAGGTTGCTGATGCGTTAAACATGAAGACTGCGACACTATCTGCCTCTGGTGGTTCTGCATTAGTCGGATTCATCCAAGCAGGAACCGGAGCGACAGCAACAACCGTACAAGCAAAGATGCGTGATAGTGTTTCTGTAAAAGACTTTGGTGCCGTCGGAGATGGTGTGACCAATGACTACACAGCATTTTCCAATGCGCTCGCAGCGGCTTCTGGGAAACGGCTGGAAATCCCTGCCGGAACTTATCTTATCGAATTCACTGGTGGAACAGCGTGTTTTACGCCGCCAACCAATATCGTTATCGAAGGTGATGGTGACACAAACACAACAATCACTTTTGCCCCGACAGATAGTGCAACGCTTTCAAGATGTTTTCAAATAGACAACGCAGGGTTTGAATTGAGAAATGTGACAATCAACTGCGATGTCGTTTCTACGAGATCAATATCTTTCTTCCAACAGAATGCAAATGATATTGTTTTTGAAAACTGCACATTTGACGGTGAGGTTACCAACTCAGGATCAACAATCTCGCATTCGGCGTATTGTTGGGTTGCTGAAGCAACTGGGACACACGATGGGCTAATGGTCAGGCGCAGCAAGATCACACGCCTCACTTACCCGTATTTGAAATCAAATGCCAGTACATCAACGCAGACAAGATTGCGGTTTATTGACAACCATTTCACAACGAATTATTACAACGATCTAGGACTCAACTCCCCCAATGGGGCGATGGATGATGTGGTAGTGTCTGGTAATACGTTTGAGAATAATCAATCAGAAGCAGCGAGCATCACTACTCAAAACCTTGCCATTGCACTGGCGTCTGTAACAAATGCAGTAATCAGTGGGAATACAATAAATGGTGCGGTGCAGGGTGTGCATATCGAGGAGGGGTCGTACTTTATCGCCGTGACTGGGAACACCATTTCCGTTGATCCTACGGCTAACGGGGGTGCTATATATCTGAATGGTAACAATATCGGTGGATCTACAGAATATCCGCAATTTATTACCATAACAGGGAATACACTATACAAACTAGGAACAGCAAAAGAGGCGACTACCTATGGCATTGTGCTGACTACTGGCGGTGGTGGTTTTCCTCCCGCAAACAGCATAATTGTGTCAAACAATATGATCTACTCGTTTGAGACAGGAATTTATGTAACAGCAGTGGAGATAGGTAAGGGGGTAGTGTTTAGTGACAACTTCATCGAAAACTGTACCAACGGAATGCAACTGGCAGTCGGCTCTCCTACGATCACCAGAAACATTACGAAGAGTTGCACAACTGGAGTAAAGGGTGGCGTAGGCGGAACCACAACTGAAGCGGTTGCAGTTTATGACCATCACTTTATAGACTGTACGACCAATGCTTCACAGGGTGATTTTGAGACTCTACTGGTGAATCCATCGTTTGAGTTTGCGTCCTTTTCTCACACTGCCGGGAATACGGATAAAGAATTACTTCCGGCCAATACGGGCGAGCGTGGGTATGGGGTGTTGACTACATCCATCACCAGCGATGTTACTTTTGACAGATCCTATCGCGCAAGCGAACTGACATGGGATGGAACAACGCTGACAGACACTCAGAAAGTTGCTTTTACGGTTGGGTGGACAGTAACCAGTATCGTTAGCGGGAATGTCCTTTATATCCGATGCGCCAACGCTACGAATGAAAGCAACGTGCGGTTGCAGGCGAAGTTGAATGGGATGTATGTTGTTAGTACCTAATCTAACCATGACCCTGCTAATAATCCTCGCCATCCTGCAAGTCGCTGACATCTGGACGACGTTGCGATTCATCAAAGCAGGCTACCCAGAAGGCAATCCCATCCTGCGCGAACTGTTCGAGGAAATCGGACCGCTTCCGACGCTGATGCCGATCAAGGCTGCATTCTTGTTCCTAGCCTACAACTCAATGGGACATCCGTATTGGGCCTATGGCGCCGGGTTTTTCTGCGCGCTGTACGCCTATGTCGTAATCCGGAATTACAGGATAGTTAAATGACGGACTTCGAATTGATGGTTCTGGCCAAGCTCGATGGCATGACTCAACAAATAGCGGACGTGCGGTCCGAGCTGTCGAATCACATGTTCGATGAATCGGGCGAGATCAAGAAAATAGGCGACAAGATCTACCATCTACAGATGTCGGTGTCGTCCTACGGTGAAAAGACAGAGGCCATGCTGATCGATGTGCAGCAAGCTTTCCTGGAACACCCCGAGGAGCGCGGCAAGCGCGACTATGCTGGCCACTACCAAGACCACAAGATGCGCAAGCGTTGGTACGACAAGTGGTCTGGATGGATCGATGCCGGTGTCGGCAACATCGTCAAGATTGTCATGGCATCCGGCGCTGCATGGTTGATGTACGCGCTGTGGGACGCATTTCTGCGGGGGCCGCACAAGTGACACGCTACGACCGCGCTGCCGAGTTGATCATGCAGTTTGAAGGCTGCCAGCTCAAGGCATACAAATGCCCCGCTGGTGTCTGGACTATCGGCTATGGCTCGACCAAGAACGTCAAAGAAGGCATGGTGATCACTGAGCATGAAGCTTTCGCCAGGTTGATGAACGACATGCAGGAGGCTGGTAATGCTGTCGAGAAGCTGGTCACTGTTCCACTGAACGACAACCAATTTGCGGCGCTGGTGTCATTTGTATTCAACGTCGGATCAGGTGCATTCAGAAATTCGACCATGTTGAAGATGATCAACAGTAAGCAGTACCTAGTTGCTGCCGAGCAGTTCGGTCGCTGGAACAAGGCTGGTAAGCAAGTGCTTCCGGGCCTGACTCGTCGGAGGGCTGCTGAACGTGCGTTGTTTGAGACCAAACCATGACCAAGCTACTGCGCCACCATATCATGACGCTCAGGCTCCGGCCGGATGCGCCGTGGCCTAGCAACGACTGGCGGCATTACCTAACGCTGAAGCTTGTATGATCGAATTCATCCTGTTCGCCAGCGTTATCGTGTGCATCATCGTACTGATCGTTGGCGTGGTCAAAGACCTTGATGATTGGGGTGTATGATGGTAAGCGAATGGGTTAAGACTATTGCCCCTCTAATCGGACAAGCATTGGGCGGACCGCTAGGCGGTGCCGCTGCTGCGTTCCTCGCAGATAAAATAGGGATTCAAGAGAAGACTGTCGAGGCTGTTTCGGAGGTGCTGAACAGTGGAAAACTCACCGCAGACCAGATTACCCAAGTCAAACTCGCTGAACTCGATTTCAAGAAATTCCTTGAGTCAAACAAGATCAGACTGGAAGAACTGGACGCTGCTGATAGAAAATCAGCGCGTGATATGCAGATCGCAACAGGGTCATGGGTTCCGGCTACCCTTGCACTGGCTATCACTGTTGGGTTCTTCAGTATTCTTGGGTGGATGTTGTCTGATTCCACTTACAAACCAACAGAGCCTTTACTAATCATGCTTGGTAGCCTCGGAACCGCATGGACGATGGTAGTATCGTTCTATTTTGGGTCGTCACAAGGAAGCAAAGATAAGACTGATTTAATTGATAGGTTATCGAAATGACAGCGGTGATAGATATTACTGGGGAAGTATTTGGTAACATTACCGTTATTGGGAGGTCACAAAGAAAGTCTCCTGCTGGCGCGCTATGGGATTGTCAATGTGTTTGCGGTGGTGCTACAACCACTACATCACTTAAGTTGCGCTCAGGCCATACACAGTCTTGTGGGTGTAAGAGGGCTACTGTTTCGGCTACGCTGAATTTGCGTCATGGAGAAGCGAATAAGACGGCAACATACCGATCTTGGAAAGAAATGCGTCAGCGGTGTTTGAATCCTAATAGCGATAAGTGGAAGTGGTATGGTGGTAGAGGTGTATCTATTTGCGATAGGTGGGATTCTTTTGAGAATTTTCTAAAAGATATGGGTGATCGCCCTAAAGGGTGCTCCATAGATCGTGTCGATCATGACTGGAATTACGAACCATCGAACTGTAGATGGGCAACACCGACGCAGCAAGCTGAAACAAATCGTGGGTGCTTCGTTCCAGGGTCAATCCCATGGAATTATGGTGCTCTACGTTCAGTAGAGAAGGTAAAAGGTGTAGCAGCGAAGTAGGGGGTTTGCGACATTCCCGCCCCCTGTCGGGCTATTGGGAGTGACCTTACCTGGAACTTACCCTGTCGTTAGCCCAGATAAGATCGTCAATGACCGTCTATGTCGCGTAGTGACGGGGTGAATGACAGAGGAACGCGCTAACGACTGTGTTTC
>JACCDR011183291.1_pt1 | contig 12159 bp, 5 predicted proteins | sample 7446431 | NCBI WGS metagenome assembly JACCDR01 (sample SAMN15323443, study PRJNA562643) | freshwater metagenome | isolation source: river surface water | place: USA:Blue River Watershed | collected 2017-08-17
CCAGACCGCGTTCAACGACTTCTGGCGCATCGTAGGCGAAGCGCACGAGGGCTGGTGGGACACCGAGGACACAGTAACCACGACAGTCGGCGTTGCCTACGTGGCGCTGCCTGCAGACGCTAAGGTCGTACAGGGCGTCGATCGGCTCGAGGGCAGCGAATACCGCGAGCTCTTGCAGATCGGTATCGGCGCACGCAACCGCTGGGATAGCGGCAACGGCAAGCCGATCGCGTATCGGCTGAGCTCACGCGGCATCGAGCTTCAACAGCCCGCCGACGGCGAGTACACGCTGCGCGTCATGTTCCGCCCCAAGCCGCCGACCCTCACCGAGAGCGAAGCTCGCGAGTGGTACGACGGATGGGAGAACTACGTCATCGAGAAGGTACTCCTCGAGCTCGACTCGCGCGAGAAGATGCCCCTCGGGGATCGGCTGGCGAAGCTCAAGCTCGCCGAGGAGGCACTGCGCGCGAGCACCAACGAGCGCCGGCAGCAGGAGCCCGAGTATCTCGTGCTTCGTGAGGTTGGCGACATCGACCCCTACGACGATGGGATCCTAGGCTAGTGGCGGGACGTCGCGCCCCATCGCGGCGGCCGACGGTGCTCGCGCAGACACCCAAGGTCGACGATCAGAAGACGCAGCGGGCGCTCGACGTCGTGCATCAAGCCGTGCTTGACCTACAGTCACGGCGCCACCTCGAGCAGTTCACGTCTACCGAGCCCGGTTACGTGCCAGAGTCCGGCGGTAGCGCCGTCGAGTTTCTGTGCGCGGACGGTACGTGGAAGGTCGTCTCGGGCTCCGGTGTCGTCGACAGCGTAACAGCCGGCAGCTCGATGGTGAGCGTGGCACCAACGACGGGGAACGTGGTCGTCGATGTCGTGCCGGCCAACTTCACCGGCATCCCGATGTCCGGCATCACGTTCTCGGGGACAAATAACCGTGTCGTGAAGTACAGCGGCACGACGCTCGCCGACTCTACGATCACGGACACCGGCGTTCTGGTCACGATCGCCAGCCCCATCAACGTCACGGGTACGGCTGACTTCGATAGCTCGGTACTGGTCAACAGCACGTTAACCGTGAACGGTGCCGTCGACTTCGACAGCACGCTCGACGTGGACGGTGCGGTCAACTTCGACAGCACGCTCACGCTGTCGACGATGACACAAGGCTCGGTGCTGTTCATCGGCGCGTCAGGCCTCGTGACTCAGGACAACCCGAAGCTGTTTTTCGACGACTCGAATAACAGGCTTGGCGTTGGTACCAACACTCCGACCGTGGGGTTGGAGGTGTTCGGCTCGGACGCTAACACCGACGTCGTTCGTATCAAGAACACGGCCGTTACTGGCTTCTCTGCCATCGCATTCTGGGACAGCACGGGCGTGCTTCGCGGGGCGACGGGCTGGGGCAACGCGTCGGTGCCGGACACGAACGTGATCGGGAAGCTCTACTGGCGAACGCTCGGGTCTGACATGGTCTACGCGACCGGCACACCCGCGGTGTCGACCACGGCGATGATGCTGTTCGACGCCACCGGTAACGTGAACATCGGCACCGGTACGAGCGATCCTTCCGTCAAGCTACGCGTACAGGGCGCGTTTTCGTACACCGGTAACGGCACCCTCGGCGACGCGGTTTCGGACACGCACGCGATCACCGGTAACACGACGATCACCGGCAACACGTCGGGTATGGGGCTTGAGGTCAAGACCAGCGCTCAGGCTAACATCCGCATCCGCGGTGACAGCGACAACTCCGGTTCTGATTCTTCGTACACCGGGCTCGTTATTGCGCGCGGCACAACGCCTACCGAGCTGTGGTTCATCGGCCGCGACGGCACGGGCAGCACCGACGGCCTGATCTTCCGACGGTCAGCATCAACAGACGACTTTAAGATCGACGCATCCGGTAACTTCACGATCGGCGCGGCAACCACGGCGAGTCACACGGTCAACGGGCGGGCGGCACTTACGAACACAACGGCGACCGCCAGCGCATTCTCCTCGACGCAGAACCCGACGGGCGGCACGACGAGCGATTTGTCCGCAGGCGTGTTCGCCAACAGCGGCACGTACAGCACCTCGGCGACGGCGCGTAGTGAGTACGGGGTGCGCGTGGTCTCCAGCTCGACGCGCTCAACGGGCGCCAACGATCTGACGAACGTTGCGGGCTACTTCACGGCTTCTGGCGCGCAGGTCAACGTCGCGTTGCGCACCGACGCCGGTAACGTACTGCTGAACCAGACGGGCGGCACGTTCTCGTGTGCGGGCGCGGCGACGTTCACGAGCACACTCAACGGACAGGGCGCCGCTGACTTCGACAGCACTCTGAATGTCGACGGCAACGTTACGTTAAACGCGAGCGTGGCCCTCGGGAACGCGGTCACCGACACGCACACCTTCAACGGAAACATCACTCACACAGCCAACGGCAACGGCTACGCCTACGCAGCGACGATCACACCGAGCGCGCTCGCCGCCAACTCGATCGCCTTCTCGCTACTGGTGAACGGCACGATCGACTGTTCGGGCGGCTCACAAGTCGCGATCGGCGTGCTCGGCCAGGTCACCACCACTAGGAGCGCGGGCGCTAACTCTCTCATCAACTACGGCGGATACTTTAGTGCGTCTGGCGGGCAGGCGAACTACGCCCTCTTTACGGAAGCGGGCGACAACTTGTTCAACAGTAGCTCCGGTAGCTCCACATTCAACGGAGCGTGTACCGTCGTCGGGGCGTTCGCGACCAACGCGAGTACGACGCTGGGGGGCGCTGGAACGGACGCCCACACGGTCAACGGCACCCTCGGCGTCAGCGGTACAGCCAAGTTTGCTGCCAGCGTCGCGGTAGGCAGCAATACAGCCCCCGCCGGCTACCTCGACGCCACCGACGGCACGGTTCATGCGCTTGTGCACGTCGCGTCGTCTGAAGGCGTATACGGGACGAGTAGCAACCACGCGATTGGCCTGTGGACCAACGGAACAAAGCGCGTATCGATCTCCGCTGCCGGCGCGTTCACGACGCTGGGTGACACGACCATCTGCGATGGCTCCGGCGACACTCTGAAGTTCTACGGCGGCACGGGCGCCACGCAGCAGACCGTCACCGGTTCTCGCGGTGGTAACGCGGCCCTAGCAGATCTGCTGACGAAACTCGCCACTCTTGGTCTAATCGTGGACAGCACGTCGTAAGGAGAACACATGCCGACCCTACCGAACATGGGACTGATTACGCCGACGGCCGGAGGCGACCGCGGCACGTGGGACGACAAGATCAACGCGTGCTTCGTGCTCACCGATGCCCACGATCACACGTCGGGCAAGGGCGTGGCAATCACGACGGCAGCACTCGACATCGACGACGACCTCGATCTCGACGGCAACGCGCTGATCAATGTTGATCAGCTAGAATTCACTGCGCGCACCACGCTGGCCGCAGGTAGCAACATCTTCTTCGTCGATGACGGCGACAACGAGCTGTACTTCCGCAGTTCAGGCGGTACGAACATCCAGATCACCAACGCCGGTACGCTCGATATCTCGGGTACTGGCGGCATCGTTGGTGACTACGCGAGCACTGGCGCCGAAGTCTCGTACGACTCGGCTAACAAGCGCTACACGTTCTCGACCCACGAGGCCAAATGGGCGCGCGTTGCGTGCGGGCCTGTTCGCATCTACGAGTATGACACGACCGAGGCCGTCTACGTCGAGCACGCGGTCGCCGCAGGCCTGGCGTCGAGCTACACGGTTACGTGGCCCGCTGCGGCGCCGGCAGCAACCACGACCATGCTGATGGACACGAGCGGTAACATCACCGTGGCCGCGATCACCGAGCAGATTCCGGCTGCGGCCGCGCACACTCTCGACACGAACAATACGTTCTCCGGTCACGTCTGGAATTTCTTCGGCCCCACGACAACGAACGCTGTTATCTATCCGATCCGTGTGCGCGCCGGTGCGTCGATCACGGGAATCAGCGTGAAGATCAACAAGCTCTCGGATGCCACGGATACGGTCACGATGGAGCTCGTCGAATCTGATGGGACCGGCGCGTTCGCAGCAGTCGCGGCGTTTACTGCGACGAACAGCGACGCGGGCGGTGGCGACAAGACGCTCACCGGAACGGGCACGCAGACTGCGACTGCGGGAAAGCAGTACGCGATTCGCGTGTATCACAGCGACGGCACCCCATCGGGGGCTATTACTACAGGCGTCGCAACAGTTACGCACACTTAAGAGACGAACAATGGCCCTACAGGAGCAGCACGTCGCGTTTAAGTTCGTCGGCGGAATCGAGACCAAGATGGACTCGAAGGCCGTGCCACCAGTGCGTCTACTCGCGCTCGAGAACGGCGTGTTCCACCGTGCGAGCTCGATCAAGAAGCGCAACGGCTACGAGCTGTTGTCCCGCGCGATCGACGGCGGCGGGTCCTACACGGGTGCGCGGCGGCTTACATCGCGCGACGACGAGCTTCTGCTATTCACGCAGAACCGCTGCTACTCAAGGCAGAGCGGCAACGACCAGTGGAGCGACGCCGGAGCACTCATCGCACCGATCGGCTACGATCGCGCTGCGGTGCATACCGGAACCGCGCAGACCGTGCCTGATCGTGCCTCTATCGCGGGCGTGACCGTGTGCGCGTGGGAGGATAGCCTCGGCGGCGTGTGGTGGACGACCGTCGATACCGACACCGGAAGCATCTATCGCGCGGCGGCTCAAGCGAACGCGGACGCGCAGCATCCGCGGTGTGTCGCGGTTGGTGGTGTGCTGCACATCTACTACGCGGTGCCGTCGCTGAATCAAATCTGCTCGCTGGTCATCAACCCGTCCACACCGGCCGCCGAGCCCATCGAGCAGGTGCTCGTGCAGGATCTGTACGACACGACGCCGACGTACGATGCGTGTCCGACGACGCGTGACGGTACGCCGGGCCTTATCGCGTGGCGCGACAGCTCGTCCACCGTCCGCGTCGCGTACGTCGCACAAAGCGGCGAGCTCGGCTCGCCGGCTAACGGCTTTCCGATCGGCGGCTCCCCGTTTGGCTCGGTCGCAAGCACGTCACCTGTGGGCGTTACGTACCGCTACGTAGACGGCACAAACAACGACCGCATTATCGTCGCGTACGCGTACTCGTCAGGCGGCTACAATGACGGGATCATTCGCGTTGTGAATGCGGGCGCAGCGGGCGTTCCGATTGGCTCGACGGCGTCCGCGACGACGTCTATGTACGGACCGCCACCGGGGCCACAAGGTCCGGCCACATCAATCACGCGCTGCGCGGTCGCCGTCACGTCCGACGCGATTTGGACCGCTTTCGAGGAGGACGCGGTTGAGCCGTCGGAGCGATACTGCGTCGTCAAGGGCGAGCCCCTTACGGTCGGAGTGACGTACGACGCGCAAGAGCTTCGCAGCGTAGGTCTTGCGTCGCGCGCGTTTCAGGCGGGCGCGGATGAGGATGCATTCGCGGTGTTCGTACACGATACGACGTACTTCAACGTGTATCTGACGCTGCGGCTCTCTGACCTCGCGCCCGCTGGGCGGCACCTACCCGGCGCCGCGTGCGGCCCCGAGCGCCAGCACGTCTCTGCGGTCTATGTCGAGGACGACATCGCAACGCTGGTGCTGCCGTACAAGAATCGTCTCGAGAGTGAGAACAACGACAAGTTCGGCGAGAGCGCGCTGCGCACGATCACGATGGACTTCGACAGCGAAGACACGCATCAGACCGTGCAGTTCGGGCGTGGCCTGTACCTCGCGGCGGCGTGCCCTCAGCATTACGCGGCCCGCATCTGGACCGAGCAGGGCTTCCACATGGGACCAGAGCTCATCTCCGGCGTCGCGTCTGCGGGCGGGTCGCTGACGACTGATTCAACGTACGAGTACATCGTTTGGTATGAGTGGACTGACGATCTAGGCGAGGTACACCGCGGGCCGACCAGCGTCGGCGATACCGTAACGACCAGCGGCGGCAATATGCTCGTCACGCTCACGCTGCCTACGCTGCGCGTCACACGCAAGGACAACGTCCGCATCTGCGTCGCGCGCTCGCTTGCTGGCGACGCGTCCACGTTCTATCGCGTGAGCTCGCTCGACCCGACGACCGAGGGCGACAACAACGGTTACATCGCGAACGATCCGACGGTCGACTCGGTGACGTTCATCGACGTCATGAGCGACGCCAACGCGAGACTCGAGGAGCAGATCTACACGGTCGGCGGAATCCTCTCGAACGACCCCACACCGCTCGGCTCGCATGTGACGGTCGGTAAGAACCGCCTGTTCTTCACTGACGCGCAGGCCGACAACGTCGTGCGCTTTTCAAAACGTATTGCGACAGGCTTCGGGGCCGAATGCGCGCCCGAGCTCGCACACGACGTCGACCCGTTCGGGGGTCCCATCACGGCCTTGGCGACCATGGATGACGTGGTCTACGTCTTTAAGGCGAGTGCCATCTTCGCGTTCAACGGCGACGGTCCGTTCGAGAACGGTACGAATACGAACGGCGGTCTTGTTGCCGGCTTCTCGAGCTCGCAGCTAATCACCTCCGATGTCGGTTGCACTGATCCGAGCTCGATCGTGCTCACGCCGAAAGGCCTGATGTTCAAGTCAACCAAAGGCATCCGGTTACTGTCGCGCTCGCGCGAAGTGATCCCGGCAGGAGATCCAGTCGAGGCGTATAACGACCAGACCGTCCGCCGCGCTACCGTTATGCCCGATCGCACCGCGGTTCTGTTCCTGACTGATTCCGGGTCGTCGCTCTACTACGATTACCAGTTCGAGCAGTGGTCAACGTTCACCAACCACGAAGGCTACGACGCCGCTGTAGTCAACAACACGTATCACTACCTGCGCGCGAACGACATCGTGTTTCGCGAGACGATCGGCGAGCACCGCGACGGCAACGCGCGCATCACGCTGCGCCTCGAGACCGCGTGGCTGCACCTACTTGATCACTTGCAAGGCTTCCAGAGGTTCTGGAAGCTACTGCTGCTCGGCACGTGGTCGAGCCCACATCAGCTCCTTGTATCCCACCGGCTCAACTACGACGAGGCGTGGACGTCGCCGTACTACCTCGACGCGACCGGCGAGACGGACTCGACCGGTTGGGTCACCGGCGACGACGCCAACCCGATCGGCGAAGACCCGATCACGGGAACCGCATACGGTGAGGGCGACTACGGCGAGGGCGCCTACGGCGGGACAGGGCCGGACGTCTACCAGTGGAGATACGGTATCCATGAGGACGGCCAGGCAGTACAATTTCGCTTTGAAGACTTTGAGAAGGCCGGACTTGCCGGCGCCAGTTTCGAGCTCACAGAGATGACAATCGTCGGCGGCGTTAAGAAGCCTGACACTCGGCCATTCAGCGCAGCGAGGAGCACTTAGTCATGGGTGTAAAGGAATTCTTCTTCGGAGGCGACGCAACAAAGGGTATGAAGACGCAGCCGCAGACCGCGGACTGGCAGCGTACGTACTTGAAGACCGCGGCCGAGCAGGGCGCCCCGACGCTCAGCACGGGGCAGATTGATCAGTCGCGCGGGCAGCAGAACCAGCTTGCATCGATGCTGTTCAATCAAGCGCGCGGGTTGACGCCCGGCGCGGGCGAGCTTGCCGTGCAGCGCCAGGCGAACAACGCGCTCGCGAATCAGGCGTCGATGGCGCAGATGTCCCGCGGAGCGGGCGTCGGTATGGCTGCTCGCACAGCCGCACGCAACGCGGCTGACATCGGCACGAATGCTGCGGGCCAGGCGAGCATCGCGCAGATGCAGGATCAACAGGCTGCGCAGGGTCAGCTTGGCTCACTACTCAATGCGACGCGCTCTCAGGACATCCAGGTTGCCGGTGCGAATCAGTCAAGTCAGCTTGCACAGCAGCAGCAGAACCTCGGCGCGCTCTCGCAGTTGCTCGGTGTCGATCAGGCAGCGCTACAGCAGGATGCCGCGCGTCGGCAGATCGCGGCCGGAGACAAGGGTATGCTGCCTTCGTTGCTACAGGTCGGCGGACAGATTGGCGCGGCGTACGCGACCGGCGGTTTGAGCGCGGGCGCGGGCGGCGGCGCCACGGGTTCAGGCCCGAACTACGCCGGCATGAGTATGCTGCCGAGCGGGTCGTACTACACGCAGCCGAAGCCGGCGGCGCCTGCGGGCAGCGCGGACAGCTACATTCTAGGCCCGAGGGCGTACTAGCCATGGCGCTATTTGAAGGCGAGGAAATGGTCTCGGTCACCACACCGGATGGGCGCACGATCACGGTGCCGCGCAGCCTCTCCGGCATGGCGCCGCAACAGCAGATCGCGCCTCCGTCCGCGCCTGGCGTCACTCCGATGCAGGTAGGCCCCGCGCCTACCGGCTTCGCCGACGAGGATACGATCGCCAACGTGGCGCCTGCCGTCGCACCTCATCTCGTACCGCCCGCTGGTGTCGTCGAAGAAGGCGAGCCCGACGTGGTGGCGGTACAGAACATGGAGCCCGAGGTCATTCAGGCCAGCCCAAAGCGCATGAACAAGATGCGCAAGCAGCAGGCCGCACAAGCCGCCTCGCCGCAGGGTCAGATAGCGGCCGCCAAGGGCGAGCAGCAGACCGCAGCGCGCGCGCAGGTCGACGCAATCACGGCGATGACTGACGTTGATGCGGCGACGAATGATCTCGTGCATGGCGCACTCCTCGAGCGCAACGAGGCGCTCGCGAAGGCCGAGAACGACCGCAACGTGGAGATGCTTGCGCGTGCACAAGAGCAAGAGAAGAAGATGAACGAGGTCGTCGGTCTTCGGAAGAAGATCGAAGGCACCAAGATCGATCGTGCGGCCGATCACCCGGTCCTTGCTGCTGTCTTTGCAGCGCTCGCGGGTCTCGGCTCAGCCATGAAGGGCGAGAAGGTCGACACGCTGGATATTCTATACAAGGCGGTCGACCGTAAGGTTGCCGCGCAGCAGGCCGACCTTGATCAGATGGGCAAGGTCTACGGTATGACGAAAGAGGAAGTCGAGATGCTCAAGGAAAAGAGCAAGAACCGGCTCGAATTCCACAATGCCATGATCGCAGCCGAGACGAACAAAGCGATTCGCGTCGTCGAGGAACTTACTGCGCGCAGCGCGAGCGAGAAGACGCGCGCCAACGGACAGATGCTCATCGCCGGCCTGCGTGAGCGCGCAGCGGACAAGACCATGGAGGCGACGCGTTGGGGCCTCGAGTACGACCAGCGCGCGAAGGCCGAGCAGAACCAGAACAATCGCTTCTACTCCGACCTCGGCTTCCGCAAGATGCAGCACGCCGACTCCATGCAGATCCGTCGCGAGGAGATCGCGGCGGAAATGGCGAAGGCGCTCGCGAACACGAAGGCCACCGGTAGCATCGAGGAGTACAAGATGCAGCTCGAGGCCGCGAAGGAAGCGCGGCAGTTCGGCGTGCGCGACATGAACGGCGAGTTTCTTTTGACACCTGCAGGTAAAGCGGCAAAAGCGGAAGCAGATAAACTCGAGGCGGATATCGCTAAGCTCGAGTCTAATCCTGATGTCATGGCGCGCTCGATCGCGAGTGACAAGATTCGCGCGATGCGCGATAGGGCCGCCATCATTCGTAACAGCCTGACAACCGGCGTATACGCGGCCAAAGCCCAGAATGAGACGCAGTCGATTTCGATCTCGAACCAGATCTCCTCTGGTCAAACTATCGCGCAGTTGATCGATAGCATCAAAGATCTATCGAATAAGGCAGGCCGGGGCGCGTTCACGCGCGACGAGGCGCAGGTGCGGCTGCGCGCTATGTTCGCCCAGCTACCGCCGGAGTTGAAAGACGCGTGGCAGCTCGGCGCGTGGGACAAGGGATCGGCCGGGCTTGTGACAAAGGTAATCGGTCTCGACCCGTCGAGTGAGTGGAATGCCGGCGTGCTCGCCATGTTCACTGCAAAGCAAATGTACGAGGACCCGAAGGCGTTTCAGGAGGGGCTGGACAGTGTCGTAGAGAACTTAGATCGTAAGGTGAAGAATAGACTTGTCGGGATCGGCACCAAGTTCGACGCGACCGACACAGTTCTACGGCGCGAGGCGCAGCCGGCGCCGCTCAGCGACTCTGCGGTCAAACTCTCAGCCGCGCGTTCGGGCCTAGAGCTCGATAAGGATGCCGAGCACCTCGGAGCGCTAAGCGCCATTCCTCTTGATCGTAATCAGGGATCACTGCGCTATCCCGGGCTACATAAAACGCAGGAGCCGCTGTTCGAGGAGCGTCTACAAGCGTACACGAAGAAGGGCGACAGGCAGGCAGGGGACGAGTTGGTCCTAGCGGTCAAGACCGCGATCGAGGACAATCGTCCAGATCTGGCCGTCCCTCTACTGCACGCACTGCGTGATAACGCGCCGAAGGAGCTATACAAGGCAGCGCGCGCCGCGGTTCCCAAGGATAGCGAGGTGGACAAGCAGATGACGTCTGAGGAGAACATGCAGATCGCGCCTGCAGTCACGCCCCCTGCTACACTGTTCCAGCAAGTGCTCGGGTCCATCAAAGCTGACGGAACGATCGGCGACACAGCGGGCTGGACGGAAATTACCAAGCTCGCAACCATGCCGGGTCCATATCAGGAGCCGGCGAAGAAAGCATGGGCTGAGATCGTGAAGCAGAGCGGTCACAACAAGTCGCTTCCTCGTGGCTCGGTGTTCAACAAAGGAGCCCGGTAATGGGCCTGTACCGCGACGACACCGGGCGTCTAATTGAAGTTGACGACGCGTTCGCCAACGCGCGCGGCTACGTGCCCGCTGAGACGATCGACCGCGGCGACGATCTACGTGCTGCTGTCAAAGACGAGCGTGCGGAACAGCGCGGTCTTGTTGGTGACACTAGCGCTCTCCTTACGGGCGGCGCGAGCGGTCTCACGTTCGGTCTATCAGATATCGCTCTCGCGCACTCGCTCACACCGCTAGAGCGCGAGCAGCTCGCGGCGGATCTCGAGGCGCATCCCAATCTCCGAATGGCCGGTGAGATCGCTGGCGGCGTTGCCGGTGCGTTTGCCGCGCCTGGCTCATTGCTCGGCAAGACGCCAGCGGGCTACCTCGGGAATGTCGCCGCCCGCGAGGTCGAAGCCGGTATGGCGCAGGGTGGTATCCGCGGCACCGCACAAGCACTCAACGCGATGGGGCTCGAGGGCGCGGCGCAGAGTGCCGGCCAGTACCTCGGACACGCCGCGATCGAGGACAAGGAGACGACCGCCGAGGGCCTCGCCGGCTCCGTCGGCACCGGCTACGCGTTCGGCGGCGTTGGCGGCGGCGCGGCACTCGGTATCGCGAAGGGCACGATGGCGGCCCGGCGCATGTACTCGCGCGTGATGGACGGACGCAAGGCAGCGCAGGCCGCGGAGTCCAACTGGAAACTCGCCAGCCAGGAAGCGCTCGACAGCGACACGGTCGGGCGCAACGTCGCCGAGCAGAAGCTCGACGAGATCCGCAAGGCGAAGATCGTCGCGCAGCGCGAGCGCAACCAAGCGAAGGCGGGACTGCGCGAGGAGCAGATGGCGGCGGCCAACTACGAAGGCCGCGCGGCTGTCACCGAGGACGGCTTCGTCGCGCCTGGCGTCGAGGGTCCACTACCGCTCGACGAGGGTATCACCCCAGCGAAGGGCGGGGGCGTAACCGCGCAGTATCGGCGTCCCGAGAGCGTCGACTTCGATCCCGCGGCTGCGCAGGCATTCGACGAATCCATGCCGTCGATGCGCGACCAGATGAACGATGCAGCCGCCGCGATCAAGCCCGCCGAGAAGGGGGCGAAGACCGGCGCGTACAGGGCACCCGAGGCAGGGCCGGGCGGCACGAAGCGCATCCAGCGCGAAGCCGTGGAAGCTGCCGCGAAGACCGATCTCGAGGACGCGCTCGCCGGCACCAAGGCACAGCTCGACGAGGGCGCGGCGCTCAAGGACGTGCGTCCCGATCTCGCCGCCGAGCACGTGCCCGGTCAGACCTACCCGGGGCGCAACACCGAGATCCGCTCGCGCGTTGCCGAGATGCAGCGCCAGGGTCGCACGAAGGAGGGCATGATTGCTGCGCGCCAGCAGGCGCTCAACGACGTCCGCTACAAGGCGACCGAGGAACTGCTCGGAGCACCCGCGGCGAAGATGGAGCGCGAGCTTCAGGAGATCGTGGACGAGTACGACGAGGCCCGCAAAGCTCTCGCCGAGCTCTC
>JACCDR012516796.1_pt1 | contig 12158 bp, 8 predicted proteins | sample 7446431 | NCBI WGS metagenome assembly JACCDR01 (sample SAMN15323443, study PRJNA562643) | freshwater metagenome | isolation source: river surface water | place: USA:Blue River Watershed | collected 2017-08-17
CAGAACTGCGCATTGAGGCCTGAAGGTGAATCGACACATTTATCTAAGATATTTTGTGCCGACACGCTGGCAATAGCATCATCGATTTCAATATTCCAGTAATCGACGGTCAGCATTAAATCTTCAACAAATTCAGGCTGATATACAAAGCCAACGGTGTAGCTGGTGGATTCTTCTGGATTTAGTTTCGGGTTACCGCCAGATAAACCTTCTATGCTAGATGCTGTTGCGGTGGGATCAAAGTTGGCCGGAATGCCCAGGGCCGCACAGTTTTTAACTCGGGCTGCACTTTGATTGTGTTCTTTACCGCAAGGATCGGTAACAAAGCCGAAAGTTTGGTTTTGTGGGCCATACAGCTCACCGATATTTGGTGCTCGCAGCGCGATGGCATAGGTGCTACGTACCCGTAGCTCGTCAGTTAAGGTCCAATCTAAACCCGATTTCCAGCTGACCGCATCGCCGGTTGAGCTGTAATTGGCGGCACGGACGGCACCGTCGAGCACTAAGTCTTGCACTAGCGGCAGGTCGGTTAATAACGGAACTGAAACTTCGGCAAAAGCTTCGCGAACATTGAAACTACCATATTCGTATTGCAGCGCGTTTAAGAAAGTTGCCCCCGTAGCGGCAAAAGCATCCGGCTTGCTTTCACTTTCTTCTTTACGATATTCCACACCTGCCGCCACGCCGACACCACCCGCAGGGAGGTCGAACAAGGCGCTGTTGGCTACGCTAGCGCCAGCAACTTGCTGTGTAATGCGGCTATCTGAAACTGAGGTGGTATTAAACCACTGACGTGCGCCTGCATTGATGGCATTGGGTCCCAACAGTGACGTTGGCACACAACCGGCCGCGCGAGCTGCAACATCGCGACACACGGCTTGGCCGTTGACTAAAATCGCGTCGATGGATTGTGCAAAGTTTTTACGGACCAGGTTGTTTTTGTTGATTTGCTCAAGTTTGGTGGTGCCATAGGTCGCAAAGCTATCAAATGACCAGTCATCCGTCAGCTGACCGGTTAGGTTGATCACAGCGCGATCGGTGGTACGGGTATTTTCTTCAAACCGGCGACCGGCATCTTTGTTAAAACGGTGTATGGCAATAGATGTAAGGCCATTTTTATCCATAAATGCTGCCAGCGTAGGCGTCATATAGGCATTGTCACGTTGTATTGGCAGTGCGGTTTCGTATTCAAAGAACGATGGTTGATTTTCGCTGGTGCCCTTGCTGACTACATGTTTCACGTCAAACGACAGGTTGATATCGTTGGTGAGGTCGTAGTTGGTTTTGCTGCTCAGCGCTAAACGGTCAAAGTTGGGTTGCAAATCCTGATACTCGACCAGATTCAGGTATTCACAGTTGCTGCAGCGGCCATATTCACCATAAGTAGTGCCTAAGTTTTGCTCGCGCAGTGCGCCATTGGCATCAAAAATATACCAAGTGCCGTCATCAGCTTGGAAGTTGCCGTTGATCGAGCTGTCATACCAACCGGTATTCGCGACTGTGATGCGATCTGGGATGCCATCATGGATGGTTGCACCTGTGACAGGATCTTTTTTGTCACCATTTTTAGGGTTGCGTACCTGCATGTAAGGGGTACGTGTTTTGCTACGCTTAGTGGCGTTGACACTATCTTGCGTGGCGTATTCCGCCGCAAAGGCAAAGTTACCGTTGCCATTGGCAAAATCTGCACCATAAGACACGCTGGCTTTTTTGTTTTGATAAGGATTGTCTTGGGCTTTGCTTAAGGTGGAGTCGAAGTTAAAGCCGGTAATGTCTTTTTTCAGGCGGAAGTTGACCACACCCGTCACTGCGTCGGCACCGTAAATGGCCGAGGCGCCACCGGTGATGATCTCCACGCTTTCGATCCACGCGGTTGGGATAGTGTTCACATCGACCGATGCAGAACCGGCACTACTGGCCACATGGCGACGACCATCAACCAAGACTAACGTGCGGTTGGCACCCATGGCGCGTAAATCCAGCAAGTTTAAACCAGCGCTACCGATAGAATTGCCTGAGTTAGAGAGCGAGTAAGTCGATGCCAGTGCTGGCAACTCATTCAACGCTTCGCCGATGTTGGTGGCACCAGTTTTGATCAGTTCATCACCGCTGATCGCCGTAATTGGCGTGGGAGCTACCGCACCTTCACGGCTAATCCGTGAGCTGGTTACCTGGATACGTTCTACGGCATTTGCACTATCTTCGCTGCTGTTTGGTGTTTGAGCTAAGGCGGTGGTGCTACCTAAGGATGCTAATAAAGTCAGCTGCACGGCGTAGCTGGTCATTGATTGACGGAACATTTTCACCTCTGGATTGCTAAGTACCCGATCGGCATGAACGAGTGCTAAAAATGGTTACACCGCCCCTTTGTGCTTTAGCGCAGGTAGAAGATGACTCGCATCCGTTGGGCTCTATGGCGCCAGCGCGTTATACGAGGCTGGGTAACCGATGTATGGCTGTGTTTGATCACAGTCGTCTAAAGAAAAAGCATTCTACTGCGCAAAACCCACTTCGCGAAACAGCATTGTGCGTAAATATTCAGAAAAAATGCGCCAATTTGCAGCTGAACGCTGGAAAAGTGGTCAGCTGTGAACATTAGAGAAACATGGGGCTGTCTGTTATATGCAAATGACTTACCTTTTAGCATCAGCTTACGATGGTAAAAAATGGGCAAGCCTAGCCATGTTTGGTACGGTTTGATGACTGCAGCAGTGGCGGTTGTTAATGATTATTACTAGGTTGACGCTCTTTTAATGGTGTGAACTGCACATTAATTTACAATTTATTCAATAATAGGGTAAGCTTGAATTCCACAAACATTGCATCAGAGATAAGGATTATCAGATGGATATGTTGCTTGATTATTCACTGCTGTTGGGTGTTTTACTGGCGTTGTATGGCTGGTATGCCCCGATGCTTTTGGTGCTGACGAGCCCCGGATTGGCGTGGCGTGACAAAAGCCGTTGGTTGCTCCTCTGTGTGTTGGGGTCCTGGCTGGCGTATTGGTGGCTGCGGCAGCATTTATTCTCTACATCTCATGGTAAAATTGACTAATAAATGGTTAATTCTATCACTCCTAGATTTCGGTTTATCTTTAGATATTGATTTTAAACATCTTTTTTATGGCACCTTGATTGCTTTAGCATGCCAACGTGCAACAGCTGCAGGCTATACCGTCTGGCTGTATAAGGAAATCACTATGCCTTTCTCTTTTTCCGCGGTGGCCATCGCTAGACCGCCTCGACACAACGCAAGCGCTTTACATCTGGTTATATCATGGCTGCGGCAGTTTTTGTTGCTGGCTATGTTTGAATGGCGTCGAGTGTTTGGCAATAAAAAAGCCTGGTTAGTGCTGCTGGCTCTGGTGTTTGTGTGGGGGACACTATTTTGGCAGGTGCTGATCCCGCTGTCTGTCAAACTCCAAGATCCCTCCATGCGGCTCATGGCTTATCAGGGCTTGGCACAACTCGGCTTGGCCAATTTATCGGCATGGCGCTTACCGGAAGTTGCGATGTTTTGGCTGCTATGCTGCAGTGTGTGGCCGGTGGCCACTATGTTATTGACGGCAAGTCAAACCTGCCGTGACCGCCAGCAGGGAACATTGCGTTTATTGTTGCTGCGCACCACGCGGAGCCAATTATTCTTTGGTCGATTTTTTGGCCATTGGTTACTCATGGGCTGGCTGATGCTAGCGGTGAAATTGTTATTTTTGACGATGTTAGCCGTGCAATACCAGCAAATCCCTTGGGCAGCCGCCAGCCACATGCCACAGTTGTGGTGCAACGCTATGTTGCTGATGTTGCCCTTTGTCAGTTTGATGGCGTTGTGTTCGGTGTGGGCCAAGTCCAGCCGGGTCGCCTTAGCAATTGCCATTTGTGGCGTGGCTGCGCTGGCGATAGCACTCTCACAGTTGCGCCACCTTTGGCCTGATGCTGTCGAGCTATTAACCTGGTTACCCGGTGCTCGGCTGGATCAATGGTTAGAGATTGCGGCGCAGCCCACCGCGGCATTGATGTTGGTCACCGCCTTGCAAACCATGGCGTTTCTACTGTTGGGTTGGTTTAGCATGCAGCGGAGAGCCATATGAGTCTTTTAATTGATGCCCAGCACTTATGGTTTCGCTATCAGCAGCCATGGGTGTTACAGGATGTGAGTTTTCAGGTCACCTCCGGTGCGCCTGTCGCGCTGATTGGCGCCAATGGCGCAGGCAAAACGACCTTATTTAGCTTATTGTGCGGTTATTTGAATGTTCAGAAAGGCGCATTACAGATTGCAGGTATGCGCCCTGCTCACGCCATCGCACAAGGCGTGTTGGGTGCGTTACCGCAAGATGCGCAGTTTGATGCTGATTTTGCCATTGGTCAGCAGCTGGCTTTTTACGCAAGGTTACAAGGCATGTCGCGTCAAGCGGCCAACACTGAAGCCACGCGCGTGTTAGCCTTGGTCGATTTAAGCGAGAAAGCGCGTGATCCCATAGCAGCGCTAAGTCATGGGATGCGCAAACGACTTGCCATTGCGCAAGCGTTAATTGGAGCGCCTGCGTTGGTGCTGTTAGATGAACCAACCGCCGGGTTGGACCCGATAAATGCCAAGCAAATCCGTGACATTATTGCTGCGCTCTCCTCTGACGTGACCTTTGTCATCAGCTCACATAACATCTTTGAGTTGGAGCGTTTATGTTCGCGCGTGTTGCATTTGGCGCAGGGAAAATTGCAGCCCGGCTTGGCGTTATCGCCAGATCAGTACGGAGCGGGAGATACCGCTAGCGCGATCAGTCAACTGACGGTGCAGCTGTTGCCGCCATGCCAGCAGGTATTGCCTCTACTGGCACAATTACCCAGCGTGCACAAGGTGCAACCGGTTACCACGTTAAACCGCGGTGTGGATGTGATTATTCACTATGATGTCAGGCTCAATCCGATGCTGGATGTGGCGGTATTGCAATTATTACATAGCCAGCGTGTGCGTTATCGGCAGCTGCAATGTGGCCTTAGCTTGGAGCAGCAACTGTTTGCCGACTGCGCGATCGGTTAAGGCTCGATTTGTAAGTCGGCAATTTTATTGGGTACGCCATTCCATTGGTCGGCATCGGGCAGCGCTGGTTTTACCGTGGTGATGTTAGGCCACACCTGTGCGAGGTCGGCATTAAGCTGAATAAAATCGCGCTGATCCGCCGGTACGGCGTCTTCTTGGAAGATAGCGTTGGCGGGGCATTCTGGTTCACAGAGGCCGCAATCGATGCAATCAATGGGGCTGATGGCCAAAAAGTTTGGCCCTTCGTAAAAGGCATCGGCAGGGCAAACGGCAACACAATCGGTGTATTTGCATTTAATACAGTTATCGGTGACAACAAATGCCATGGTGAATCCTCCGTGCTGCCGGCGTTGAGGGGACAGCGGCTGCGCATGATACTGTAGCAGATTAAAAATACAATATTGCAATACGCAAACGGGCTGCAGATAGCTCAGACAGCGTGCGCAAGATGACGTAAAATAGCCGCACTTTGTGAGCGGACACCTGTTGTGTTTTGCCATGACACCGAGAAAGAGAATTTGTTATGTTGCGTATTACCGAGTTAAAACTGCCGTTAAATCATGATGATGCTGCCTTGCCAGCGGCCATTATTGCTCGTTTAGGGATAAAGTCTGAAGATTTAATCGATTTTACGGTCTTTAAACGCGGTTACGATGCGCGCAAAAAAACGGATATCCAGCTGATTTATACACTCGATATTACGGTCACCGATGAAGCGAAACTGCTGAAAAAGTTCGCCAAAGACCAGCATGTCAAGCCATCTCCCGATACCGAATATAAAGTTGTCGCCAAGGCGCCAGCCGATTTGACGGAGCGGCCCATTGTGATCGGGCTTGGCCCTTGTGGTTTATTTGCTGGCTTATTGCTGGCACAAATGGGGTTTAAACCCATTATTTTGGAGCGCGGCAAAGAAGTGCGTGAGCGCACCAAAGATACCTTTGGTTTTTGGCGTAAAGGTGTGTTGAATACCGAATCGAATGTGCAATTTGGCGAAGGGGGAGCCGGAACCTTCTCCGATGGCAAATTGTACAGCCAAGTGAAAGATCCTCGGCATTATGGCCGTAAAGTACTGACTGAGTTTGTAGCGGCTGGCGCACCAGCCGAGATTATGTACGTCAGTAAGCCACATATTGGCACCTTCAAATTGGTTACAATGGTGGAGCAAATGCGCGCCACTATTATTGCGCTGGGCGGTGAGATCCGTTTTAGCACCCGCGTGGATGATTTGATCCTCGAAGGCGAGCAGCTGTGTGGTGTGCGCTTGGCCGATGGCTCGGAATTACGCAGTCGTTATGTGGTGCTGGCGGTTGGTCATAGTGCCCGCGATACCTTTGAAATGCTGCATCAACGCGGCGTCTATATCGAAGCTAAGCCGTTTTCGGTAGGGTTTCGTATCGAGCATCGGCAATCGATGATCGATGAATGTCGCTTTGGCCCCAATGCAGGTAACCCTATTTTGGGGGCGGCCGATTATAAATTGGTACATCACTGCAGCAATGGCCGCACCGTGTATAGCTTTTGTATGTGCCCAGGTGGCACTGTGGTGGCGGCAACGTCAGAAGAGGGCCGCGTAGTGACCAATGGTATGAGCCAGTATTCCCGTAATGAACGCAATGCCAATAGCGCTATTGTGGTGGGGATTGATCCCGAGCGCGATTATCCTGGCCATCCATTGGCGGGCATCGAGCTGCAGCGGCAACTGGAAGCCAATGCTTTTGTGTTGGGCGGTTCGAGTTACCATGCCCCTGCGCAGACCGTGGGTGATTTTTTAGCCGGACGCTCATCGGAAGAACTCGGCGATGTGAAGCCATCCTATACGCCGGGCATTCATTTAACGGATTTAGCCAAAGCGTTGCCGCCATTTGCTGTTGCGGCGCTGCGGGAAGCTATTCCAGCGTTTGATCAACAAATTAAAGGCTTTGCCCGGCCGGATGGCTTGTTGACAGGGGTCGAAACCCGCACCTCGTCACCCATTTGTATTAAACGCGAGGCAAACTTCCAAAGTGTCAACATCAAAGGTTTATTCCCTGCCGGTGAAGGTGCGGGTTATGCCGGTGGTATTTTATCGGCCGGTATTGATGGTATTCGCGTGGCGGAGGCGGTGGCGCTGACGATGTTGGGGCAACCGGTGAAAGCCGGTCGTTAACGCCTGACCTTGGCATCGCCTGTGGTTGTGATGCGCTGAACTATGCCTAAGGTTGAGATTTGGTAACACAATCGATACTATATAACGATTTTTTAAAGTAAGTAATAAAAAATAACCATCAATGGTCAATCACAATGTGGTGAAGCGTCGGATGCTGCTTAACAGCGCGGTCAATCATCATCAGTGTCAAACAGGAGTAGACAATGCGTAAGACCCTTATCGCTGCCGCTGTCATTGCAGCCGCTGCCTTTGCTGTATACAAGTTAAAATCACCTGCCGGTGGTGCGTTGGCGGAGCTCGCCTATGTACCTGCCGACACCGCCGTGTTAACTGTGCAAGCCGAACCACTGGATATGATCGCTTACATGCAAAGCATGGGCATGGATCCAACGTTTTTTGGCCAAACGTTCAAAGATGCGATGGGGCAGTCCACCGAGCCGCAGGCAAAATTTTTAATTAGCTTGATGGATCGTTATGCCCAAGCCATGGCATCGCCAACCGCGTTGGTGGAGCTGCTGGGCGTGCAGGCGAAAATGCAAAGTCTACTATACATGGTGGGTGTATCCCCGGTATTGAAATTAACTGTCGCTGATGAGGCCAAAGTCTGGGCTTGGTTTGATAAAGCTGAACAAGATAGCGGCTTTGCTCACGTGAAAAAATCATTAGATGGCCATAATTTCCGCAGCTATAGCTTCCAAAGTGAAGAACTGACGCTGGACTTATTAGTCTCTGTGCGCAACGGCTGGTTAACCATAGCCTTAAGTTCAGAGAAACTTGGCGAAACTCGCACCAAAGAAATTTTAGCGTTAGTCAAACCGGCGCAAAGTGTGGCGGATAACAAAGACATCGCGACGTTATTGACCAAGTATGAACTCAATAAAAAATCTTACGGTTATGTGAGCTCTGCCGAACTGAGCAAAGTATTAACCACCGCAGATGGCAACCGTTTGGCAGTTGATGTGAATACCTTAGCTGGTGCCGAATTTGGCACCTCGATGGCAGCGTGGCGCACGCCAGCGTGTCAACAAGATGTGGCTGATATCGCGAAGGTATTACCAGGTATGTATTTTGATAGCCACTACCAGACCAACAACCCTGAACAAATCACCGCGACCAGCAAAATGTTGTTCCCGGTCAATCACGCCGTAGCGGTAGAAGCGCTCAGTGCGATGCGTGGTTTTGTGCCGGCGCGGATGAGTAAAGGTACGGGTGAAGGTATCATGCAATTTGCTCTGGGCTTGGATGTGGGGCAATTGGCGGCGGCGTCTGGTAAGTTATGGTCTGCCATGACCGAGGCTAAATTTACCTGTGAGCCGTTAGTGGCGCAGCAGACAGAAATGAAAGCCAATAATCCTTTAGCTGCATTAGCGATGGCCGGTATGGCCAATGGTGTGCAAGGCATCAGTTTCTCGCTCAATAGTGGGTCTTTTGATCCTGCCGCCGGTGCAGCCAGTGTGGATGCGGTCATGTCTATCTCTGCGGCCAATGCTCGGGTGTTCTTTGATGGCTTAAAAGCGATGGTACCTCCATTAGCGGCGGTGACTTTACCCGCAGAAGGCACAGCGTTGGATTTAACCACCGTTATTCCTGAAGCTGGCATGCTCGGCTTTAAACCACAGTTAATTGTGAACGACTCACACTTACAAATTTATGTGGGTGATCTGGCCAAGGCCCAAGCGGAAGGTCAAGCCAAAGAAGCGCTAGGTAAAAACGGTTTGTTTGCATTTAGCATGGATTACGCCAAATTCATGGAAAACATGCAAACCATGGCGGCAGCCTCTGGCCAACCGATGCCTGCGGAATTATTTGGTTCAGTGCCAAATATGCAAATGGGCATGCGGATGGACGTCAATAATCATGGTCTAGTGATGCATGCAGATATGAAATGGTCGGCGAAAGCTGCCGCTGCTGCAGCCAATAGCCCTGCGACGACACCAGCCGCAACGCCGGCAACTGCACCAGTAACGCCAGGCGAAACTGCACCTGAAACAACACCAACGCAAGGTAACTAATGTAACGTTATTTTGTTGTTCGGTTATCTCTGTGAAACGCCCAGCCTGATTTAGCGCTGGGCGTTTTTGTTTATAACACAGGCAAAGCGTCTACAGGTTTTCCGGTCGCAGATGAGCACTACACGCATATATGCACAGATATGCCGTACGCCGTGGGATGTCACAGACGAAAAAAAGGGTTATCGCCACTCCCTGTGCTCGATAACCCTTAAACACACTGACATTAGACGCTTAATTAGAACTTATAGTTCAGTTTCGCGTAGATATAACGCCCTCTTGGGTTATACATACTGGTGACATAACCATAAAGATCATCGTTACCATCACCTATGGCGAATGGTGGCTCTTTATCCAACAGGTTGTTCACCCCAAACGTCAGTTTGGTTTGGGTATCGAGGTTGTAATACAGCTGGGTATCTAAGTTGGCATAACCATCGATATCACGTGCCCGCTTGCTTTCCATCACATTGGCAGCTTGGTAATCTTCATGTGCTCCTGTGTAGGCCACGGAGGCGGCAACACCAAAATCACCATTGATCGCCCAATCGGCCGAAGACACCCAGCGGTGTTGTGGATAACGATACTCGCCGGTGTAATCTAAGTCATTTTTCGAGAAATCAAGCAGGTAGGTCCATTCGAAGTTAAAACGAACCGTGCCCATATCTGCCAGCGCCAGCTTATAGTTAGCGGATAAATCGACGCCGCGCGCTTCTTGGCTACTGACGTTGCGGAACGAACCATAAATTTCATCGATAGGACCGAGCGTTTGACCTGGTAGCGGTGCTAAACGTTTACAGGTTGGGCTGTTTTGTGTTTTACAGTTTGCCAGCAGTAATTCGTCGTAAGGGGCTTTGTCGATCTTGTTGTCTTGGGTGATATTCCACAGGTCAACACTGAAATCGAGCTCATCATTGACTTGCCAAATGGCACCAATGTTCCAGCTTTCTGATTCTTCCGCTTTCAAATCAGGGTTACCGGTATATTTAAAGTTGTAGTCGGTCGCGGTACACGCAGGGTTGGCTTTGTCTGGTGTTGGGCACAAATAGACGTCGGTTAAAAACGCAGAGTCTTTTGATGGGCCTAAACCAATTTGCGCCAGTGAAGGTGCGCGGAAGCCTTGGCTCCAAGAGGCGCGGAAGGATAAATCTTCGGTTGGCTTATAATGCAGTGCTACCTTGGGGTTGGCGGTGGAACCAAAATCGCTGTAGTGGTCATAGCGTTCCGCAATTTGCAGTTCTACGGTTTCGGCAACAGGAATTGAGAATTCGACATACGCCGCTTTTTGTGAGCGACCTGCCGCGGCAGACACTGATTCAGTACCAAAAATTAAACCGCGAACGAATTGATCATCCGGCGTATCACGGCCATCTTCCTTGCGATATTCCACGCCAGTGGCCACACCCACAGCACCGTGTGGCATGTCAAACAGTTCACCGGCAATTCGCGCATCAGCGGCGGTTAAATGTGATTCACCACGACGAACCAAGGATGTGGTAATGGCATCAATCACCGATTGTGGGTTTTGCACACCGCCAAATGGGTTATAACGACCGGCGTCGATTTCGCGTTGGAGGAAATCGGTACGTACCCAGCCTTGCGAACGCTCACCAGTTTGGGTGGCTGAACTGCGGCCTTTGGACGCGGCCACTTCCCATTCATATTTGGCAAAACTACCCCGAACACCCGCCATGGCTCTTAAAGTATCTGAGGTAATATTCCAGCGGCGGTTGCCGGCATCCGCGGTACGATACCGACTGATTTTAATATCTTTTTTCCATGGGTTATTTGGATGTGATGCTGGGACTGTCAGACCCGCGCCTTCATCTAATGGCGTCGCCGCACCACCGGCAGCTGAGTTATTATGTTGGGCAGCCATCTCGAGGAACAATTCCATATCGTTACCAAGATCGCGGTTGCTATTGATCATCACCCCCATCCGCTCAGCGGCCGGTACAGCGATGGAGTGTGGACCATAGTCGTACACACAGGTTTGGCCTGCGATTTGACCCGCAGGGCAGCCAGGGTCACGTTTGACCTCTCCATCAACGATAAAACGGCCAGGATAGCCACGACTGGAGCGTTGATCGGCGCCACCATATGGTGCTTGGTTGGCGGTACCAAAACGGCCTAATTCATAGTTATCAATTTGGCTGTTGTTAAAGTAGTCGAAAATGATAGTGGTATTGCTCTTGTCATCGCCAGAACCCCAGACTGCACTCATGGTTTTTTCATGGTAGTTCGGGCCTGTGGTGCCACCATAGCCGACGGAGACTTCGGTGCCGGTATAGTTTTTCCGCAGAATAACGTTGACCACGCCAGCAACGGCATCAGAGCCATAAATAGCAGAGGCGCCATCTTTTAAAATATCAATACGTTCGATGGCGGCCATCGGAATGCTGTTGATATCGACAAAGTTATTCACGATACCTTCGGCAAAGGCATTGGTTGCGACACGACGGCCGTTGATCAACACCAGCGTAGCGTCTGAACCAAAACCACGTAAGCTGATGGCGGCGGCGCCGTTAGCCGTGGAATCTTGGCTATTGCCACGGGTCGAAAACGAACCCGCGCCTGTGACAGGTAGCCGTTCTAACACTTGCGCTAAGTTTTCAAAGCCGGATTTATCTAACACACTGCGGTCAATGATAGTGACCGGTGACGGGCCTTCAGCGTCTTGACGTTTAATGTTAGATCCGGTGACTTGAATACGTTCAACGCTATTATCTTCTGCTTTTTGATCAGCAGCTTGCAGCATCCCAGTAAATAAAACGCTACCAATCGCCAGCGCACACGGCGATACCCGGTAGAAAACCTTTGGTAGTTTATTTTTTTTCATCTGTACAGTTCCCTTTTTTATATAAGCTCTTGCTATTTTTATAGTTTTGCCTTTTATGGCAGTTCAAATATAGAGCACTTTTTTAAAAATGGCTGCTGATAAGATGATAATTTTTATACAATTTATCGCA
>JACCDR010193362.1_pt1 | contig 12155 bp, 9 predicted proteins | sample 7446431 | NCBI WGS metagenome assembly JACCDR01 (sample SAMN15323443, study PRJNA562643) | freshwater metagenome | isolation source: river surface water | place: USA:Blue River Watershed | collected 2017-08-17
CAAACGGGCACCTTACGAAGTCAGCTTTAAGTTTGCTTGTCAGTTTATAGCCAGCAAGCTGGCGATGATGGCGGGCGCTATCTCGCCGTCACACACCGCAAGAAGACTGTCAGAGCTGCGCGGTTGTGTCGGCAATCTGTTTATAGAAAAACGCCCCAGGCCAGCAAGACCCAGGGCGGTGAAGATATCCAAAACCCGTTATCCGGTAAACCGCAATGCTGCTCCACTTAAGTGAAGAGCATTGCGCAATAGCGGGCTTTTTCGTTATTTTCGCCACAGAACTTGGCTCGATTGCACATGGGGTTGTTACCATGGCAATCGCGCTATTTCTGTGCCTTGCGTGCGGTTTAAACGCTGTAGTACAGGTCAAATTCCAATGGGTGGACCGCCATAGATACTTTACGTGCTTCAGCGCGTTTGATCGCGATGTAAGCATCGATCATCTCATCTGACATCACACCACCTTTGGTGAACACGGCACGAGATTTGTCTAAGTTATCGAGCGCTTCATCCAAAGAACCACACACTTGTGGGATCAATGCTTCTTCTTCAGGCGGCAGATCGTACAGGTCTTTATCCATCGCTTCGCCCGGATGGATTTTGTTTTGGATACCATCTAAACCTGCCATTAACTGAGCTACGAATGCTAAGTATGGGTTGGCCGCTGGATCTGGGAAACGAACTTCGATACGACGTGCTTTGGCACTAGGTACCAGTGGGATACGGATAGACGCTGAGCGGTTACGCGCCGAGTAGGCCAACATGACAGGCGCTTCGAAGTGAGGCACTAAACGCTTGTATGAGTTGGTGGATGGGTTCGTGAATGCGTTGATGGCTTTGGCGTGCTTGATGATACCGCCAATATAATACAATGCAGTTTCAGATAAACCGGCGTATTTGTCACCAGCGAATAAGTTCACGCCATCTTTTGCTAATGACTGGTGGCAGTGCATACCTGAACCGTTGTCACCCACGATTGGTTTTGGCATGAATGTTACGGTTTTACCGTACATATGCGCCACGTTGTGGATGGCATATTTCAGTTCTTGCACTTCATCCGCTTTGGTGGTTAAGGTATTGAAGCGGGTCGCAATTTCGTTTTGGCCAGCGGTCGCCACTTCATGGTGATGTGCTTCAACGATCTGGCCCATCTCTTCGATAACCATACACATAGCGCTACGAATATCGTGGTGTGCATCAACCGGTGGCACTGGGAAGTAACCGCCTTTCACGCCAGGACGGTGACCTTTGTTACCATCTTCGTAGTCCGCGTCAGAATTCCATGCGGCTTCACTTGAGTTCAGTTTGAAGAATGAACCTGACATGTCTGTTTTGAAACGGACGTCATCAAACATGAACCACTCTGGCTCTGGTCCAAACAAAACGGTGTCGGCAATGCCGGTAGATTTTAAATAGGCTTCCGCGCGTTTGGCGATAGAGCGTGGGCAACGCTCATAACCTTGCATGGTGCTTGGTTCAATCACGTCACAGCGGATAATGACCGTCGTTTCTTCGAAGAACGGGTCTAATTTCATGGTTGATGCTTCTGGCATCAGAATCATGTCTGAGTCGTTGATACCTTTCCAACCGGCGATAGAAGAACCATCGAACATTTTGCCATCTTCGAAGAAATCTTCGTTGATTTGGCTGGCAGGAATGGTGACGTGTTGCTCTTTACCTTTGGTGTCGGTAAAGCGTAAGTCAACAAATTTAACATCGTTTTCTTTGATAAAACTCAGAACATTAGCAGCAGACATGCTTTCCTCCGGATGAACCCTGTGATGTCGAATCTTCATTTAACGTTATTTACACGCTCTGGTCTAGACCTTGGCGTTGCGGTTGCCCGCACGATGCGCGGTTTAATGCCAAACCCGTGCCACTTATTTAAGTGTTTGATATATAAATATTTTGTGTGATTTGTATTTTTTATTTTCATCATTTTGCACTTTTGTGGTGCAGCTGTGCATTGTTTTGGTGCTTTAAATCTCACACTGACGCATTTTAGTGCAAGCTTTGAGGTGAGGTGATGTTGTTTTTGCTTGGCAGCGCTAAATTTCATCGGAATGTCATCTCAGCTTGGCCAAATAGCACGCAAGACCACACTTCGCATGGCATTTGCAGATAAATTTCCCACAATCCCCCAAAGCAGGGTAAAATGGAAGCAGTACGAAACGCTAACCGTTACATTCGTCTTAGAACGCAAACAGATTTCTAATTCACCATTGCAGAGCAATCAATAAATGTCACACGATATCAGTAAGTTACGCAATATTGCTATTATTGCGCACGTTGACCACGGCAAAACGACCTTGGTAGATAAGCTATTACAACAATCAGGCACCTTTGACAGCCGCACTAAAATGCAAGAGCGCGTCATGGATTCGAACGACCAGGAAAAAGAGCGTGGTATTACCATCCTGGCGAAAAACACCTCTGTACGTTGGAATGGCTACCATATCAATATCCTTGATACGCCAGGTCACGCTGATTTCGGTGGTGAAGTAGAGCGTGTTCTGTCGATGGCAGACTCCGTATTGCTGTTGGTGGACGCGGTTGAAGGCCCAATGCCACAAACCCGTTTTGTGACCCAGAAAGCGTTCGCCCACGGTTTAAAACCTATTGTTGTTGTCAACAAGGTTGACCGTGATGGCGCCCGTCCAGATTGGGCAATTGACCAAGTGTTCGATCTGTTCGATAACCTGGGCGCCACCGATGAACAATTGGATTTCCCTATTGTGTATGCGTCTGGTTTAAATGGCTGGGCAAGCCATGAATTAGAAGTTCGCAAAGACGACATGAATGATTTGTTTGAAGCTATTGTGAAACATGTAGCGCCACCACAAGTTGATGTGGAAGGTGAAACCCAGCTGCAAGTGTCACAATTGGATTACTCCAGCTACTTAGGCATCATCGGTATTGGCCGTATCAAACGCGGCAGTTTAAAACCAAACCAACAAGTGGTTGTGGTTGGTGCCGATGGCAAAGAGCGTAAAGCGAAAGTCGGCCAAGTGTTTGGTTATTTAGGTTTAGAGCGTTTTGAAACGCCAGAAGCGACCGCCGGTGATATCGTTGCCTTTACCGGTCTTGGCGATCTGAAAATTTCTGACACTGTGTGTTCACCAGCCGCGGTTGAAGCTTTACCACCACTGAGCGTGGATGAGCCAACAGTAACCATGACCTTCCAAGTGAATACTTCACCATTTGCCGGCCAAGACGGTAAATACGTGACCTCACGTCAGATCCTCGAGCGCTTAACGCACGAGTTAAAACACAACGTTGCGCTGCGCGTGGAAGAGACAGATGATCCGGATAAATTCCGCGTGTCAGGCCGTGGTGAGCTGCACTTGGGTGTATTGATTGAAAACATGCGCCGTGAAGGGTTTGAGTTGGCAGTATCACGTCCAGAAGTGATCATGAAAATGGTTGATGGCGTGAAAATGGAACCTTACGAAACCGTGACCATCGACGTGGAAGAACAACACCAAGGTTCGGTGATGGAAAAAATGGGTGAGCGTAAAGCCGACATGACCAACATGTTGCCAGATGGCAAGGGTCGTGTTCGGTTAGACTTCATCATGCCAAGTCGTGGTTTGATTGGTTTCCGTAGTGAATTCATGACCATCACTTCCGGTACTGGTCTGATGTATAACTCATTTGATCATTACGGTGAGTATAAAGGCGGCAACATCGGTCAGCGTATCAATGGTGTGTTGATTTCAAATGCCCAGGGTAAAGCCTTAGCCTATGCCTTATTCAGCTTGCAAGAACGTGGTCGTCTGTTCGCCAGCCACGGTGATGAAGTGTACGAAGGTCAGTTAATCGGTATTCATAGTCGTAGCAACGATTTAACCGTAAACTGCTTAAAAGGTAAGCAATTAACCAACATTCGTGCTGCCGGTACCGATGAAGCATTAACTTTAACACCACCGATCAAATTCACGTTAGAGCGCGCGTTGGAATTTATCGATGATGACGAGCTGGTTGAAGTTACCCCACACTTTATCCGTCTGCGGAAAAAGTTGTTAACTGAGAACGAGCGTAAACGCGCCGGTCGCAGCGCCTAATCATTAGGTGACGTTGATAAAAAAGGGTTGCATAAGCAACCCTTTTTACATTTTACGTCATAGGTTTGTCCGTAAAATTCCGTTATGCTCTGCCAACATTCAGGCTGGGAGAGGCGCATGACGTCCAAACAACAGTTTTACCGTCATAAACGGGTGTTGGTGGTGGATGACTCGGATCAGATCCGTAGTTATCTACGCAGCATGCTGCAACTGATTGGTTTTGATGATATTACTTTGGCACGCGATGCCGATGTCGCTTTATCCCATTGCCGTAAAAGTCGCTTCGATTTTATTTTATGTGATTATCAATTAGGCCATGGCCGTGATGGTTATCAGCTGTTTGAACTGTTGCGTGCCGAGCAATTGATCAGTGCCGGCGGCTGTTTTTTGGTGATATCAGCCGAACGTCAGCGTCACGCTGTCTATGGCATGATTGAGTTTCAGCCGGATGATTATTTGTTAAAACCTTTTAGTTACGCAGAGTTAGAGCGGCGTATTGCTCGAGCGTTCCATATTAAACAGGTGCTTAAGCCGGCATATGCGGCCATTATGGCGCAAGATTATGCGGCGGCGCTGCTTGCCTGTGACGACGCCATTGTGCACAAACCTAAATATAGTTGGCATGTCATTCGACTCAAAGCCGAGCTACTGATACGAACCGGCGATTATATTCAAGCTGAGCAGTGGTACCAAACGGCGCTGGCTGAGCGTGATTTTGCCTGGGCACGATTAGGTTTGGCGGTCTGTTATGGCTATCAAGATCGTTACGCGGAGGCTCAGGCACTGTTACAAGAACTTGGCCAACAGCATGAAACCCGAATTGAGGCGCTCGACTGGTTAGGGCGTTTGCATATGCGGCTTGGTGAGATCCCAAGTGCACTGGACGCTATCCGAGTTGTGGCGAAAACATCGCCAAAAAATTACTTGCGACAACATGTATTGGCCAATTTAGCGATGATGGCGGATGATCGAGATACCGCCGTGCAAGTGCATCATCGACTGCTCAGCGCAGCACGCTATTCCATGTATGACACCGCCGATAATATGCTCAATTACGCGCGCGCGCTGTTGGAGCAAGCCAAATCTCTGCAAGGCCCCGCACTGCAAGACGCCCTAACTCGGATGGACAGCTTTGTCGCCACCATCAAAAAACGTTTTCATCCGAGCAGTTATGAACATGATCGCTTGGTGTTGGAAGCTCGTGCCTTGATGCTGCAGGGCAAACGTCTGAAAGCGTTATCATTGCTGCATCTCAGTGAAAGCCTGCTTGAGGATAAGACCTTAAGCACCGCGGCGCTGTTGGATCGGGCGCGCGCCTATTTTGAGGCCGGTAATTTGTCGATGTGCGATAAGTACATGCAAGCCGCCAGTGCCACTTATGCTCCCCACGATTTATATGGCAATACGCTAGCACTGATGATCGAGCATGAACAGCGTAAACACCAAGTGCTGCGCGACAGTATCATGCAGCAGCATAACGCGGGCATGACCGCTTATGGTAACGGTGATATGTCGCTGGCGATTGATTACTTTCGTTCGGCGTTGGCATCGATGCCAACGAACCTCAATATCGCCATGAATCTGGTGGCCGCGATAGCGCAGCATAGCCATTATTCCAAAGAGTTAAAAACGCTGGCAGAACAATGTTTTGATCTGTTTGAACACAGCAGCTTAAGTGAAGAACAACAGCGTCGATTGCAGCAAATTTATCAGCAATGGCCCCATTTTTAGTGCGAAATCTACCCCATGCGTGGCGCATGGTCGACGCCGGCAAACTGGCAATTAAGCACTGATTTGTTTACACTGCGGCCGACTTTTGGGTGCTATAAAGGATAACGTATGAAGTTCAAGATGGTATTGGCGGTACTGGTGGTGGGCGCTTGTGTGCTGTTAACCAGCTGTGAGCAGGGCCCTCGGCTAGAGCACTTTAGTGGCCCAGCGCAAGGTTCAACCTACAATATCACCTATTGGAGTGAACAGCCTATTGCGGCGGCACCTTTACAACAGGCGGTGGAAACAGAATTGGCGCGCATTGATCAATTGATGTCCAATTATCGCCCCGATTCGGTCATTGAGCAGTTTAACCAACAGCAAAGCCTGCAGCCGGTGGATGTGGGACCTGAGTTGGTACAGCTGGTCGAGCAGGCTCGGCAAATTACCACGCATAGCGGCGGCTGTTATGATCTGACAGTAAAACCCTTGTTCGAGCTGTGGGGCTTTAAAAATGATGTATTTCATCAGCCAACCGACGCCGCAATCGCAGCATTAAAAGCCGATATCGGTATGGATAAATTACTCAGCAGCGCAGGTCATCACTTGCAAAAGCAGCGACCAAACTTGCGGGTTGATGTCTCGTCGATTGCGCAGGGCTATACAGTGGCGCGTTTAGCACAAATTTTGCAAAACGCCGGTGTGCAGCATTTTTTGGTTGAGGTGGGCGGCGAGCTGATCACGCAAGGGCAAAAACCTGACCAGCAGCCGTGGAAAGTGGCGATTGAAAAACCATTACCTGGTGATCAGCGTTTGCATAAAATTATCGCCATTAGCCAAACACAGCCACTATCGGTGATGACATCGGGCACTTATCGCCATTATTTTGATAACGCTGGGCAGCGTTATAGCCATGTATTGGATGCTCGCAGCGGCGCTCCTGTCAAGCATCACACTGTCTCTACCACGGTATTGATTGATGATCCGACCCTCGGTGACGCTTGGTCGACCACCTTTTTGTGTCTGGGCAGCCAAGAAGGGCTGGCCGTGGCGAATAAATTGGGTTTAAAGGTTTTGTTTATTGACCAACAAGGTGAAGATTTAATCGAACTTAGCAGTCAGGCTTTGCAACAAAGCAAAGGCATTCAATGGATTACACCATAGTTTGTGATCATCGTTTGTAATCATAGTTTGCAATCATCGATTGCCATCAGCGTTTTGAACGATACTCCTAAGCCAGCGTGTTCTTGCAGCGCGAAAACCTGATGTGATGCTGGCTGCCACGATAGTAAATTAAAGATGCGGGGCGAGTGCCATTTTGCCTGCCAACGGAGTGAGGATGTCAAAGGATAATGTACAGCGTGTATGGTCGATACTGAAATGCAGTGTGGAACTGGTGCGGCTTTACGTGCGCCGTTGCCAACACGATCAGATAGGTATGATTGGTGGCTACTTGGCCTACATCTCGCTATTGTCGCTGGTACCCTTTGTCGCGGTGGCTTTTTCGGTGCTCAATGCCTTTCCGATGTTTGCCGGCCTGCGACAAAATATAGAAGCTTTTGTATATCTTAATTTTGTCCCTGCTCGAGGCGATGAGTTACAGGCGTATATCAATGGCTTTTTGGATAATATTGGCCAGATGACCACCGTTGGTGTTAGTTTTTTGGTGGTGGTGGCGCTGGCATTGATCCACAACATTGATCGCACTTTGAATAAAATCTGGCGTGTCCAAAAACGGCCACGGCTGATGATTTCATTCTCGATTTACTGGATGATCCTCACCCTTGGCCCTATTTTACTGGGGGCATCGATTGGTTTAACGTCCTATTTGGTCTCCCTTAGTCACATCGCAGATAGCTTTACGCCGGGGCTCTCGGAACTTTTACTGCGCTTAGCGCCTTATGCGGTATCTGTGGTCGGTTTTTTTATGCTGTATCAATTGGTGCCCAATACCCGCGTGCATTATCACCATGCATTATTGGGGGCGCTGTGCAGTAGTATTTTGTTTGAAATGCTGAAAAAAGGTTTTGCGCTTTATATCCAACATTTTCCATCTTATCAGGCGATTTATGGCGCCTTAGCCTTGGTGCCTATCTTATTTTTATGGGTGTACCTATCATGGCTGGTGGTGTTGCTGGGGGCCGAGTTAACAGCCCTATTGCAAGAGCGGCGTCAGCTGCAGCGGCAACATCAACGTGAGCAGCTGCAACTTGGCGTTGCGACTTCGCCCGAGGCCGTGCCGACAGACAAGGATGCTTATGTATCAAACTGAACCGTTAGACTGTTTTGCGCAGCATCAGCTGCCGCGACCAGATGGCCATCAACTGTATGTCGAGCAAAGTGGCAATCCTGCGGGTATTCCAGTCATTATGTGCCACGGTGGGCCTGGAGGCGGTAGTTCACCGTTTCAGCGGACATTGTTCGATCCCAGCCGCTACCATATTATTTTGTTCGATCAACGTGGCTGCGGCCAGTCCACCCCTTTTGCCAGTATCACGGCCAATACCACCGATGATTTGATTGCGGATATGGAGGCTATTCGAGACTATCTTGCGATCGATCAATGGGTTGTAGCGGGTGGTTCTTGGGGCAGCACCTTGGCATTAGCCTATGGCCAACAGCATCCAGCGCGCTGTTTGGGCTTTTTATTGCGGGGTATTTTTCTGGCGCGGCCGGAAGATATCGATTGGTTATACCGACCCGGTGGGGGTGCCAGCCAAGTCTTCCCTGATTATTTTGCTGCGTTTATGGCGCCAATTGCCGCTATGCCGGGGCTGGATGTATTAGTGGCGTATCAGCAGTTATTGCAACACCGCGATCCGGCGGTTGTGCTCTCTGCTGCGCAAGCATGGAGTTTGTGGGAAGCGCGTATTGCCACTTTGCTACCCAATGCGGGGATGCGACAAGGCGCCGTCAGTGCAGACTCGGCATTGCCTCTGGCGCGAATTGAAAACCACTATTTTTTACATCACTGCTTTTTAGCGCCGAATCAATTGCTGGATAATGTACAGCGGATCATGCATTTACCTTGTTTTATCGTGCATGGCCGGTATGACATGGTATGTAAGATGGAAAATGCCTGGGCGTTACACCACGCATGGCCGTCATCACAACTGCGCGTGATCAATGATGCCGGTCACTCTGCCGCTGAATTTGGTATTTGTCGGGCGCTGTTTGATGCGTCGTTGCAGCTGAGCGAATTGCTCACGGCTTAGCGGTGCAAGTTACGACAACGTACGACAACGCAACTTCAGCGCCATGCACTACCTCATGTTCTGGCGTTATTCAGTGCCAACATGATCAACATGTTGGGCGTTCGCATTTCATACAATGGTTTTACGATGATAGGACTTATTCAACGCGTACAACGCGCGAGTGTACAAGTGGCAGGGCAATCGGTGGGTGAGATTGGTGCTGGTATATTGCTGCTGCTTGGGGTCGAAGCCGGCGATAGCCAGACCGAGCTTAAGAAGCTTGCTGATAAAGTGCTGAAATATCGCATCTTTAATGATGAGCACGGCAAAATGAACTTGAACCTACAACAGGTCAATGGCCAACTTTTAGTAGTATCGCAATTTACCCTCGCCGCCGATACCCAGTCTGGTCTGCGGCCAAGTTTTACACCAGCGGCGCTGCCTGCGGTTGCCAAACCGCTGGTTGACGCCTTTGTTGCCTATTGCCAAGCTCAAGGGGTGCAGGTGGAAACCGGTCAGTTTGGCGCGGATATGCAGGTGAGTCTGGTGAATGATGGCCCTGTGACGTTTTGGTTGCAGGTCAAACCCAACAGCTAGGTGATGCTTACGTATTTCTTCAGTGCAGCTGCGGTGCCCGATGTTTCGTCGTTGCGGCTGGGTAGAACAGGTTTCATGCCGAAATGGTTAAAGGAATAATAGATGCATCAATTCACAGGGTCTGAATCTATCGAGGCCGCCGTTGCCGCGGCGTCGGCAATCTTGACGAAAGCGCATACAGCGCCGAATTCAGATGCCAAACCATGGCAGCTGATCGAGCCACAAACGCCTGCGCAGTGGCAGGCGTATTATGCGTTGCGTTATCAAATACTGCGTGCACCTTGGCAGCAACCGCCGGGGTCAGAACGCGATGAGGCGGAGGATAGTGCTAGCCATCGCATGATTATTTCCGCCGAGGGTGAGGCCTTGGCGGTCGGGCGTATTCAGCCGTTGGGCCAGGCTCGCGCGCAAATCCGTTATATGGCTGTGCATGCGCAATGGCAAGGCAAAGGTTTAGGGCAGCACATTGTGGCGGCTTTAGAAGAACAAGCGTTAGCTTGGCAGTGTCATGACATAGTGCTAAATGCGCGCGAGACGGCGGAAGGCTTTTATCAAAAACTGGGGTATATCAGTGGTACGCCACAACCGCCATTGTTTGGTATTGCGCATCGACAAATGACAAAGCGCATCCGGTTGGCGTGGTCTGCAGATGAGTGTCATGCCGTGGCCCATCGGTTAGTGGCGATGTGGCAACAAACGATCCCGCTGGTCGCTTTTATGCAGCTGCAAATCCATGCCTTTGATGGCACGCGTTTGTGGTGTCATGCCCCATTAGCGCCAAATAAAAATCTGCATCACACCATGTTTGCCGGCAGTATTGCCAGCCAGTTAACCATTTGTGGTTGGGGCATGGTGTGGCTGCAGTTACAAGCCTTAGGTTTGGATGGTGACATCGTACTGGCGCAGTCACAATTAAATTATAAAGCGCCAGTGTCGGGGAATAGCCTAGTTGAATGCGGCTTGTTGGACATTCAGGGCGATCTGTCTCGGCTGGTGAGTGGACGAAAAGCCAAACAGCAAGTGCCTGTACGCCTGTGGCAAGCAGGGCAGGTCGTTGCTGAATTTATCGGGACCTTTGTGGTGTTACCCAAAGCGAATTCCACCGCTGGAGTTAATCGATGACGCGTAAAATTGTGGTTGTGGGTGCAGGTTGGCTAGGGCAGCAGTTTGTCCAATTTTTTACGGCCCAAGGCGCTGAGGTGTATTACACCACTCGGCATAACAAACCTGATAGTGGCTTGCTGGGTCAGGTTGAGCCAGACCACCCTCAGGCAGAGATTGCGCCAAGCTGGTTTGCTCTGGAATTACCTTGTGCCTGGTCACCATCACTTGAGCCATATTTTAAAGATGCAATAGTGATTTGTGCCATTCCAGTGAATTATGCCCACGATCATGGGCAAGCGTATGTGGCGGCACTGGCATCCTTGGCCGACATCGCAAAAGCATCAAAAGCGCGTGCCATCATTCATTGCTCCTCAACTGGGGTATATCAGGGACTCACTGGTGAGGTCGATGAACAGCTGGCTGCAGGACCCGCGGCCAAAGCACAATGTTTATGGCAGGGGGAGCAGCAACTCGCCGCTTTTTCACCCTGTGTCACGCTGCGTTTAGCCGGGTTATTTGGCCCAAATCGGCATCCGGCAAAATTTTTGGCTGGACGAGTCTGCCCAGATGGCGGCAATGCGGTGAATTTAGTACATAGTGATGATATTATCGCCTTTGTTGCACAGCTTTTACCCTTACCGCAGCTGCCACACACGAGGTTCAACCTGTGCAGCCCCTCTCATCCAACCAAGCAAGTGTTTTATGGCGCCGCGATCCGTGCGGCAGGTCTGCCTGCAGCAACATTCATCGACACTACAACGCAGCACCACGTCGTTTCATCGCAAAAAAGCCTGCAAGTGGCTGGTTTTTATTATCGGCACAACATATGATTTACTACTGTAAATTTTTTATAAAATTGTTAGATCTGAGTCGTATCAAATCTTTATCATTGCACGATAAAGTTTTCACAAGGTAATTTTTTCCATACTGCCAATGACGATTTGTTCGGAGGCACAATGGCTACAAAATTCTTGCTCGCGTTAGTTGTCACTGTTTTTACCTTGCTTAGCCTTGGCGGTATCGGTTCTTTTTATCCTGATTTTGCGCCTTGGTTTGTCACTTTACTATACCCCCACCTACTGACATCTTTGCTGATATTCGGTGTGTTACTGCTGCTGTTGTTGCTGCTGTGGCTTTATAAGTTCCATGTGGTATCAGCCTTGCCACCGCAACTATGGCAACGAGTGAAAGCCATATTGACGTACAATACGCCGATAGAGGTACAAGACCGTTTTGCCCGTCGCTGGCAAATTTTTCTGCAAAATCAACAACAATGCTTAACTCCTTCAGCTCTACTAGCCGATGCTTATACCTTTGAATATGACGATGGTATCGGTGTGATGCTGATGGTATCGCAGAACGAACCCCTGACCATGGCATTTATGCGAGCGCTGCTTGAACATGTACTGGTACAGCGTTATGTGGTGGCGGTGGTGATTTTGGATCAGTCGATATCCATAGGTTGTCGTTTTTTTGCCGAAGAGTC
>JACCDR012631347.1_pt1 | contig 12154 bp, 11 predicted proteins | sample 7446431 | NCBI WGS metagenome assembly JACCDR01 (sample SAMN15323443, study PRJNA562643) | freshwater metagenome | isolation source: river surface water | place: USA:Blue River Watershed | collected 2017-08-17
TGAAATGGCCTCTGCCAAAGGTGCCGCCGCCAAGGCAGCGCCCGACGGTGCGGCCCGCCTCACCAGCGGCACTGTCTATCCGCCCGTTCCCGTCTCCATCGTTGGCAGCCAGGCACAGCGCGGGCCGTATCTGCCCGGCCTCAAGGATCTGCTGATTGGTGTCACCTATCTGCGCCTGGCTGAGCAAATCACCGTCGGTGATTCCAAGGCATCCGCTCAAAAGCTCGCCCAAGAGCTTATCCTCAAAGGCACCAGCACCCTCGGAGCACATATCTCGAAACAACAGCGCGCAGGGTCGAAGAAAAAGTAATCAGCCCATCCTGATGCTTACACAAAAGCCGATGACGCCTGAAGTCATCGGCTTTTTTATACGATCTTGTCGTTGAGGAGTCTGCGCCTCGTGTCGCGTCCATCATCTACGAAAAAACGCCGGGCTTGAATGCCCGGCGTTAGGAGACCTACGCGAGAGATAACCGCGACAGCCGTCAGATGGCGGCGTCGCCTCGCTCGTCCGTGCGGATGCGGATGGCTTCCTCAAGCGGGAGTACGAAGACTTTGCCGTCGCCGATCTTGCCCGTCTTGGCCGATTTCACGATGGCATCGATCGTCTTGGGGACGAGTTCGTCGCCAACCACGATCTCCAGCTTCACTTTCGGCAGAAAATCCACCGTGTACTCGCTGCCACGATAAATCTCGGTGTGGCCTTTCTGGCGTCCAAAGCCTTTGACCTCGGTCACGGTCATGCCTTCGACACCGATTTCGGAAAGCGCCGTCTTCACTTCCTCAAGTTTGAACGGCTTGATCACTGCGATGATGAGTTTCATGTAATTGGGTATCTAGAATACGTTAGTTGACGTAGCCTTCTTCGCTGTGCTCGTTGATATCCAGACCCTGACGCTCGGTCTCAGGCGAAGGACGCAGGCCGACCACGGCTTTGACGATATAGGCGATGATGACCGTCGCCACGACGCTCCAGACAATCGTGAGGGCGATGGCTTTGAGCTGCGAAACGAGCAGGCCTTCCTTCAAGGGCCCCACGACCGAGTTGATTTTCTCATCAGCAAAGATGCCGGTGAGTATGGCGCCCAAAGTGCCACCGACGCCATGCACGCCGAAGGTGTCGAGAGCATCGTCGTAGCCGAGTTTGTTTTTCAGGTAAGCCACCGCAAGGAACGGAATGATGCCTGCGAGGACACCGATGAGCACGGCGGAGGAGACGCTGACAAAACCAGCCCCAGGCGTGATGACGACCAAGCCGGCGACGATGCCGGAGCAAAAACCGAGGACGCTGGGGTGACCCTTCGCGATCCACTCCGTGACGGCCCAGACAAAACCAGCCACCGCAGCAGCGATCGTGGTGGTGGCAAAGGCATTGGATGCGATCGCGTCGGCGCCCAGCGCGGAGCCGGCGTTAAAGCCATACCAGCCCACCCAGAGCATGCCGGTGCCGACCATACAGAGCACCATGGAATGGGGAGCCATCTTTTCTTTGCCGAATCCGATGCGCGGCCCGAGGATCAAACAGAGCACCAGAGCGGACCAGCCCGACGTCATGTGCACAACCGTGCCACCGGCGAAGTCGATCGCTTTGATGGCGGCATTGGGATTAAGGATGCCGCTCATCAGGCCCGTCGTGGACCAGACCATGTGGGCAAAGGGAAAATAAACCAGGAACATCCAGATCGCGACAAAGACGAGCACCGCGATGAACTTCATGCGCTCGGCGATGGCGCCGATGATCAACGCCGGAGTGATGATCGCGAACGAGAGCTGGAACATCGCCCACATCGTGTCGCTGATCCAGTAGTAGCCTGCTCCGGTCGCGCCCGGATTCACGCCGTTGAGGAAGGCATAGGTGGCATCGCCGATGAATGCGTTGCCGCCACCAAAGGCCAGGCTGTAGCCGATGGCCCACCAAAGGATGGTCACCATGCCCGCGATCCCCATGCACTGCGCGAGCACGGAAAGTACGTTCTTTTTCCGCACCAGACCGCCGTAGAAAAGAGCCAGGCCGGGCATCGTCATGAAAATGACCAGCGCGGTGCTCACCATCTGCCAGGCATTGTGGCCCGGTCCGGGTCCGGGAATCTTCGAGGCGACATCGGGCGTGCGGGCGGTGTTGTTGATGTAGGCTTCGAGGTCAGCGATGCGCTGCTCAAGCGAAGGCTCGGCGGGAGCGGCGGGCGCAGCCGGAGCGGTTTCGGTTTGGGCCCAGGCTGCTGCGGTGCCGAGACACACGAACAACAGCCAGGCGGCTAGACGGTTGGGTTTAAGCAGGGTTCGAATCATGGCGGGCGCAATGAGCAGCATCGATGCCATGAGGCGTTTTCATGCGAAATTTGCGCAAAATTTTGTGTTCTCGCTCACGCGCTCTTCCACTCCGGCCAGCCTCCCCCGCGAAACATTTGAGAAAAGAAAAGGCCGGTCCCTGATCGGGACCGGCCTGTGCAAACTTGATCGATTGATCGCGCTATCGCTGAGGGCGGCGGATCAGATAGCGGCGTCACCGCGTTCGTCGGTACGAATGCGGATGGCTTCTTCGAGGTTGACGACGAACACCTTGCCGTCGCCGATTTTGCCCGTTTTGGCCGATTTCACGATGGTATCGACGGTTTTGCCGACGATGTCGTCGTTGACGACGATCTCGAGCTTCACCTTGGGCAGGAAGTCCACGGTGTACTCGCTGCCGCGGTAGATTTCCGTGTGACCTTTTTGGCGGCCGAAGCCTTTGACCTCGGTCACGGTCATGCCCTCGATGCCGATCTCGGCGAGCGCTTCTTTCACTTCCTCGAGTTTGAACGGCTTGATGATGGCGATGATTAATTTCATGCGGATTATTTTTAGAGGGTTCGAAGTCTAGTTAAGTTTCTCGTCACGCTGGCGCAAGTCTCGTGAGTCACGACCGCGTGACGAGTAGAGGAATTATTTATGAGCAGTAGTGAAGTCCGGATAAGCTTCCGCACCATGCTCGCCGATGTCGAGACCGCCAGCTTCTTCTTCCTGTGATACGCGGATGCCGATCGTGATTTTCAAAACCAGGAACACGATGAAGGCGAAGACGAAGGTGAAAGCACCGATGGCGCCGATGCCGATAAGCTGGGACATGAGCTGCGCCCCACCCGCCTTGGCTCCGAAAAGACCGACGGCGAGTGTGCCGAAAATACCGCAGACCAAATGCACGGAGAGCGCGCCGACAGGATCGTCGATCTTCAATTTGTCGAACAAGATGACCGAGAAGAACACGAGGACACCCGAGATGGCACCGATGATGATCGACGACATGGCGGCCATCTGGTCGGCACCAGCCGTGATGCCCACGAGGCCGGCGAGGATGCCGTTGAGGGCCATCGAGAGATCGGGCTTCTTAAGGACGATCCAAGAAGTGAAGGCGGCGGCAACGCCACCGGCGGCGGCAGCCAGACAGGTCGTCATGAGCGTGAGGGAAACAGCGCCGGGAGCAGCGGACAAGACCGAGCCACCGTTGAAGCCGAACCAGCCGAGCCAGAGAAGGAACACGCCAATGGTCGCGAGCGGCATGGAGTGACCAGGTATCGGATGCACCTTGCCGTCGCGGAATTTACCCATGCGAGGTCCAAGGAGGAGAACACCGGCAAGAGCGCCCCAGCCGCCGACGGAGTGGACCAAGGTGGACCCGGCAAAGTCGTAGAAGGGGGTTTCCATCGTGTTCAGCCAGCCATTGCCCCATTTCCAAAACCCGGTGATCGGATAAGAAATGGCGACAAAGAGGACGGAGAAGATCAGGAAGGCATTGAGCTTGATGCGCTCGGCCACGGCACCGGAAACGATGGTGGCGGCGGTGGCAGCAAACATGCCTTGGAACAGGAAGTCCGTCCAGTAGGTGTAGCCCGCATGGTAGGCATCCGTGAGACCCGCCACATCGTCTGTAACGCTGACGCCGAAACCGGCGAAACCAAACCATTTGCCGGCATAGTCCGCGCCTGGATACATCAGGTTGAAGCCCATCAGCGCATACGTAAGCAGGCCGATGCAGGGGATGAGCGTGTTTTTGAACAGAATGTTCACCGTGTTCTTCGACTGGGTGAGCCCCGTCTCCACGGTCGCGAATCCGAGGTGCATGATGAACACCAGGCCCGTGCATAGCATCATCCAGAGATTGTTCGTGGTGAACAAGGTGTAACCCGACGAGGCCTGGAAGGCCGCTACGTCAGCGTATTTAGGTGCGTCTTGCGCGGAGAGCGGCATGACGGTTGCAAGCGCGGCGAGCACGCCTGCTAATTTAAGAAGCCCGGACACGGGCTGAGACCTTAGCTTCATAGTATCTTCGGGTGTTGTGGGTTGTCGCATGTGAGGCGCCGGACAGGAAACGCGCGGCCCATCATAAAAGCACAGTGTATGCCAAAGATTCATCTGCTTATATTGAGGGTCGGTGCGTGGCATTCATCTGGCGGGAAACCCAGGGCGAAGAGTAGGAGCTTGCCTCGTCATGCCACACTGCGCCCCCCTCGCACTGACCACTGAAATTCCGCCGCTGCTGATCGCGCCATTCGGCCTGCTGCTGCTGTTGATCGCGGTGATGCCGCTTTCCCCGGCGGCGATAAAACACTGGTGGGAGCATCGCTACCCCTTCGTCGCCGTGGGACTGGGCCTGATGGTCGCGGGCTTCTATTTCTTCCGCATCCCCGATGGCGCGCACATCGTGACGCACACGCTGCACGAGTACGCCTCGTTCATCGCGCTGATCGGCTCGCTCTTTGTCGTGGCAGGAGGGATACACCTCAACGTCAAGGGCAGCGCGACGCCGCTGGAGAACGCCGTTTTTCTCCTCGTGGGGGCGGTGCTGGCCAACTTCGTCGGCACCACCGGCGCCTCCATGGTGCTGATCCGGCCCTTCATCCGGATGAACAAGGTCCGCATCAGCGCGTACCACATCGTCTTTTTCATTTTCATCGTCTCGAATGTCGGCGGTGCGCTCACGCCGATCGGCGATCCGCCGCTCTTTCTGGGTTATCTGCGCGGCGTGCCTTTCTTCTGGTTGTTGGAGCGCGCCCTGCTGCCTTGGCTGTTCACCATCGGGGCGATCATCGCGGTCTTCTGGATCATCGATCAGCGTCACTATAAGAAAATCCCCGTTTCGCTGCAGGCCCAGGCGGAGCAATCCGATCAGTGGCGGTTCGACGGCGCGCTCAATGTATTCTTCCTGGCCGTGATCATCGGCGCCGTTTTCCTCCCGGAGCGCTGGTTCCTGCGTGAAATCGTGATGATCGGCGCCGCCGTCGCCTCGTACCGCCTCACCGCGCGGCGCGTGCATGAGGAAAACCAGTTCAGTTTCGGCCCGATCAAGGAGGTGGCCTTCCTCTTCATCGGCATCTTCCTCACCATGATGCCCGCGCTCGGCTATCTGGAGCTGCACGGGCAGAGTTTCGGCATCACCCGGCCGCTGCAGTATTACTTCGCCACCGGTTCGCTCTCCGCCGTGCTGGACAACGCACCCACCTACCTGAACTTCCTCAAGCTCGCCCAGGTGAGCACCTCCGCGGGCGGCGTCACCGACGGCCCGGAGGCGATGTCGGCGTTTCTCGCCGCGCATCCGACCCTGGTGATCGCGGTGAGCCTCGGAGCGGTTTTCTTCGGTGCGATGACCTACATCGGCAACGGCCCCAATTTCATGGTCAAATCGATCGCCGAATCGGCCGGCGTGAAGGTGCCCTCGTTTTTCGGATACATCCTGCGCTACAGCCTGCCCGTCCTGCTGCCCATCCTCATCCTGACCGGATGGCTTTTCCTCCGTTAGTCCCGCCCGGGCGCCGCGTCGTCCTTGAGCAGTCGCGCAAACACGAGCTTGCCGCCTGCTGAGGGGAGAATGGTCGCGATCTCGACCGCGACGCGCGCGCCGATGTGTGGACGTCCGCCGTAGACGACCACCATCGAGCCGTCCTCAAGATAGCCCACCGCCTGCCCCTCCTCCTTGCCCGGCTTCACCAGGTCCACCTCGATCTGCTCGCCCAGCAGGAGCTCGGGACGCAGCGCGCGGGCGAGCGAGTTTAGATTCAGCCACTGCACGCCGTGAAACTCCGCCATTTTGGCGAGGTTGAAATCCGTGGTCAGCAGGCGCGCTTTCATGGATTGGGCGAGAAAGACCAGCTTCGCATCCACATCCTGTTTCTTCGTCACGTCGCTGTCGGGTATGCGGATGTCGATGTTTTTGATTTTTCTCAGCTCGCCCAGCACCTCCAAGCCGCGACGGCCACGGGCGCTTTTGAGCGGATCCTTGGAGTCGGCCACCGCCTGGAGCTCGTCGAGGACGAAGCGCGGGATGACCAGCGCCGCGCTTAAAAAGCCGGCCTCGCACACCTTGGCCACGCGGCTGTCGATCAACGCGCTCGTGTCCACGACCACCAACGGCGTTTCGACTTCATGCGGCACGAAACGCACGTACGGGATGACCAGGTTGAACTCATCTTTGCCGCGCAGCGCGATGACCGTGCAGAGGTACGTCGAAATGAGAAACAGCGTGAGCTGCGTGAAATAAACATACTGCGGGTCCGACCCGGTGAACAGCGGCGACGTGCCCAGCAGGTGCGAGATGAGCGTGCCCACACCGAGCCCAAACGTGATGGCCGACAATCCCCGCAGGGAAAACCCCTTCAGCATCACATCCGTCAGCACCGCGAGCAGACCGATGGAGCCGCCGATGAACACCGCGAGTTTCCGGTAACGGTCCCAGTCATCGATCGTGTAGCAGATCAGCCAGCCGCCGGCCGCGCAGAGCAGAACAAAGACGATCCGGATCGGAAGCAGCGTGCGGTTCATGCGAGGAGACCGGGGTCAGGCGCGGTGAAAGATGAAGAACAAAATCACCGGCAAGCCGATGCCGACAGCCATCGCTGCATACAAAATGAAAATCGCCCGGCGGGCTTTTGCCTTTTCAGCAGAGGTCTCGTCCATCTTGGATGCACTGCACAAAACCACCTTGCGCATGACAACCCAATACTGGCTCGTGAAACAGGAACCCGAGGCTTACGCGTGGACCGACTTCGTCCGCGATGGCCGCACCCACTGGGAGGGCGTGCGCAATTTCCAAGCCCGGAATTTTCTCAAGGCCATGAAGACCGGCGATGCCGTGCTCTTCTACGAAAGCATGACCACCAAGGCCGTCGTGGGCATCGCCGAAGTGTCGAAACCGGCCTTTCCCGACACGACCGCCGACGAAGACGGCTGGGTGGCGGTCGAACTGAAGGCCGGCAAGGCCCTGAAAAATCCGGTCACTCTCGCCCAAATAAAAGCGACGCCTGCGCTTCAGGACATCGGTCTTCTGCGGCAAAGCCGCCTGTCCGTGATGCCGCTGAAGAAAGCCGAGTTCGACTGCATCGTGAAACTCGGGAAATAAACCCGCCGTCTCCGCGCGTCTGCAGCCGTTGAGCGCCACTGGACGGCCTTGGGCCGGCCGGGCCGGGGCACGCCAGCCGTTTCAGATGCCCTCGCGATACAGAAAATCGTCCAGCCCGGTTTCAAACGGGGTCGTGAGCGGCGAAGGTTTTTTGTCGTTTTTGACTTCGGTGCCTTTGTCTCCGCCTCGCGCCCGGCGCGTTTCCTTGGTGCGCGGGCTGGCGACGAAGGGCAGATTCACATTGTCCCGGCGCATCTTGCGCAAGGTCACCTCCACGACGTCGGCGATGGTGTAGCGATCCAGGATGTTGGCGATGGCATTGCGCACATCCAACATGAGCATGCGCAGGCCGCAGTGAACCTCATCGGGGCACGAACAGCGCTCGTAAGCCGTCTGGCTGACGCAACCGATGGGTGCGAGCGGACCTTCCAGGTAGCGCACGATCTGGCCGGCGAAAATCTCCTTGGGCGGACGGGCGAGCTTATAGCCGCCGTACTTGCCGCGCACGCTGGTCAGAAAACCGCCCTGACGCAGATCGAGCAGGATCTGCTCGAGAAACTTGGCCGGTATCCTGCCATTGTCGGCCAGCTCGCCGAGCGGCACCAGTTCACGACCGAGCTCATGGGCGAGACCGATGTCGATCATCGCCCGAAAACCGTATTCGCCGCGTTTGGAGAGCTTCATGTGGAGACCGTAGATAAAACGGGAACGGAAAACATCCCGTGATGAGAGGTCGCCGCAAGCCGATTGTCGGGAAACCACCGCGCGGCCGCGGAGCCGGCCAGCTGCGAAACCGCTTAAACTCGCGCTTGGAACCGCCGGCCAGAGGCGACGCGACGGGGATAGGGGCTTATCGCAGTGCTTCCGAGCAGCGCATCAAAACGCCCCGGCGCGCGTTCCTTACTGCATCCGGAAGGGCAGCGCTCTGACGCGCATGGCCATCTCGTCGAGGATGGCGCCGGTTTTCTGGGAAAGCGCATCGCCCGTGAGGATGGTCTTTGAAGGCAGGAAATTACTGATCACGGCGCAGTAGTCGCTGTTCACCATGATGCCGAGCAGTTCACCCGTCTTGCTCAGCACGAGGTCGCCGCGCGAGGGGGAGAAGTCGCCAAAGAGGCGTTTCATGAGTCGATTGTCCATGCGCACGAAGCCGGGCATCGTCGGATCGAGTTTGAAACCCACTTCGCCGTAGCCAGCGCCGCCGTTGCTGATGAGGAGCGCTTCGGGGAACTTCACGGGATCGAGCGCCGTTTGATAAACCTTGGCGCCGATCGCGGCGATCTGCGCGTCATCCACGGGGAGCACAATGATGCGGGGATCTATCGAGAGAAAACTCATCGAGGGCGCGGCGGCCCGGCTGCCGCCTTTGGCGAAGGTGATGGAAAGCTTTTCCCAGTCCACGCCGGGGTCGCGGAAATTGAACGGCGTGTCGTCGATGTGCAGGAGAGCGTAGGTCTGCTTTCCGTCGGTCACGAGCAGCGTGCGTGCGTCTTTCTGGCGTCGGGCTTCCCCGAAGAGCGCGGGCCGGGAAACGTTGAACGTGGTCTGCACGCGATTGGCGAGGAACTCGTTGAAGAGCGTGTTCGCGTTGATGGGACGGTTTTCCCGGAGCTCCTTGGTTAACTCGGTCGATTTCTCGGCCAGGGTGCCGACACCTTGGGCAAGCTGGGTCGTTGTCTCCTGAACTCGGATGCGCTCCTGGCGCTCCTGCTCGACCTGCGTCTTGAGCGTGTCTGCGGTTTCGCGCAGGAGCAGTTTTTCCTGCTCGGCCACTTTCACCGCGACATTGAGCGACTCGATGCGCTGACGCGCCTCCGCCTGCTGCGTTTCGAGCTGCGCGAGCTGCTGCTTCTGGCGCTCGGCGTCGGCCTGGCGCTGCTCAAGCTCGCGCTGCATCTGAGCGAGACGCTCCTTGGAAATGGCGGCGTCGCGCGAGGCGGCGTCGACTTTGGCGGCAAGCGCCTGGGCGTTGCGCTGGGTTTCGGAGAGCGTGCTCGAAAGCTGGCTTTTCTCGTTCTGGAGCTGGCTGAGCGTCTGCTCGCGCTGCTGCAGGTCCTGCGTGGTGGACTGGAGTTGCTGCGCGAGCTGCTCGCGCTGGGCGCGCTCGTCCTCGAGGGACATCTTCATCACATCGACGATGTCCTGATCCTTGGTGGCGGGATCGGCCCCGCTCGAAGCGGCGGGCGTCTGCTGCGGGCGCACCGGCTCCGCGTTTTCCCAGCGCGTGAGCGCAAGGATGTTCAGCAGGAGGAAGTCGCAGATGACGAGGAGCAGCGTCTTGTTCATGGACAGAGGGAATCAGGCGACCGAAGCCGGCGCCGGCTTGGGCGTGGAGACCGGCACGAGGGGCGCATTGGCCGAAGCTGTCTGGGCCTGGCCTTCGAGGATGAGGATGCGCTTATACGGGCGGACGTGCCGGATCTTGATGAGCGCCACGCACACGATGCCGAAAAGATTGGAGGAGTAGGCCGCGAGCAGGTTGGACTGGATCAGCCCGAGGACCTGAAAAACGAGGGCGGTCGCCGTGCCGCCGATACCGATGTAGAGGCCGCCGTCGAAGAGGTTTTCCTCATTTTCCATGAGGCGCAGCTTGACCATCGGGGAAACGGGCTGGCGCGAGATCTCGCGGATTTTCAGCAGGCACACGATGTACATGCCGACCTGGAGGGCGGCAAAAAAGCCGATCGAGAGGAGGGTTGAGTTATCCATGGTGGGAGGGGAAGCGGGAGGAGTTTGGTTATGGGCTTCTGCGACGCTGACGAGGACTGGCAGGTTGAGTTTGAGTTTAAATTCGGAGGCCGGATCGGGCTTCAGGAGGAATGGTTCAGTGAGGAGGACGAGAAAGGAGGCGATCAACACCGCGAGGGCACCGCTCTTGAGGCGGAGCGGAGCGTCGGCCGCGGCGTCGGATCTGAGAGCAAACTCAAGACCGCGAAACAGGCAAAATGCTCCCAAGAGGAAGCCCAGATATTTCAAGCCGAGCGCGAGCTTGGGATTGAACAGGGCAAATTGCGCCACGGCGCCGACGCTCGGGGCCGCGCCCCGGTTGAGCGGCAGCTGGTGCTGGAGGAGCAGGCGAGCCGCCCCCTGCCCCTGCTCCAACGAAAGGCGCAGGTCTTCCAGACCGGTTTTCCCGTATTGGATGAGGTACGACGCCACTTTGTCCGCTGAACCCGAAAAGAGCGCCGCCGTGTAGATGATCGGCAGATTGTCGGCCGCCACGCGCGAGAGATGGGCGAATTCGCCCGCGGTCTTGATGCTGTCCGTCTTGCGCATCAGTTCGCAGAGCTGGGTCCAGTTGAGGCGTTTGCCGAGTGAAAGCAGATCGGTGAAAAAGGTCTCCAGCTCGCCGAGCTCCTTCTGCTTGTCCGCCGCCTCCGCCAGCCCGCGCAGCTCACGCTGCAGGGGCGCGGACAGATTCTCCGATTGATAGAGAAGCGCGCTGAGCAAAATCACCGCATCGAGCGTCTGGCCGCCCGCGCGGTTGGCGGGTACGAAGCGTCCCGTGCCCTGCACCTCGCGCATGCGCAGGATGGCCTGGACGCCGAGTGAGCGTGAATTCTGCAGAAACGACTCGAGCGAGCGGCGCGCTTTTTCCGCGATGAAAAAATTCAGCACCGGCGTGCTCTCCGTGCGGCCGGCCATCTGGTTTTGTTTGATCAACGGATCAAGAAACGGATCCCAGCCGCCCCACACCACCCACTCCGGGCGCCGCGCGGACAGATCGCGGATTTCCTGCTCCAGCGCGGCCGCTCGCGGATCGTTCACAAGCCGCGCCGCCGACAAGACCAGCTGGGCCGAGCCCAGTTTTTCCGAGTCGAGCAACTGTTGGCCAAACGTCGCCACCGACGGTCCCGGGCGGCCGGCTTCGCGCAGCAGCGCCGGCGTGACCGACTTCAAATTGACCGGAATCAACCACGCAGCCCCAAGCAGCAGCAGCCCGAGGGTGAGCCACAACGTGGCCATGGGCATGTTTCGCGCGGGATTGCCGGAAACGCTCATCGTCATGGGTAATATTTATTTGCGGGGATTCATACGCGAATCCAAGTTTTTCCGCTCAATCGACCTATGGCGCTGCCAATTGTTCACTACAACGATCCAGTCCTTCGAAAAAAGGGCGTGAAGATCGCCCTCTTCGACGAAACGCTCGCCCAGCTTTCACGCGAGATGATCGTGACGATGCATGCCGCGGGCGGCATCGGCCTGGCGGCGCAGCAGATCGGCGTCGCGCTGCAGCTTTGCGTCGTGGACCTGAGCGTCGCCGACTGGGATTTCAACTGGGAGCTGGATGGCTCGAAGCCTCCCCTCGAGCTCATCATGCCGATGGCGCTCGTGAATCCCGAGGTGAAAAAACTGCCGTCGGTGGAAACCGCATACGAGGAAGGCTGCCTCTCCTTTCCCAAGATCCGCGGCGATGTCGTGAGGCCCGACGCGATCTCCGTGAAGTTTCAGGACATCCAGGGCACGCCCCATGTCCTCAACTGCGATGGCATGCTCGCCCGCTGCATCCAGCACGAGTACGACCATCTTCAAGGAGTGCTCTTCATCGATCGCATGGAGAAAAAAATTCGCTCCAAGATTGATCGCGCGGTGAAAGAGCTCGCCCAGACCACACGCGACGCGGGCAAAAAAACCTGACGCCTCTCATCGACGAAACACCGATACGGGCTCATGCAGTTGTCGGTGGTGTTCGGGCCCGGGAGCGATGTGGGCGGGGGGTCCTCACCACGCATGACGCCGGTCCCGCTTTCGACGTAAACGCGGGGTGAGGATACCCCGTCTACA
>JACCDR011282506.1_pt1 | contig 12151 bp, 10 predicted proteins | sample 7446431 | NCBI WGS metagenome assembly JACCDR01 (sample SAMN15323443, study PRJNA562643) | freshwater metagenome | isolation source: river surface water | place: USA:Blue River Watershed | collected 2017-08-17
CTCTAAAGTTAAGCGCTCAAATTCGTTTTGTGGGGATCTGATCGGTAGAACCAGGGCGCGGTCCAACTCTTTAGATCGTGCCGCTCTTGCTAAATTTTCAACCCACATGCGAACTTTGACGGTCATCATGGAGATCTTACCAATTCCATAGATGGCTCCAAAATTTGCATTTGCATTCAAAAGTGTTCTCAGTCCGTGTGCTTTTTCTTGCAAGCCCTCTTTTTCGAGAGCTTGCAAGGAGCTCTCGATGGATTCAGAGCTGGAGTCTGTTTCGAAGTAATAGCCCATGGATCGAATTTCAGGCAAGACTCTTGCGGGATTCGTTCCATCAAAATAATAGCTGTCGCCCCAGCCTAGAGGCTCCATCAGCAGATAAGTATCAGAGTGAAGTTTGGAAGGACTTAAATGAGTTCTGTTATCATCAGCCCCAGTTAAGGCAAAACGGACTTGTTCAATATTGTTTTGTGCAAAAAATGCGGATTCTGCAATCGTTTCGATTCTTGAACCCGGTAAAGATTGTAAATGTGGCACCAAAGGATCGAATCCAGATAAAAGGGAAGGAAGCTTGTTTGCAACGGCGTCGTTGTAGACAACTTGAAAGACACCCTGAAACCCCAACTGGCGCAGTCTGCGCATGACAACAACCGACGCAGATTGATGTCCCATGCCAGGAGCATTTGAAATATACACTCGAATTTTTGGAATCTCAGAAAAATCAAAGGTTTGTGCATAGGCCCAACTTTGTAGGCAAATAAGAAAAACGAAAAGATAAAAAGAAGCGGTAGAGCAGAATTTTTGCATAAGAATTCTACTTAAAAATATGCCGACATTGGTTTGGACCTTCGGATGTTGTCGCATCGCCAAATATGTCCAATGCACGATTATAAATCGTTGCATCATCGGCCTTTAAAATTTGCACACCTTGCTCTTTGGCTATTCTAAGTGTCTCCGCTTCGAAGCTTTCAACGAGTGCAGCTTTATTATCTGTATTTTCCGGGTCCAGGGCCTGATAGTGAATGACTTCGTCAGGAAAGATTACCAGAGGCACAAGGATTTCTAACTCGTTGTAAAAGGACGAAACGATATTGGGTAGAGCCCGCCGTTGATCTATACGTATAGAAATAATTCCACTTGAAGCGAAGTCAGAAGCGACGCTTGCACTTGGAGTAAAGGACAGAACTGGAGAGCCATTTGGATCCCCCGAATGTGCTGACATCATCTTTGTCATTAAGGGGACAGAATTGAGAGCGCTTTCAGCCTGGGAACCACTTTGAGCCATAATTTTATAGCGCATTGTGATTAGTGATCGGAGGCGACGGGTAAAGCTTCCCTGATTTTTATTGAGTAAAGTAGGAAACATTCCAAATTTTCCTGGCGTGGCTGACTTTTGGAGCTTGTCATTTTCTTTATCAAGGCCCCTATACAGAAGTATCTCTTGGCTTTTTTGAGGACTGCGAATGGCATCAACCCAATCATACCAAATTTGCTTTTCGATGGGCTCCATGACATCAAATGGAAGATAAGCTTCTAAAAGACTTGCGACTCCGTCTCGATCATTGCGGACAACAAGATCGCTTAGCTTAAGGGCTGCACTTTCGAGTCGATCTTTCAGTTTTTTTATGTCCGGATTTGACAAAATTTCACGGTCACGTCTGTATTGAGCGACGGCCATAGCCTTGGTGCTATTGAGATCTTGGGCCGCTCGAGACTTGAGTTCAGAAAAGTAAAGGGCGGCAATTTGGTCAGATGTGGTTCCAGATGTGACATCAATCCTTCTTTGTTGGGCTAATTCTTGGAGGAATGCGATTCGCTGGCTTTCTGAGAGATCTTTAATCAATTGAAACTGACTGTAGTAGTTGAGTCCCGCATTTAAAAGCTCGACTTGTGACTTTTTCAGGTCGAGCTGCGCATAGGGGCTTCCCCTTCGAGCATTTTCAATCAACTCCATGCGAATCATGGGCTGATAAGAGCTTGACATAGAAAACTCTTGAGGAGTCACTCCAAAATGTCTCAGGAAGCTTTGAACAACTAGATCGTGATATCTATTTTCAATTATTTTGCTGTGATCGGTAATGTAGTGCCCATTGTGATAGTAGCTGTGGGGATACTTCTCAACCATCTCGTGATGGTAGTAGAGCTGCAGCATGTAGTATTCGCCAACCGCAGCGTTTAGAGTCGTCAGGACTTCCAAAAGATAAACTGGATTTTTAAGAAGATCAGCTCTTACCTTAATTTTGGTTTGAATCTTTCTATTGCTTTTATCAATTTCGTAAGAGACCTCGGGAGCTATTTGCGTCTTTGGTAGTTCTTCTATGGCATAGACTACGGTATTCGATGTCTTATTGGATACTGACGAGTTCATGGTATCAATAATGTAGGCTAAGAGCTTTTCACTTTCTTTCGGAAGATTTTTTTTGAATTCACTCAAGGCAACTAGAGAGCGGTCTCTTTCTTGTAAGAAGTGAGAGTCCCCCTCGCTCTCTACTACGTAGTCACCAGAGCCTCCGTTTTGATTATGTGGGTCTTCTTGCGCATTGAGTGAAATGGAAGACAAAAGGGAACAAAACACGAGTAAGAGCTTTCTTAGAACTTTATAGATTCTCATTTTTGCCTCCAAAGGGTCTTATAGTTAGGGAGGCAAAATCAAGGCCAAGTATTAGATGGCCCATGTCATTAGGAGACAGCTCAAACCAGAGAGTGACGTATTGGGCTACAAGCTGTTTAAATGATAGCGTCTCAGATTGAGACTTCACCAAGGATATCTCGAAGGTGGCTGAGGAAGCTTTAAGAGCAGATGGCATCAAGATTTGGCGCATTCTCCATGCAGGATATTTATTTGAATATCGAGGTTATCGCATTCTGTTTGATCCTCTATTCGAAAGTCCATTCAGTGTGAACTGCTACTCGTTTCCTGAGGTTAGATTCGATTATGCCGAGGTATGCAAACTTCAAGTGGATGCTATTTTTATTTCACATTATCACGAGGACCATTGTTCTCTTGAGAGCCTTCAATACCTGGATCGTACCATTCCTATCTATATGTTTTGTGTGCATCCAGAGATGTTCGAAATTTTGCAGCAACTAGGTTTTTTAAATGTGCATTCCATTTGCCTTGAGCAAAAGATCGAAGTCGGGTCCTTTCGGATTCACCCGCATAGGGCATTGGACCAAGATGTAGATTGTCTGTTTGAGATTGAAACGGACTCTTTTCGTGTTTTAAACGTTGTCGATTCTTGGATTGATGTGGAAAAAGAAAATGAACTTGCATGTAAAAGCTGGGATGTAATGCTGTGGCCTTTTCAGACTATGCGTGAGCTTGAGGTCTTAAATCCAAATTTCGACATGAAGAAGGCTCCGGAGTTGCCAATTGAGTGGTTGAGGCAGATCGAAAGACTTTGTCCACGATTTCTAGTGCCAAGTTCATGTCAATTTCAAATGGAGAAGGACTCTTGGTACAATTCATATTTCTTTCCGATATCATATCACTTTTTTGCAGATGAAATTTCAAAGCTGAACAAAAATATTCAAATTCTAAGAATGGATCCCGGAGTTGGGTTTCACTTCAAAAATGCCTTGGAGTGTTTGGATTTGCCCGCTCTTTCTTGGATTCACAGAGGGCGCGATGATTCAGTAGACTACGCATTCGATCCAGCTGCAAAAGTACCTAGCATGATTGAGATAGCGTCTTTTCTTCCTGATATATCAGAGAAGGAATCTCAATTTTTAGTCCGGTATTTTGAAAAGGAAGTCTTTGATAGATTTGTTGAATTGGACCCCGATCTCAGCTTGATTTTCTATAAAGCCAGAGTCTGGCATTTAATAGTCTATGATAGATCTGGAGGCCGGCGCATCTTTAGATACTCAATAAAGACCAGTAAAATAGTAGCTACCGAGGCCGATACCCCTGACTGGATTACAGAAATTTCAGCCTATAAACTGTACAAGGCGTTGGTTGAAGCCGAGAGTTTGAACTCAATTTACATACGAATTCAACCTCAGTTTGAAGGGTCTGATTCATCTGATGTTATGCAAGACCCCCTTTTGCGTATTCTCTACGAAGGGCGTTTTGCAACCTATCAGAAGGAGCAACTAAAGCGTCTTACTGGTGGTCCCTAAGTCCGTTGGCTGACGTAGCTTGAGCCACATATAGAGATGAAAAAAAAAGGCGATGATCCATTTGACCCATATCGCGGTTGCTCCATGATAGAATCCATAGACTCCAGTTGCTACGGATGTGATCATTCCCCACTCATGAAGGCGTATTCTTTTGGGGTTCACAATAGAGTAAAGAAAGGTCAGTGTTGAAAACCAGCCAATCCCTTCAATAATTATCTCTTGAGTGGTCATGAGGGATCCTCTTCATTTCGATATTTCCACAAAAATCGGCCAGTCGTCAAAAGAAGTACCAAAACTGTCACCAGAAGTCCATAGCCGTAGCCCTCTCCAGGGTTTGCCGCATATTTAAGACCAAAATAGAGCATGAAAGGCTTGTTTATAAGCGTGGGAATTAAAAAGACCTTAATGAGGTCACGAGTAAAAGAGCTGTAAACTTTTTTCGACATGTTGCTCACGAATCTTATCCGTCCAGCAGGCTGAAGACAAGTACTGGGCTTGAGTGATTCCTCAATCCTTTTTTGTGCCATTTTGAATTTGATTAAGATAAAGTCAAAAGATGAAAAAGTGGCAGCTGGTTAAAGACTCATGGTCAGTTTTTGGCCTCTTTATGATTCCTATCGGTGGTGGTATTCCAGCAGGAGTTCAGCCCATAAAAGAAGTAGTATCAGATATATGGAAGCTTGTAGTTTGTGTCAAAAATCAAAGTCTCTTCTAACTTGTGCTTGCTGTGAGCAGTCTGTTTGTAAGAACTGTGCCTTGTTTTTAGAGCAAGATCGGTTGAATTTTTGGGACCAGAGGCCGGTCTATCTAAAGGCATCAGTTTTTTGCCCCCCATGCTTTGATTCTAAAGTTCAACCATCTCTTGAACGATATGATCTTCAGATGAAAGAAGCTCATCAGCTATCAATTTTTTTTGATAATCAAGGTAAAGAAACTAGGTTTCTTTCTCGTAAAGAGAAGCCCATTGAGGTTAAAGATCTTGCGGACCGAGAAGAGGTTCTATTAAAGTTAGCTTTTCAAGCAGTTCTAGCTGGCTTCAACGGACTGATAGATGTCCAAGTGATCTCAGAAAAAAGACGAAATGCAGGCTATCAAACCCAGGTTTACAGAGGCTCTGGCATTCCAACAATGCTTCCCGATCGAAAGCTTGCAAAATCTTAATTGCCGGGTAACAAGGTCAGATGTGTTTTCTGTCACATTCACTCAGAATCTATGGTCTCTCTTCAAATCATTTTATACTCTCTGCAAGTCGATAGAACTAAAAAACACAGTACTGGGAGGTTAATATGATTAATCAAGATGTTTTCAAAGGAAAGTGGACGCAGTTCAAAGGTGAAGTTCAAAAAACTTGGGGCAAAATTACTGGCGATGAGCACGAGAAGACAAAAGATGATTTGAAATCAATCACGGGCCTTTTGCGAGAAAGATATGGATTGGCTAAAGAAGAAGCCGATAAGCGATTAGACGAAGTAAAGGCGCGTTTCGTTGAATCGACAGATGATACCACCGAGACCATTAAGCAGAAAGTGGCGAATACCACCGAAAAGGTCAAAGAGTCATTAGATAAGTCGAATAAAAAACAGCAACTTTACTAAAGACTCTTGTTTAGAATAGCCCGCAGTTAAATCTTGTGGGTCTTCTTTCTACTTTAAGTACGGTAGATAGCCAGCTCCTAAGACACCCGCATGATTCATAGTTTTAGCAACCTGAATACTACAGGTGAAAGCTGGGTTCATTTGTCTAATTAGATTTTTATAATTTAACTTCAATTCGTTTAAGTAGAGATGTCGAATTTTAATCAATCCACCGCTTAGAAAGATCGCCTGAAGATTGTAGCCAATTGAGAGGTCATAACAAAGGGCTGCTAGGGACCAAGACATTTCTTGAAATAAGATGTCATACTTCGAGTCCTTTGTTTCGAGTAGCTCTTCGACAGAAGACCCTAGAAATCCCATGTCGCGTGCTTTGCGTAACAAGCCTGTGCCAGAGGCGTTTCCTTCGACAGTGCAGTGATGTAGATTTAGTGGATCAGACATAAGCTTTTTTAAATCGACGATCGTGTGGCCGTATTCAGAGCCCATTCCGCGACTCTGCACAGGCCTTCCATTAAAAATAACACCTGTTCCTACTCCAGTTCCAATGCTGACTATAGCAAAAGAGTGTAAATCTCGTCCTCTACCAACCCACCCCTCGGCTAAGGCTGCCGCGGTGGCATCATGTTGAAAGTAAACCGTTGATTTAAACCCGCGGCTGAGGATCTCTTTTTCGACGAGATCTCGGATTGGGACGACCTTCCAGCCTGGGTAGTTGACGGGATTGATAAGAGCTCCTTTGTCAACATTGAGAGGCCCAGCACTGGCAAGTCCCACGCCCTTAAATGATTTGCCCGAGGTTTCTTTTGGAAAGCGTTTCTTGAAGTCAGCTGCAATATCAGCGATCAGAGAGATAACTCTTTTTTGAGTTTGAGATGCCGACTTTTCTCGGCGCATATCAACAGGCACCTTTATGAAATCTAGCATTTTTCCATTATTGTCTAACAGAGCAGAGGCCAACTTTGTTCCGCCCAGATCAAAGCCGATCGTGAATGTTTTACTTTTCATATTTATATTTTGTGCGTGCTGAAGGTGTGTTTAGGAGAACCAGTGCAGAATAGGGTGACATCGTTGCAGAGAATGTTCCTCTGTTTGAAATCAAAATTTCGTGGCCACAATCTCCATTGTTGGGTTCAAACTGTGGAGCTAGAATGTTACAATAGGAACCTTCTGGTAAAGAGGATTCAAATTGTCGAGTTAATGTTTCGGTTGAGAAGTTCATAGCCACATAGCCAACCGAGCCACGACCGAAAGCAATTTGATTTTGCCCATTCGTCCACCAATTATTTATAGAAAATGATGCGTTGGTAAGATTACGAAATTGAACCATCAAGGCAACCTCTGGCAAGCGATGTTCACAAGTCCACGGGTCTTGGCAGGCGTTATCAGGGCCTAAAACTGGCATCGAAAATGAACCATGGGTCAGTGGAGGGCCTTGATCGAAATCACGAAAGCGATAGCCTGAATAGAGTTGAGGGTATCCATAGGGCCAGGCCAGCATAAAGATCTGAGCAAGCCGATAAAGTTGATTGTTAGAATCATTGAAACTTAAGACGTGGCCTTGTGAGTGACGTTCAAGATCATGATTTGTCAAAGAGACTATGGACTGATCACTGCCCGGAAATTCATGAGTGAAGCTGGTGAGGTTTGACGCTTTATTGTGTCGAAAGATATCACCCAAAATGTGCGGGTAATCATAGGCCAAGACATCACCATAACGAGTGTATTCACTGTACTGAATAGGGCCCGTGGAATCATATATCACTTCATGATATATGTAGACGGAACGATTCAGACGTTTATAAATTTCAGCTAGATGGTCAGCCGCAATGTGCTTCGCTGCATCCACACGGAATCCAGCAACCCCTAAATCAAGCAGATGATTCAGGTAGAGAGCAAGCCTATCCTGTACATAACCTGAGCCTGTATTTAGATCATCAAGGTCGACAAGTTCACAATTTTGTAATTCATATCGATCGCTAAAGTTTTCGATTCGATCATTTCCATTTCGACCACAATGGTGAAAATCATCGTAGGAGTAAATCCCGGGAAGGTGGTATTGATAAAAGGGTGTGCCTGCAAAGCCAACGCCATCGCGAATGCCTACCGTGTGATTTAAAATGACATCTGCATAGATATCGACTCCGACATTTTGGCAGCGACGAATCATGTCGACAAATTCGGCCTCGCTCCCGCTGCGAGAATTTAGGTTATAGCTGGCGACTTGATAGCGCTCCCACCATGGAGAACCTCTCCAGACAATATGTTCGTGAGGAGGCGAGACTTGAACTGCCGAAAAACCAGCAGGACCTAAATAGACTTCGCACTCTCGAGCGATGTCTTTCCAAGGCCATTCAAACATTTGGATAAAAACGGTACGTGGATTCGCCCAGCTCGCTGAACAGCAGACACTGGCTAGGCAGAAGCCCATGATAAGGCGGCTTAATTCAGTCATATGGTTCCCGATAGTCTTTTATTGAGACCTGTTTGTTTATCAAAGAGATGAGCCTTTGTCAGGTCCATCTTCAAAGGAAGAGAGTCTTTGGTAGAAAAATGCGAGGCGGAGTCCACTAGAATTCGAGTGCTTTGCCCCTCAAGCAGGCCATGCAGCATTTGTTGGCCGCCAAGGTTTTCTGAGAGATCAATTTTAAAGGATCCTAACTCAATTTCGCTTTGGTCCAGAGATCCGTTGTAAATTTTGAAGGCTTCAGGACGGATGCCCAAAATATTTTCACCGGACTGAGCTTCAGGCCAAGGTAATTTTTTCAACAGAGATCCCCCCAACAAATTCATTTCGGGAGATCCTATAAAGGCCGCAATAAAAAGATTTTTGGGTTTATGATAGATTTCCGTTGGCGTCCCAATTTGTTCGATACGACCATCCTTTAGAACAGCAATTCGATCTCCCATTGTTGTTGCCTCCATTTGATCGTGAGTGACATAGATCATAGTTGAATTCAACTTTTGGTGGAGGCGCTTGATCTCGACCCGCATTTGCCCTCGTAAGTGAGCATCCAGATTTGAAAGTGGTTCATCAAATAGAATAATAGAAGTCTGTCGCGCTAATGCTCGGCCAAGAGCGACGCGCTGTCTCTGGCCTCCAGAAAGTTCTTTGGGTTTTCGCTCGAGCAAATGAGCAATCTGCAGAAGTTCGGCAATTTCATGGACTCGTCTTTTGATCTCATCTTTGGACTTTTTTTGCAGACTGAGAGCAAAGCCCATATTTTCGGACACGCTCATGTGAGGATAAAGAGCGTAGTTTTGAAAAACCATGGCAATATCGCGATCCTGTGGTTCCTTTCTGGTGACAGACCTTCCATTGACCATTATATCCCCACCATTGAGTTGTTCTAAACCAGCAAGAGATCTTAGCAGTGTTGATTTCCCGCAGCCCGAAGGGCCAACAAGGACTAAGAATTCTCCAGATGAAATCTTGAGGTCGATACCCTTTAGGATTTCTAGGTGACCAAAGCTTTTGCTGCTATTTACAAACTCAATCGATGACATAATGACTAACCCTTCACGCTGCCCATGGTCAGGCCTGAAACAAGATATCGAGATATACTAATAAACATAAACAAGACGGGGACACTGACTATCAAAGCTCCCGCTGCATACAAGCCCCACTGTGTGGCTAGACTTGCCTGAAAAGAGCGAAGTCCAAGTGGCAGCGTGTAGAGTGCTGGGTCTTGCAGGACCACGGCCGCAATAACATACTCGCTCCAGCTACTCATAAAGCTAAAGAGAGCTGTGATGACAAGTGCTGGAGACGAAACTGGCAAAATAATGCGATAGAAGGTCTTCCAAGGCGAGCACCCATCAAGCAGAGCGGCTTCTTCAAGCTCCTTTGGAATTGTGTCGTAATAGGCCTTCATCTGCCAAATGCAAAAAGGCAAAGCAGAAGACGAATAGATGATAAATAGACCCCAGAAACTGTCTATGAGCTGTAACTTTGATAAGATGATATAAAAGGGCAAAATCAACATCGTAGCAGGGAACATTTGTGTTGCAAGCAAGGCAAATAGCATTGCATTACGTCCGCGGAAGCGATGCCGAGACAACGCATAGGCGCTTGTAGCTGCTAACGAGACACCAAGACAAGTTGTTGCAGCAGAAACGATCAAGGAGTTGCGTAGCCAAACTAAAAAGTGGGTTTCAGTAAAGAGCTTAGCATAGTTCGATAGACTAGATCCCACCGAAATGATTTCAAGGGACTGAGATTGAAAAGCATTGTCACCTCGAAGAGACACAGAAAAAACATATAATATAGGATAAATAGAAAAGATTGAAAATAGTAGAACACTCATCCAAGCCAGTACTTTTTTGATCACAAGCGAGTCTCCTTTCGATATTGACTCGCTAAAGAGCCCAAGCTCCACAGCACAAGCATAACAAAAATTAACACCGAGACTGCAGCGGCATATCCGTAGCGATAAAGATTAAAAGCAGCCTTATAGACATAGCTGACAAGAATATGAGTCTGATCACCCGGTTCTCCTGCATTGCTTACCAACCAAACTATATTCAAGTTATTAAAGGTCCAGATACAGCCCAATAGGGCAGCGGGAATCATAACTGGCATCAACAAAGGCCATGTAATGTGCCGAAAGCGCTGCCAAGAATTAGCTCTATCAAGATAGGCTGCCTCGTAGAGAGAATGTGGAATAGACTGCAATCCCCCCAGGGCGACAACCATCATGAAAGGGAAGCCCAGCCAAACATTAGTGACAATACAGGCGGCAAATGCGGTGAATGGCTGACTCAGCCATTGGATTGGTGAGAGATGAAGATAGTGTTGTAAAAACTGATTAATGGGACCGTACTCTTGATTAAACATCCCTCGCCAAGTCAGGGCGGTGATGTATTGAGGGACCGCCCATGGGATAATCAACAGAGTTCTCCACAGCGCCTTTGCTGGCATGACTTGATTGATGATCACTGCTAAAAAAATTCCAAAGGTGACGTGGAAAAAAACATTCACAAATGTCCAAATAATAGTTTTTATAAGAAGTGCATAGAACTGTGCATCTGCCAATGCACTGACATAGTGCTGAAAGCCAATAATGGACCAGTCTTGAAATGTCATTAAGCTAAAGTTCGAAAGTGAAATAGCTATATTGTAGAAAAAGGGATAAATAATGACTGCAAAGATTCCGATAAAAGCTGGTAACATCATGTAATAGACAAATCTTTGTGGCCCTTTGAAGCCAGCAAAGAAGCCCACAAAAGAATGCCGCGCCATCCACAAAAAAATAATCAATAGGATTGCCGATACGAATTTAATTACGGTCCCAGAAGCGCCAGGCTGCAAAACCTCTTTCATATTTCGAATTTGTAAGACCGCTAAATCTTGAGCACCATCAGCGGCTTGTTTTGGACTGAGAGAGCCAGCCAGAAGCTTTTGATATTGAATACGTAAACTGTCCCAGATACCTCGGATTTCGGGTACCACCGGCATCGGTGTACCGACTTCCATAATTGTAGACGCCATCTGCAGCAGAGGGTTATCTTTAACAAGGGGGCTGTTTCGAACCTTAAGTTGTGATGGTAAGGTGCCTACGCGCTCGGTAAATATTTGTTGAACTTGCGGTGACGTTAAATACTTCAAGAGCTCAGTGGCCAGAGATTCGTGCCTTTTGCTCTTAAAATTGACGTTCATTGAGTACCCAGTTGTGCCAACCAGAGGCTGTGGCCATCTGCCAGTTTCCGATATCATTGGAATGCGTGCTACACCGAAATCTATACCAGCCTCTTTGTAGTCTCCCCAAGACCAGTCTCCATTGATGAGCATTGCGGCTTTACCCTGCTTAAAAAGAGCATTGGCTGTTTCGTAATCGCATTCCTTAGGAATGATTCTATATTTATCGCGAAGATCTAAAATAAACTGAAAAGTCTTTTGTAAAGCAGTAGTGTTAAGGTTTGGCCTTCCATCAGACTTCATGAAATGTTCGCCAAATGCAGGTACAAAGGGAACAAAAAAGAAGGGTTCGGTATAGTTAAAGACGAGACCGTATCGATCCGTACGACCATCACCATCTAAATCCACAGTATTCTTTTGCCCTAGTGCAATCATCTCTTGGCTATTTTGGGGCGGATGAGAGATCAACCTTTTATTGTAAAGAAGCATGAGGTTGTTACCAACAGAACCACCCAGCATATAGTGCTTTGCTTCAAATAGTGGAATAGCCAAGGGATCAAATTGCTGAAAATATTCCGCTGGCAGAACCTCATCTAAGGGGCGGATGATCTTCATGACCGCAAAGGGTCCAATCTGATCGCTCGGTCCGTAAACCAACTCAGGTCCACTGCCCCCCATCGCCGCGGCTTGATAGCTGGCTCGGAGTTCTTCGGTTTCACGATAAGTTTCTTGGACCAAAACCCCAGGATGGTTCTTCTCAAATGTTCGAAGGACATCCGAAAGGACAATGCGATGGCTGTATATC
>JACCDR011975379.1_pt1 | contig 12151 bp, 11 predicted proteins | sample 7446431 | NCBI WGS metagenome assembly JACCDR01 (sample SAMN15323443, study PRJNA562643) | freshwater metagenome | isolation source: river surface water | place: USA:Blue River Watershed | collected 2017-08-17
CCACTGGCGCAACGTCGGCACCGTCACCGCGCGCGGCGGCAACGGTGACGATTGGCGCATGGTCACGGAGGAGTTGCCCTGCCGCCTGACCACGGCCAGCGGCGGCGAAGAGGCGCAGGGCGGCGGGCTTGCCGAACAGTTCGACTTCGTGCTGCACTGCGCCGCCGATGTTGACATTCGCCCGCGCGACCAGGTTTGCATCGGGGGCAAGACCTACGATGTTGTGCACACGGACGGAGGGCGCACCGACGCGATAGCCCAACACGTCACCATTGCCTACAACAAGACAGGGGTGCGCCTCTAATGGCAGCAACCGGGGAGATGACCTACCCACGCCACCGCGTCATGGCGGTGGGTTCCGCTCCTGCGTTCGGCACCGCCGTTACCCTTGACGCGACGACCGACGACTTCGGATGGGTATGGGAGTCGGACGGGTCATACACCATCACGGGCTTCCGGTACCGCGTCGCGGGTATCACCGGCACGCCGGGCACCCTGCGCGCGTCCGCTCAGAGCGTGAGCAACACGACCGGACTCGGGACCGGGACGATTCTCGGCGCGACCAGCAACGGGTACCAGGACATCGCCAGCCACGGCACCGCAGGCACGTTCAAGACCGTCACCTTCGGCGAGCCGGTATCCGTCACCCGAGGGCAGCGCATCGCCTTCATGATCAAGCCGCAGGCGGTCGGGACGTGGGACGGGTCCAACCTTATCACCGTGTCGCCGACCGTGACGGGCGTGGAGACGGTCCGCACGCCCTACCCGATCGCCAATGCGACCAAGACGACGCCGGCTGTGCCGCTGCTGGTCATTGACACGACGTCGGGTCCGATCGGCTTCCCGGTGGAGACCCTGCCGACGATCAACCTGACGCAGACGGGCACGCCCGACGAAGTAGGCATCAAAGTCACCATCCCGGCGTTCTCGTCCATCAACACCTTCGACGGTGTGAACCTCGCATTCAGCGTGACTGCGGGGCGAACGTTTGACCTGGTGGTCTACGACAACGCCGACAGCGTGGTTGACACCGCGACCTACGACACCGACTATCTCAGCGCGGGTGCGGGTACTTCGATACTCCGGTTTTCGACCCTCCTGACCCTCACGCCCGGATCGTCGTATCGCATCGTCATCAAGGCCGGGTCCGGCGCAAGCTCGATTGGCACCCTCTACGCGCTGACCATCCCGGCATCGGGGGACATGGCGGCGCTGTGCCCTGGCGCGACGATCCAACGCACCGAGCGCACCGACGCGGGCGCGTGGACCGACACACCGACGGGGCTGATCCTGATGCAACTGCGCTATGCCGGGATGACGGTACAGACCGGCGGCGGCGGGCTGGTAGGCGGGAGGTTGGTCGGATGATTCCGTACATTGGCGATTTCAGGACCGGCGTAACCGTGCGCTATTGGTGGGGCGCGTTCGCCTCCTCCGGCGCGTCGATCACACGCGGCACGGATGGCTCTATCCGGGTCTACAAAAACGGTTCAACCACGCAGCGCGCAAGTTCCTCCGGCATCACCGACACGGAGGACTTCGACGGCGTAACGGGCCTCAATGTCCTCTCGTTGGACCTGTCCGACAACGACGACGCGGGATTTTACGCGGCGGGCAACGACTACGCGGTAGTGCTGGTCGGCGCGGTCATCGATTCCCAGACGGTCAACGCGCCCCTGTTCCAGTTCTCGATCGAAAACCGAACGCCGACCGTGGACACGGTGAAGGTGGCCGGCACGACGCAGACAGCGGGGGACATCGCCGCGCTGATCACGACTGTTGACGACCTCCTGGATACCGAAGTCGCCGCCATCAAGGCCAAAACGGACAACCTGCCGACCGACCCTGCCGACGCGTCGGTGATCGCCGGACGATTCGACGACGTGGATACTGCCATCGCGGCCATTGCTACAGGCGCTTCTGCGCCTGTGCTCCATGAGGGCGCGTACGTTCTCAAAGAGGATCAGAACTTCCCCGACGGCACCGTTGACGTGTTCGTCGGCGACACGCGGACGCTGGTACTGAACCTCAAGGACTCCGACGGAGACCCGATCAACCTCGGCACGGCTACGGTAGCGGTGGCGCAGTACACCCTCGCCGGTACGCTGGTAAGCTCACTTGCGGCCACCGTGACCAGCGCGGCGGATGGTATCGTGCGCCGGGTCATCCCCTCCGCGTGGACAGCCACGGCGGGCACCTATCGCCTGTACGCCACCGTGACCGGCGTTGATACGGTGATATGCGGGCCGCTCCCAATGCTGGTGAGGCCACTGTGAGCGCCTACCGGCGTCGTTGGTGGCGCTATGTCGGGAGAGGAGCGCAGCACTTCTGCGGCGCGGCCATCGGCACAGCGGGCGCGGTGCTGGCAACGGGCGCAACAACGCGCGCGGTCATCGTGGCATCGGTTGCCGCCGGTCTGTTCGCGCTCGGCTCCTACATCCGCGACCCCAAGACGCCACTAAGGGCGACAACGCCGGGCGAGGGGCAGCCGTAGCTATGGCTATCAAGACGGGATGGCTTCAGACCACGCAGATTGCAGCATGGGGCGCGCTGAACTGCTTCACGCCTGACGACGGGTTTGCGCGCACGGGCGGCAACACCACGCGGAGGGCGCAGACAAAACAGCGCTTTCCAATCCGCGCGGGCTCCTCTACCCTCCGGTTCCTGTTCGTCGGCATGACGCCTCCGTGGACGGTGGACGCCAACCAATCCGATATGCTCACCTCCCTGTCGGTGCAGCGTTGGGTCAGTGGCGCGGCGTCGGGTTCGTTCACAACCGCGTTCACAAACGTCACCGTCCCGAAGGGATACACCTACCTCTCCGACCCGCTGAACCTGACCGTGACGGCGGGTGAGGAGTTGATGGTCAACTGCTGGGGCGCGGCGTCCGAGAGTGGCCGCTACATCTCCGGCACAATGCAGCAGCGCCCTCCCGACCTCGGGAGCATCGGCGATAGCCTGACCTTCGATTCGACCGGCGCAACGCTCCTCACGGACTATGACGACGACATTGCATGGTGTCCCGGTGCGATCCTTGGCGAGTCGCGCGCTCAGTCCCTCTCTCTGATCTCTCACTCCCTTGGCGTCGCGATCCACAACGAGGGCGACAGCGGGCCGTCTCTGGCCGCTGACGCGCTGGGCGTTGCCCACTGCGGGTTCGGGCAGGGCGGCGCGTTGCTGACTCAGTTCGACTCTACGACCGCGTTCGATATGTTTTTGTTGATGGGCCGGCAAGCGATCATCTTCGGGATGATCAACGCCCTGAACAACTTCGCCGCGAACGCGAACATGGACGGGTACACCGGGTCTGCCATCGCGACCGCGACGGGCACAGGGCAGACGACCAGTCTGGCCGACCAGTTCCGGTACATCGCGCGCCGCCTATCGGCCCTCGGGTGCAATGTCTACTGCATCACCGAGAACTACCCGGGGCAGGGTGCAACCGCCCGGCATCTTGAGGTTTGGCACGCCTGGAACGAGTACGCCACGGACGGCAGCCTTGCCACCTACTGCGGGTCCATCCTCACGGGCGTTATCGACTCCCGGCCCTACTTCGCCGCCCAACCCTACCAGGACGGCGTACCGCTATCGCCGACCGACTCCGGCGGGCGTGACTCCACCGACATTCACGCCAACTACGCGGAGTTCGGTGAGGCGGTCGAAGCCTACTTCGGCCCGGGAGGGGCGGGAGAGTCGGCGTTGGTCGCCGACACTAATAACCTCGTCGAATCGTACTTCGAGCTATTCCACGGGCCGGCGGGCACTCCCGGCGCGGCGGGCGCACTGCCCACGGGATGGGTGGAGTGGTACTACACCACGGACGCCGCGCGCCTTGCCATCAACGGGACCGGCGCGATTAAAGTCGTTTCGCCCAATACCCGGATCACGCACGCGATCCAAACAACGGCGCTTGTGGGCACCGACGCCGCCAAGACCTTCGTGGTGCGCTGCTACTCCGCGCCGTGGGTGACGCAGAGCGATAACCAGGGACTACACATCGGGCTCTATGACTCCGCCTCTACCACGGTTGACAGTGACACGCGGTCTGGATTCAACCACGCCGGGTACAGCTTCAGGTTCTACAACGAGAGTGGGCAACTCAAGCTCTACTCGCAGCGTTTCAACAGCGAGACGAACGGCGGCGGCAACAGTAACGCGCAGGTAGCGACGATCGGGAGCGGGCAGGCGCTTGCGTCCGGTGACATCCTCACGGTAGAGATCACCCGCACCCTGAGCGGCGGCAACAACTCCTTTGTCGTGCTGGTCTACCGCAACGGCGTCTTGCTCAACGGCTCCGGCACGACGGTATCCGACAGTACGACGCCCGCCGCTTACCAGGGCGCGCTTTACCTGAGCATCGGCACGGCAGGCAACACAGCTACCACGCACACCAACAACGCCGCGACATGGGACGCCGTACGCACCGCCGTCTACGACGCGACGGTAATCGACGATCTCACCGGCCCGGCTACGCTCTACGTCGTCAAGGGCGGATCGTCGCCCGTAGACATCGCCGTCACGCAGTCCGCACCGACCGCCGGCCCTGCCGTCGGCGTTGTCGTCACGACCTCCATTTCAGGGCTCTCCGGCGCGACGATCGGGAGCGCGGCAACGACCGACGGCACGGGTAGCGCGCGCCTCGCGGAGGGCAACGCGTTCGCCATCCCTGACACGCTGGCCGTAGGCACGACTGGCACCCTGACCGTTACCTGCGGCGGCGTCTCGGTGGATATCCCGGTTGAGGTAATCGAAGAGGCGGGCGCGGGCGGTGGCGTGACCGGCGTTGTCGTCTCGCCCGGTGCCGCGACCGTCACCCGCTCCGGCACGGTGCAACTCGGCGCGGTCGTTGATGGTGTCCTTGACGATGGCACGCTGACCACCTGGTCGGTGCAGTCGGGCGGCGGGTCTGTGACCGACGGCGGGCTTCTGACCGCGCCGGCCACCGATGCGACCGTCGTTGTACGCGCCGCCCTCACCGCCACGCCCGCCACCTACGACGAAGCGACGATCACCGTGTCGGGCGTCGCAGGAGCCGAAACTATGATCCACCAGGGGCCGTTTGTCCTCCGCTCTGTCTCCACCGCTGACCCCCTCACCATCGTTGCGTGGGTGGGTGAACAGAAGAGCTACCTCTTCGATTTGCTGAACGGCTCCGGCGACCCGGTGAGCCTTGACGGGATGGACGTGTACCTGACCGCGACCAACGAAGCAGGCACCGCCGTGTTCGACGACGTGGCGATTGACATAGACAGCGCGGTGCGCGGCGCGGTGTCCTGGGCTATGGGAAGCGCGTGGGCCACGGCAGGAGCCTACCGCGTGACCATCCTCGCCGACGGCGGCGCTGGCAACACCCACCGCTTCGGACCGATCACCGTCAACGTGAGGGCGTTGTAGTGGACGTAGAGGTTCGGGTCAACACCGGCCCGCTTGACCGGCTTGACGCCACGATGACGACGCGCCTGTCTGCCATCGTGCGCGCGCACGCGTTCATGGTCGAAGCGCACGCTAAGACCGCCATCCTGACCGGGGGCAAGTCGGGCCGGGTGTACCTGCGCCCGAACGGCAGGAGCCATCGCGCCTCCGCGCCGGGCGAGGCACCAGCCAACGATACGGGCGTCCTGGCAAACAGCATCCGCGCCGCTTCGGCGGGGCGTCTGACGTGGCGGGTCGGCGCGTCCGCCCGCTACGGCGCGGCGCTGGAGTTAGGGACGGCGCGCATGGCCCCACGCCCGTTCTTGGCTCCGGCGCTGGCGGCTGTCAAAGATGGCTTCGTGCGCGCGGTCGCGGAGGTGTTCAGGTGAGCTTCGAACCCCTCTACATCGAATCGTGGATTTACACCACGCTGACCGGTGACGACACCCTGACCGATGCTCTGGCCGCCATCAACAACGACGCGCCGGGCTATCAGCAGGGCGTGTACCTACACCTCGCGCCGCAGTTCGATCGTGTTAGCGGCGTTGCGCCGGAGGTGCCCTACATCGTCGTCACGCGCGAGGATACTGGTCTTGACACGATGGCGATTGAGGCCAGCCGGGCGAAGGTTGACCTGGAATACCGCGTCACCTTCTGGGACAGCCAGAACGGCGCGGTTTCGATGGACCGGGTATTGACCATCGCCGACCGGGTTGACGCGCTTCTGCACGGCGTTTCGGCCACGGTGGCGAGTACAGCGGGGGACATCTCCCTGTTCTGTCGCCGTGTCCGCACGGGCGTCGAAATCGAGGAGCAGCAGGGCGGTGAGGTGTTCTACGGGGCGTTTGGAGTCTACCGATTTGCAGTCGGTGAGGAGGCATAGAGACAAATGGCAGCAGCAGCAGTTAAGGTTCTGGAGGCGAACAAAACGTACTCCTACCGCGACGGTGGCGCAGTGGACGGGTCGCCAACCCTGAGCGGGTCGATTATCGAGTTTACCGACCTGGTGCAGTCGGCGCAGCGGTCCTACACGGCAAAGACTGTCTCTCAGGCAGGCATCACCGACACCAGCGACGCGCTCATCACAACCCGCATCAACGGGGAGCACCGGTTTACCTGCTTTGTGCCGGTGACAGGCTACACGTTCAAGGGACTTCAGAATCACTACATCGAAATCACCGAACAGACCCTTGCCCTGACCGCTGAAACGCTGGTCGGCATCCTTAAGGACTGGTCGGAGAGTGGCGCGGATGACGGCAACGTCATGGAGTCGTTCACCGTGATCTACGGCGTGGTCGGCGTGGCGTCGCCGTAAGGCGCAGGGGGCAATCAAATGGGGCTTCGTTCTATCGCTTCGGTCGAAAGGCCGAACGTAACCGTCGATATTTCATCCTTCGCGGGCGAGGGCGCGACGATTGAGTTTCGCGCGCCACGCCTCGCCGACATGATGCCCAACCCGGCAGCGTTTCGGGAGGTGTCGCACGCGTACCAGTTGCCGCGCCGGCTGGCCGAACAGGTGCTCCTGCTCTCCGCGTGCTACATCCGCTCCAAGGATGACCCGTCTGACCTTGCGCCCGCCGCAGAGTTCGGGCGTCTCGCCAACGGCAACCCTGCGGCGTTTTTGTCGATTCTGGGAGCGTTCACCGACGCGTACCCGATGGACTTCTTTGGGGCGGTGGCCGACGCAAAAAACGACTCCGAGGAGTAGGCGGGGCCATCCTGTACTACTCCGTCCGTGGATTGCATCGGCACCCGTCCGAGTTGGACTTGACGCCGGAGCAGCTTGCCGAGGTCGCCGTGGTCGTTGACATGGTTGAAGAGGCTGAGGGCAAATACCGTGAGGCACTGCTCAAGTTGATTGCAGGGAGGCCGATACTGTGACGATTGCAACGCTCAATGTCAAGCTTGGGATTACGGGCGAGGGCGAGGTAAAGGCGGGGCTGAACGCGGTCAAGTCTGGGCTGGGCGCGGTCGATACCGCCGCCGCCGCGACAACGCTGCACATTGGGCGGCTTGAGGGCGCGTTCGGTGTCCTGCACCGCGCTACCGAGCAGATAGGCCGTGTCTCCCTCGGGTTGGCCGCTGCGGGGCTTGTAGGGGCCTCTGCGGGCGTTTTGGCGCTCGGTCGGGCGGCGTCGGGCGTTGGCGTGGAGATAGACAGTCTCTACCGTGGGTTGGCGACTGTCTCCGACAACGCTGACGACATGACCGCGAAGCTCGCCCGGATGCGCGACGTTGCCAAGATGCCCGGGCTGGGATTCGGCGAGGCGATACAGGGAGCCATCCGCCTACAGTCGGTGGGGCTCGGGTTCGACCTGGCGGCGCGTTCCATGGAACACTTCGGCAACGCCATCGCATCGGTCGGCGGCGGCAAAGAGCAGTTGGACGGGGTGACGCTTGCCCTAACCCAGATCGTCGCCAAGGGCAAGGTGAGCGCGGAGGAGATCAACCAGCTACAAGAGAGGGTGCCACAGATTCGGCGGGCCATGCTTCAGGCGTTTGGCACGGCTGATACCGAGGTGCTACAGGGGCGCGGTATCGGCGCAGAGACGTTCATCGGGCGCATAGTGGATCAACTCGCCCAACTGCCACGGATGAGCGGCGGCGCACGCAACGCGATCGAGAATTTTGGCGACTCTGTGAAACGGGCCATGGAGCCGTTAGGGCGCGGCCTGGTCATGGGTCTTGAAGCAGGCGCTCCGGCCATTGACAAGTTGGTTGCCAAGTTCGAGCGGCTGAATACGTTCTTGGGCGAGGGTATCGCGGCGGTCGTGTCGTCGGGCGCTCTCACAGAGACCCTTGACCGACTTGCGGACCGCGTTTCGGCCATCTTTGGCGAGGAGCCGAAACGGGCGTTTGCCGACTTCGCCGCGACGGTGTTGGTGTTCTTCGAGCGCCTGCCGTCCATGGCCTCCGAGGTCGGCGAGTACCTGAAGCGGTTGTTTGCCTCCATCGGGGACCACCTGATGCAGATACCACGCCAGTTAGGCGCGTTGTCGGGGATCGACCCAAAGACAGGCAAGGCGTACACCGACCCGCTCTTCAGCCTTGACCCGCGCAATCCGCTATTCCCTCGCCTCGCGCGTCAGATGACGGACGCATTCAACCCGCGCGCCGTGGACAACTACCCGGTGTGGCAGGGGTTCGGCAATGCCACCATGGGCATGGATGCGCGCATCAAGGGAGTCTCCGACAACATCTTCAACACATGGACCGATGTCCCGTCCATGCCCGGCGGGCTGCTGTTTGGCGGCAACCCGTCCATGATCGGCGGCGACGGTGAGGGCGGGCCGAAATCCGACCTCAAGGAGATTGCCCGCAACACCCGCGAAACGGCGGACATCCTATCCCTGCGCCGGCAGACGCTCGGAGGCGGCGACCTTGCCGCTCTTGGCGTGACGGGCGCGGAAATCGCATCGCAGCGGCGCGTAAACGGCGAACGGGCCATGGCGCGGTATCGCGCGGGGCAGGCGTGGCGCGACCAGATGCCCACACGCGGGATTGAGGGCGCGGTGTCGCAGCTGCTCATGAACATCCTCCGCACTGAGGGCGTTACCATCATGGGGAGGGCGTAGCGCAATGGCGTGGCCTCTCCTTGTTGAAGTGGATTGCCCTGAGCCACGAATGCCCAAAGGTCGGCTCATGGCGTCCGCTGACGGTACTTCATGGGACTTGGACGCAAGCAGCGCGGATATATGGGAGTCGCCCGTCTCCAACACCGCGATGCTTGCGCCGCTCCCTACCACAGAGGCATGGGCGACGACGATCACCGGCAACTACGCCCGATGGACAGCAGCAGACTACGATCTCACGACCCCGAGCAACTGGGTAGAGGTACCGGCGGCGGCGGGTGACGTGTACCTGCAAAACAAGGGCACCAACGAGATCGTGCGTACCTCAGACTCGTGGGAGGCAAACCAGCCGTTCTATCTGTCGCTCTTCGTGCCTGGCTTGAAGTCGATGAAGAAAAGCGTCATCGTAGACGCCTACCTTGGATACGGCACGGAGGGGGAGATGATCTTCAGGTTTCGCGCCGATGGGTCGGTAGAGCTATGGGAGGGCGGCACGATGACGTGGCGTTCCCAACGCTCCGCCGCCAACCTCGCGCGCGGGACGAACCAGCCATACCAGTGGTCGCCCTCGCAGCAGTTCGTCTCGATCATGATTATCCCGTGCCGCCGCCGGGAGGTGGAGATTATCACCAACTACGGGCTGGCGGCGTCGGTGACAAACCTGGACCTTGACGTATCGGCCACGGACAACACCATCACGCCGGCTGGGCCGTTCGCCTGGAACGTGCCGAGCGGGCGCGCGACGGTGCAGGGTGCGCCCCTCCGGTTCGCCGAGTCGGGCACACTCTACGGGCGGACGAAAAAGCTCCGGTACGCGCCGGGCGCGTTCGTCGCGCAGGCGTTCGCCGACACCGCCGGGACAGGCACGGGCACCGCGTCGGTGTCCTACAGCGTCGCCGTCGTCGGGCTTGCAACCGAGGTGCGCGCGGCGGCATCGCTCACGGGTGACGGGACCAAGACGCCGGCCATCTACGCCTTCGACCTGCAACACACTCCTGACCCTGTGGACACGGCAGACGACCCCGTAGACATAACAACGGCGGTCAAGACCCTTGCCCTAAGCGTTGCGGAGGACGGGCGCACGACCCTTGCCATGACCTGCCACCGTGGGCAGCTGGAGACAGCAGGCGTACAGCAGCCCACCGTAACCTCCGACCGGCCTATCCGTATCGCGGTAGGCGATACACCCGTGGACATCTTTAGGGGGTGTCTCTCCTCGCCGCAGATTGCCTACCAGGAGGCGGACACGTCCTACGCCTACAGCCTGCTTGCCTTTGAGGGACAGGACCGCTCGGTTGAGTTCGACTACTGCACGTTCATCGAGGCTCTACCCTACGACGGCGCGACGCTTGAAGCGGCGGTAGAGGACATGATGAGCCTGTCGGGATTCGACCCGGCGGACCTGTTCATGGACACGAACGACATCCGCCTGTCCTTCGATCCTGACGTATCGTTGGGCAAGTGGGCATTCGCGCCGGAGCGGGGGCAGACCGTCGGGGATATGCTCGAAAAAGTTCGCAAGGAGCACTGTTCGACGTGGATAACCGGGTGGGTGCCGACTCTGACCGGCTATACCTACCAGTGGCGCGACCCGTCGCAACTGACCCGCGTGCCTGCCCTCACGCTCTACACGCAGCCCTCCCACGCGGTCGCGGCAGGAATCGCTATGCCGGTGGCGCTCTCGCGCACCATCCGCGAAATGTCCGCGCACTACGAAGCGCCGGAGGCCAACAACATCGGCGTGATCGGGCAGACGCGTACGGGAGGACTCATCTATGCCTACGGGGGAGACGCGGCCAGCCAGACGCCCGACACCGCGCCTGCCGACCGCCCGCGTAACTGGCGAAGTCGCCCCCACAATGCGGTCATCTCCTCGCCTGCCTTCAAAGAACAGGAAGTGGTAGACCTCGCGCGCGACGCCATGGGCGACCGGCTATTGGTTGGGCGTGGGTTGCTTGAGGTGACGTGTGACCTTCTGGTGCGCGACACGACGGAGGACGGCGACGCGCGGCCTATCTGGATTACCGACTGTATCCGGGTTATGGACACGGACGGCACAACGGTACGCGCCGACTACCGGGTTATCGCGATACCTGAAATACGGTTCGAGTTCGAGACGAGTGCGGGGCTGTCGCATCGGTCGGCAACGTACCGACTGCTGCAGCTACAGCCGGAGACGCTTGACCTCGGCACGGGCGGCAGTGGCTCCGGGCTGATGATGATTTAGGAGGGTTGGACGATGGCATACATTCAGGTCGCGGACGGTGCGGGGGCCGCGAAGTATTTAGAGGTCGTCGGCACGGGTGACACGGCAGACCCGTACCGCATGGTGCATTCGCGGCCCGGCGATGTTGGGTCTAATATGCTTGACGGCACCACTGCCGCCATGACGGGCACGACGACGACGGACGTTATTGCGGCGCAGGCCACGGGCGTTCGTATCTTCGTCGGTACCGTCATCGTTGCCAACCAGCACGCCACGCAGGGTACGGCGGTCGAACTCTACGACGGTGCAACGCTCAAGGCTACCGTTTTTGTGGACGCCAAAAAGACCGAGGCTTTCACATTCTCGCCGCCGCTTCGTGGGACCGCCGCGACCGCGTTTCGGGCTAAGAACGTCACGACCGGTTCTTCGGTCATCGTGTCCGCGACAGGGTACAAGGGCGCATAGTCCGTGCCCGTCGTCGTTCTCCGCGCCGAAACCCTGACCGCCAACGGGGATATTGAGGGCAAAACCACCGCCACGCTCAACGGCGATCTTGCCCTCCCGCCGGAGTCGCCGAATCTTGCCGTGCTCACCAGCGGCGCGGCGGGGGTCACGGGTCTCGGGTCTGTCTCCTGGGAGTCCTACACGCCCGTCACGGCGTCCTTTCCCGGCTCTACAACCTACCAGGTTGGGTTTCGGGTCACGGCCACCGGTCCTGACGCCAGCAGCGACACCGACGACGCGGGCGATAGTTGGACCGTCACGACGACGCAGCTCATCAAGAGCAAGGCGGACACGGGAGGCAGTTGGTCCCTGTCGGCAGACTGCGAACTGTGCGAAGAGTGGCTTGAGGACGCCATCCCGAGCGGGACAGGGAGCGACGCCACGGGCTACAACCCGGACCCGCCGCACAACCGCTACCGGCGGGTCTTTTGGCGGACCGAAAGCGGCGGCGCGTGGG
>JACCDR010318928.1_pt1 | contig 12150 bp, 25 predicted proteins | sample 7446431 | NCBI WGS metagenome assembly JACCDR01 (sample SAMN15323443, study PRJNA562643) | freshwater metagenome | isolation source: river surface water | place: USA:Blue River Watershed | collected 2017-08-17
CGATGAAAACGTGTTCGAGGTCTACAAGGGCTATAACAAGAATCCAGGCGCACCAGGCCGATATGCACACCTTAGAAGCGATAAGGAGTATTACGGCGTGGCGTTAGTGGCTACCTACCCGCTCGATAATTTGCCCGCCATAGAAACCTTTAGAAATGAAGATTGGTTTGAGTTTAAGGATAGCATTCTAAAAGGAGATGCTGAGTAAGCATGGACTATTCACGTGTGGATATTGACGAGGCTTACAGGCTAGGTCAGGAGGACTTTGTACTAGACCTTATCCAGCTTATTGAAGATAGGGAGTTTAGAACTATTCAGGATGTACTAGAGTATTTACAAGATAAAATTGTAGAGATTGAGGAGGGGTGATGAAAGAAGCTATACACTGGCTTGAGGAAGCAGCTAATGATATGTGGCTGAATCTACCAGATGATGAGGAGAGGCGAAAATTGTATGAGTCTTTAGCTGTTAGGGCTAGAGCTATGTCAGTTGCTTTGTACTTTATAGATGGTGTTTATAACGGCGATTTTTCTGAAGGGTCCGAAGTAGCAGCAATCAAGACCGCTTTGGGAGTGGAATGACGGGATGGACAGTCTTAACCTAGAACTAGCGGACGCTGTCAATGAGTCTAAGTCCCTTAAATCTGTTCGAGATTTAGTAGAAGCTGGGGCTGATGTTAATGCCGTGGTAGGATACGGAAGGACTGTCCTATTTGATGTACAGGACAATCCTGTTGGCTTGCAGATTTTTCTATACCTAATCAGCAAGGGAGCAGATGTAAACGCAAGAGACCTGGAAGATATAACCCCATTACATATGTACTGTCGTTGCCACGATGATGCTTGGGTAATTAAGGCTGCCCTAGATTATGGAGCAGATGTAAACGCCCGTACTACGTGGGGAATGACCCCGTTACATTTCGTGGTTGATAGGGATTGGGATAACACTGACAAAGCCTACGGGATGGTACTGGTGTTAATCAGCTACGGTGCCGATGTCAATGCAACTGGAAAAAGGGCATGGTCCCCATTGCACTACGCCATACAAGGCACGGATTTTGAAAAGACAATAAGAACGTTACTGTTACACGGGGCTGTTATTAAGACCCCTATAGAGGAAATAGATGATTGAACTACAAGATAGATGGGGAAGAAGAATTTTCACGAGTGAAACTGCCCGCTCGGTAAAAGGAGCATTGTTAGAGGCGCACCAAAGGGGGGTTAGCCTAATAGGTGTTAACCTCAAAGGGGAATCCCTAACGTTTGCTAATTTGCGGGGCTTTGACCTTAGTCTCGCTAATTTGGTAGATGCTAATCTGTCGAGAGCCGAACTGTGGGGCACGAAATTGGTCAAGGCCAACGCATGGCGTGCCAATCTTACTGGTGCGGATTTATATAAAGTTAATGCTTCTATGGCGATTATATGTGATGCAAATCTTAATAGCGCGGATTTTACGCGGGCAAACCTCAGCGGTAGCACCCTTAATAGTTCCTCCTGCGTGGAGACGGTGTTTGCTCTAGCAGATATGTCGGGAGCTGATTTGAGGGGGGCACGATTTCCAATGGCAAAGTTGACCTTTGCCAACCTAACTAATGCAGATTTTGATGGCGCAGACCTTTCCTCTGCCGATTTATATGGTGCTGTGGGCATAAATCCAGCTCTGTCCAACCCGTTACATGCCTTCAAGGACCAGCCTGGGAAAATACATGCTTATATTGTGGTGAATAAGAGGGGAGAAGGAATATTCGATGGCAGAAAATATGTCATCGGGAACACCTACGAAGCCCCTAATGCCAACACCTGCGAGAACACCTATTATGGGGAGGGTATACTTGCCTACCCCCTCGACATAGCCTTGAAGGAGTGTCGTAAGGGGCAGAGAATACTAATTGCTGAGTTTGGGAAGGAGGACATTGCAACAATCCCAGTTCGGGTCGGGAAGAAAATAAGGCTTTTTAGGTGTAAAATTGTGGGAGAGCGCCCACGAGAAGGGATAAACTAGACATGGGGAAGGTAAACTTAATAGGTTCGATAGCCGCTCTATTGGCGTCGGCTCCCAAAAATGCCGAGGTTTTACTACGCATAGAACATTCTCTAGGATATGCTAGGGTGGAAGATAAATATGGAAATGGGTACGACATTATGGGGTCTCGGGATGGAGGGGTAACAGTAGAAATGTTTTGGGATAGGGGTGAGTTTGGAGATAGGTGGGTAATTTCCCCCTGTGGGGACAGTGTTAGTTACACGAGTTTCCCAGATGAGGCGGGGTATCCCCGTCCCGTACCCAGTTGGGTAGTGTGGGAGGAGGAGGATAGTCATGGGTAATTCAGATGTAGATTTGATTAGAGAGCACACTCACGGATGGGGGTGGGGACCGATAGAAATCACTAGAGTAGCCTATGACCCCAAGGCGGGTTATGTCATAAAGATTTCTACCAAGACCGCACCCGACTATGTTTTAATAAGGGTTAGCAGTAAGGGGTGGGTGATAGAAGAAGAGCATGTTTGGCCCGCAATGTGACGAGGTGTCGGGGGTTATACACAACTCCCGACAAAATCCGCGCTATCAAAAATGTGCTATAATACCAATATGAGAACGGACCTAGCCCTCTACGCCCTGGAGTTGGATGACGACTTTTATTCATACTATAAACATAATGCAGAGAAACTAGTGGAAGCATTAAAAGAAATGGCCCCAATTCAGTTTGGGGTAAAATTCAAAGGAAAAGATTTTATTTCACAAAATGATGAAACTCTTTGGGTTGTGGACAGGAAGGGAACGGTGAGATTTGCTAACGAAGAGACGGGGTGGGAGTGGTTAGGAATCATTGACCTGGATGTGGTTGATGTTGCCAAGCTTCTTGGGGCTAATGCAATTAGACATGGAGATACGATCCTGAGTTTTGACCATTTTGGTGCCGCGATTTTTCGCGCTGAAGATGATGATCTTGATATGTACCCAGATATAGAAAGAGTTACATTAAATATCTTAAGCAGAAATGAGAAAGAAGAGTATGACGTAGAATACGGCGTGGAAATGATGGCGGGGTGGTTACACCCTCATGTTTCTAATATGTGATTGTGATAATGTAGTTTTGTGAAGGGAGATTCTGTGGACATAAGCCAAGTTGTGCCACTTTATTGTAGGTATCCAGGTCAAACAGCCCCACAGCCAGCCTTTATCGAGTTTTCTCTTGAGGATGATGAGGCCCCTACTGCTGACTACAGTGGTGATATTGGATGTGCTATCCCTTTTGATGTATACAATCGTAGAACCATCAGGGTAGCAGTTTCACCGAGTCTGTCTGGCGACGCTGTGAGGGAACTCTTAAACTCTGAGCTAGTGTCTCGCGCTGTGAGCATCATAAGAGCTAATTCCGAGGTTGTGTGGGATGGCAGAAGCATGGTGGGGAAGCTAGGGGATGAAGCCCTAGAAGCCCTAGAACACCTAGAGGAATTTTGCGATGAGTTTTCAGAGCGAGAAGAAAATCTAGTGGAAGTTTGGGAACCCGACAATTACTTACTGTGGTGGTCTCCCAAACCTGGACAAAGTGTAGGGGATATGATAGCCGAACTTCCAGAGGTAGACTTCAGTGACAATAGGCCAATAGTAATTCTAGGATTACATGATTACCTGAGAGAGAGGTATCAATAACATGCAGACCAACATTACCACGGAGAAAAACTGGGTTGAGAGATCCGCCCAGACCCTAAGAGATATTACTACTGATAGGCGGGTGGAGAAGGGATATATACAGTTTGACGTGGAGCGGGGGATTAGAATCACCGTGTATCCCAGTGAACGAAAAATTTACCTAGAGTCCCTGTCTCTAGGGGATGTGGTGCGCATGAGGGCCTGGGTACGGGAAGTTGGTGAAGGCCCTACCATAGAAGTGCTGTGGGGTTGGAATCTCCCTCGCTCTAATGACTTAGACAAGCTTGCGGGGTGGCTAGAGACGCTAGGTATTTCCATAAACAAACTAGAGGCTTTGTCAGCCCTTGAAGGGTGCCCCACAGACGACTACACACCCGAGGGTGTTTTTGCCTACAACCTGTTGATAAATGGAGACGGAGACCTTATTGGGGACAAAGACGAGGTTTTTGCGTGGCTAGGGAGAAGGCTGTTTGATATGTTGGAGCAAATTCGCCGTGATTAGCCTGGGTGAAGGTTTAACCATAGATAATTGGCCTAAAGAGGTATTTGAGAGATTCCCACATGGGTGGGACAGCCTTGGGGATGGTTGTTACAAATTTACATCGTTAGATAAAACCATAAAAGCATATCTGTACCTAGAGGATAGGTATCTCATCCTTGAATCTCATTCCTTGGGGGGTATTGATAGATTGTCTGTTTACATAGAAGAGGACGAGGATGGTAGCTTCAGAAATAAGTGGGACACCTGGAGTTGGTTTTACCCTAGAAATGTAGACTTTGACAGGGTGGTAGCGTGGTTGTCTGTGGCGGGTTTTAAAGTTGATGTAACAGAGATAAGGAATAGAATAAATTTAACTTCAACAGACTATCGCCCAAGTGAGGGATGGGGTGATGAAGGGGAGGAAGAGGGGATGTTTGCCATGAGAATTGTATTGTCAGAAGACCACCCCATCATGGTTGGAGAAAGGGAAGATATTTATAATTGGTTAGGGAGACGGGTGCTATCTGCTATTGGCGGTCGGATATAATGAGAAAAGAGCGCTTCTTCACAAGCAAAATCGTTACAACACCCCCATCATCCTGTACCTGGAGAGAGGACGATGACGGCAATTGGATAACCGATTGTAATAATATATTCATATTGATAGATGGAACTCCCCACGAAAACAAGATGAAGTTCTGTGTCTATTGTGGTAAGATGTTGGTTGAAGGGAGAGATACGCCGTGAGTGAAGAGCAACTACAACACATACTAGAGGAAATAACAAGTTCCATAGAGCACCTTGAGGCTCGCGTAACCCGCCTAGAGGAATTATCAAGCTTCAGGGTATCTGGGTTAGGAGAGGGTATGGAATACAATAGGACGGTACATAATGGCTAAAAGAATTTATCAAGGTTATTTATATGATACGGATTTATCCATAAAAGTTGGGGAGCGTGAACCAACACACAGGAGTCCCGACCACAGCTATCAGGAAACGCTATACAGAACTCCTGGCGGGGCCTACTTTCTCCATAGGGTGGCGGGGCTAGCTTCTCCTTATGCCGAAGAGAGGGCTGGGGTATGGTACGGCATTGATAAGATTGTAATTATGAATGCCGCAGAGGTACGTGAATGGGCCGAGGACTATCTTCCTGTTGAGATTTATCAAAGCGAGTTTGGTATAGTCCCCATAGCTGGGGAGGGAAGGGAGTTAGAACACGAACTAGACATAGATGGGTTGGATAACCTTGGTTGGTATAGCACTACAGACGTGGATACATCCCCCACTGGACTCGAAGGCATTGACTGGGCTAGGGTAGCCATCCCGAAAGAGGGTAATATGCCCGCAATAGAAGAACAACCCACCACACCAGAATCGCTAGAGAGCCAAATTTACAGATTAGCTAATTTTATAGCCGAAAATATACCTGGTGAGCCTAGTGCTCCAGAGGGAGCTGTTGATACTGCAATCAGATTATTGAGTAGGTGTTGTATAGAACAAAATGCTTAGCAGCATCTTTGACGCCAAGACCGATGCCATCGTTAACCCCGTCAACATTGTCGGGGTTATGGGAAAAGGTCTTGCGTTAGAGTTTAAGATAAAATACCCTGACAATTTTAAAGCATATTTAGGGGCTTGTAGGGCGGGGAAAATTAAGACTGGCAAGGTGTTTACCTATGACCTTGGGACGGGAGAAACCCCGCGCTACATAATAAACTTTCCCACAAAAGCACACTGGAAATACCCATCTACCCTAGAGTACATTGAGCAAGGTCTGGTAAGCCTAATAGACGAGGTTGAATCACTAGGAATAGACTCCATTGCAGTACCAGCTCTTGGCTGTGGTTTAGGTGGTCTTTCTTGGGTAGATGTCCAGGCCAGAATAATTCGCGCCTTTAATAAAATCCCCCATGTTAATCTAGTGTTGATTCACCCGCTAGCGTAAAGGAGATGTTGTGACCCTAAGAGACATGGAAGTGGTATTAAGTTCCCTAAAAGAAGCACAGCGACTTCAAAATTTCGGCATCTTAAATGAACCTATAGAAATCCTAACAAGGGAGATCGAAGGTGCTGTTAAAAAGCAGAGGCATAAGAAGTGGAGGTTGACCCAGGGGGCCACGCTATGGTGGGTGTCCGAAGCCAGGGAAGAGGTTATCGTGCCTGGGTATGTATCTGATGAACATCCGGGAATCTTTATCCATAGAGAACAGATAAAGGACGAAATTTTTGGCGGGTGGAAGCCTGGAAAATGGTATAACATTACCCACACAAATAGTAAATTAGGGCTTCTATTTGGCAACAGGTGTAACATAAAAACACTATCTAGGGCCTTTGAGGTATTTGATGAATATCTGTCTGGTGTAAATTGGGATAGGTCAGAGGAAAAGGTTAAAAACGACCCAGTGGCTATAGAGGCGGTAAGGTCATGTTACAGCGCTCTAGCCTAAACACCATCAGGCTGCTGAGATACTGCCAATGCCCCTCAACCCCTAACCACTCCGTGGGGACCGCCTCGGTTTGTCACCACTGTGGGTTATCCCTCAAAAACGCTCCCCCGAACTATTGTCTGTGGTTGCAACGTGCCTCCTTTGCCCACTGGGATACCAACTGCCAAAAACGCACATACCTTGCTGAGCACTGTACTCCAGTAGATATGGGCTACAACTACTGCCCATTTTGTGGTAGACCGATAATGTGGGACTCACAAATCTCATACGAAAATGAACTAAAATGGCAGCATGAAACCATTAGACGAACTTGTAGCCACCCTTAAGGAACTAGCCGTAGAAAGCTACTCGAACATGGCCGAATTGCATGAAAAAAAGGCCAAACAAAACAAACACGACGAGTTGGCTAGGACGTACCACGAAACCCAGGCCGCATGGTACAAGAAAAAGGCTGTTGACATGCAGAACTTTGTGTGTTAAACTTTAGTTGGCGCAACGGTAGTACCTAGTGGTTGCGCAAAAACGGGGAGATTAGTGGGAATGCCCGCTGGTCTCCCAAGGCTTATCGCCACCGTGAGCCGGGTGGCGATTACCTTTGTATTGGGTGGATGGCAAGTATTCTACCTTTGGATTAAGTACAGTAATTCTTTATTGGTTAAATGTCCTACCTTTCCTACAACTTCCCCCCTTAAATTATAGATACCAATTTTAGCTCCTATATATCTAGGGTGGTCATATTCCTGTGTGCCGACCAGGCCCCCGTGTTCGGAGAGTATGTACAGCATTGTTTCTCTTGAGATAAACCCCTCATTATTAAATGATACTAGGATATATTTAGATTTTATGTTGGACAATAGTTTATTAAAGGTTTCCACAAACCTGACCTTGGAGTTAAAGGGGCTGACCCGCTCCTTAACGTCTAGCCGCTTATGGGCAATGCCGTATGTCTCGGGCTTGTCCCATCTGACTAGAGATTCCCAGACATGGTAGTTTGCTAGGTACGAGTGATGATTATATGGGGGGTCAACATAGGTGAGGTCCGCCTCTACCCGAGAGGCCGCTTCTACGGCGTCTAGGCAGAGTGCGAGACCCTTTCCACACCTAGCGCGTGGTAAGACATTAGGAACCCTGAGCTGTAGGTCATTGTATGACCGTTTAGACCATCCCTTCAGGTATGCCTTTTGTACTCCAGCAGTAGAATCTACTCTATCTGCTGCTTCTAGTAGGGAGACTAGCATTACTGATTCTAATTCTTGAGGTAGTTGTAGGGCGGCGATTTTTTCCCTGATGGCATCAATCCTCTCTCCATTTTTAGGCTGGATAAACCTAGACTTAATACAGAATGTCTCGGTGAAATACCCAGGCCGCCCAGGGAGAGAGTTGAACTCTTTGACCAATTTTTCCGCGCTAGAAAAAACATCCTCATAATCTGCCTCTACATAACACCTAGCTAAAGTATGGGCATAGCTATTATGGTCATTAGCTATCACCCTGTAACCCTCTCGCTTCAGTGCATGTCCTACCCTAGACGTGCCCGAGAATATGTCGCAAATAGTTTCCACCCCCGCTAGGGAGTGGACGGTAGATAGTATGTTGGGAACTAGTTTTCTCTTTGAACCAATATATTTAATCACATTTTTGTGCCCTCCCAGGGCACACTAGTTGAACTCGGTGCCACCCTTCCGTAGCAGATAGTCCTCGGAAACGGATTTCAGGCACACCCTACCGAGTGATGGGTGGGTACGTTCTACGGCGGGTACTATGACTATCCCCTCCCTGACGTGTTTTTCCCCTAGCGTAGTTTTACCACGAGTGTGCTCTAGCATGACCTCCTTGGAGAACGGGCCACGATATAGCACGGGTACGGTATCCACACACAACAACTGGGCGAAGGCATATACTTCATCCCAGTCTAAGAACCGTTGAGAGCCCCTGTACCCCTCAACTACGGCAAACACGTTGAAGTCTAAGGCGGTGTCGTAGTCTAGGTCTTGTACGCCCTTACCGTAGGTCTCTCCAAGTACAAACAGGGGAGTATCAGCACGCATGAGATTAAGTGAGTCCACCACTGACCTTGTAGACCTTACATATAAATTATTTTGATTAACCTCATTATTCTTAAAAACAAGGCCCTTACTACCAAGTCCCTTGGAGAATATAAGAATGTTGTTATTAACCCCAAACGCCTCTGGATGGGCATGTTTGGTGGGGAGTAGAGCTACCACGGTACAGGTGCCGTGTATCTTCTCGGTAAAGACAACCTCTTCACCATCCTGAAACACATCGGGGTAGGACTTGAAGTTTTCCACATCAAAACTGAGGGTTAAGTTCGTGTCTACGCTAAACACCTCGCCAGACATGGCTACAGGGATGGGCGGCTCATACTTGGTAACTCCTAGTAGCTCTGATACATCCTGTCCTTCTACTACTGGAAAATTCGCGCCATTAACATTTATGAAATTGTTCTTAGCCGGAAAAAGTATTCCCTGAGACAGAACACCCCGTAGCTTAATAGCCTTAACCCTATTACCTTCAGACCCAGCAAGGGTGCCTTTACCATCCTTCCAGAATCCCATGTGTTGGAGTAGCCAGTCTGGTAGCACCGAACCTTCGGGTAGATAGGCCGCTAGGTCTCCAGCCTGGTATTCCCCACGCTTGACAATGCTGCTATAGCCGTCTACAGCAGCTATCTCCAAAAGGTCAGCATTCGGGTGTGGGTCTATAGACCTTATACGTTTAATGGGGACAGAAAAACTACTCATGAGATGATTATACCAGCCCTTCTATGAGTTTTGTGAGTCATCCATTACACACAAAATGGTTTGTGTTTAATAGGGTAGGTCTCCATGACGTGCTAAAACCTCTCCCACATCTTCCATTGATTCAACCTTGTGCCAAGACCAGTGGTTATGTTTAGAATATCCAACTCTACATAGCTGTGGGATGGGAATATGTTTTGGTGGGTCCGTACCCACTGCCGCAAACAGTGCCCTGAGAGTAGGGCCTGCATGGTCAGAAACACATAATAACCATAAATATGTATCTTTATACCTTAGTTTAAGAACGGGCAATAAAACCCCCGAAAATTCTCTGTCCTCGATGTACTCAGACGGGTCGTCCCATACTCCCCAATCGAATATAAGCTGGAACAGATATGCAAGGCTATGTTTATAACTAGCCCTATTTGGGTCAGAGAGTGATAACTCCTTCTTCCATAACTCTCTTTCATGGTATTTTTCTATCGTCACATTTACTAGGTTTTCTATGGCGGTCATCAGCTCCCTCTCTCGTAGTCTGCTATCTCCTCTAGGCTACCTATATCATCTCCAACACCAACAATGGCTTGGTCAATCTCTATTGAGGCAAAAGCAATGCCTACACTATCTAGGGCTAGTTTCAATCTCTGCCTAAACTCCAATACAGCTTCTACTAGGTTTTCGCTATCATTGTTATTGTTTGGGGCGGGAAATTCAGCTTCTAGGATAACTTTATTTCTTACTACTATTTTTCTTCCCATATATCAAACTCTCCCACCTCTGTGCTGTAGTCTTCTCTAGGAAACCAGTCTATTTCTGGCAACAATGCCTTGCTTTTCGTCGGTAACACAACAAACCCCTCTCCCCCACAAAACCAACACATCTCGTAGTCATACGGGCCAGAGGTCACATAGGCCCCATCAGCAAGACCTGTACAGATGGCCCCCTCCCCCGCGCAGTGAGAACAAAGAAAACTCTCTTCCATGATTAAAACTCCTCACAAATGTTTATTTTTGTATCAGGAAGGTTTTTAAGTATCCTGTTTAGCCTCTCTGTTTGATTTTCCCCGCGTTTTTTCACCACAATCAGCCTTTCCACAGCCCCCACGGGCTCGGTGCTAGCCAGCTCGTCTATAAACTCCCTTTCTCCCCCTATCAAGCGGTGCATGGTGTTGTAGTCGGGCCTCAAACCCGCCTCTCTAAACCGCCTAGCTGCATTGTACAACATCTCTACCCGTCGCGTGGTATCTGATGGCATATCCTCACCGCTACGCCAATTCTGTATGACGTGCTTTGGTACGTGTAGCATCTCGGTTAGGTGAACGTCTCTGATATTAAACGCAAACTTTATATAGGCGATTTTTTCTAAGAGCGCAGTGTTAATCTTCTCCCTCCCCATGTTCACACGAAAAGGATGGCTTACCACTATTATCTCGCCTCATAATTACTCCGGGGTCATAAACTAACACTTCTCCCAACTCCTCCATAGTTCTGATTTCCCTCCAGGGCCTACGGACGGCACGATACCCGCCCTCATAGGTAATGGGGTATACATCTGGGGGAAATTCCCCCTCAGCTACGGTTACTGAATGTTCCCGTGCCGAATCTGGGGTAGCTAGTAACCATACAGTTTTCGGGCCATAAACAATTTTTAAGCATGGTAGGGAAACATCAGCAAAATCACATAGAGAGAGACCACCCTCATCAATGCCAACATCCCATCTATTCATAAACTGTCTCAGGGCGGTTAGACTCTGATTATATTGCCTCTTTCTATTTTCCTCCCTTAGCCTTTCGGCCTCTTGCTCAGCCGCCAATTTTGCTTCAAGGTGACGCCTGACCGCTTCGTGTGCCAAACTGCTTACTGGTATCATATCACTCTCCAAACGGCAATCTCTTGTGAATTTCCAAGGTCATTACCTTGCCTAGTTCCTCCATATTCTCTACAACCTCCCAGTTGGGGTTACGGTGTGCCCGTGGCTTTCCCCCCTCCATCACGATAGGGGTTTGTAATGGGTAGTGACCTGGTGCTACATTAGAGAAGTATACACATAGATAGTCCTTGTTATCTACCTCCACGGCTGTTACCCAAGCACTGTGTCTGCCGCTATGTAGTTGGAGACACGGCATGGGCACCCTAGACAAACTCAACCGCTGTACCTGACTAGAGTCTATCTCTACTCCCCAGCTTTCCAATAACCTCTGTATCACTGTTAGACCATACTGATAATCAGCTTCTGCCTTTCTTTTCTCCTCCTCCTGCCGTTGAATGGCCCTTTCCCTAGCATTATCTTGGTATAAAAATATCGCGTCATTTAGCATGTTACTTAACTTTATCATAACTCCTCCCTATCGAGGGTTACATCTGTTCCAAGGTGTATTACTGTTATGCCTGCCATCCGCAAGAGCGCCGAGACAGGGCCAAGGGTTTGAAATAACTCCATCTCTATCTCACTTTCAGCTTCTTTATCACTCATTCCATCAGGCAGCACGCACGTATATTCCAACACTATCTTTTCTCTAATAGTTGCTTCCACGACTATCCCTCCTCACTTGTCCCTATCCTCATGTTCATTCACCCTCCCCCTCCCACACACCACCTTACTCAGCATCTCCTTTTAGAATGCTATCCTTAAACTCAAACCAATCTTCATTTCTAAAGGTTTCTATGGCGGGCAAATGATCGAGCGGGTAGGTAGCCACTAACGCCACGCCGTAATACTCCTTATCGCTTCTAAGGTGTGCATATCGGCCTGGTGCGCCTGGATTCTTGTTATAGCCCTTGTAGACCTCGAACACGTTTTCATCG
>JACCDR010654004.1_pt1 | contig 12146 bp, 13 predicted proteins | sample 7446431 | NCBI WGS metagenome assembly JACCDR01 (sample SAMN15323443, study PRJNA562643) | freshwater metagenome | isolation source: river surface water | place: USA:Blue River Watershed | collected 2017-08-17
ATCTGGGTCGAGGGCGAGGGCGGCTACGACCCGGTGACGCACAAGCGGCTAGACAGCTACACCCAGGACGACGTGCTGACCGGCAAGGTGATGGTGGCCTTCAGTCGCACGTTCCTCCAGTCGCTGCTCAAGGACAACGTCTTCCTCAAGAACACCGGCTACGCCGCCAGCCTGTCGTCGACGCCCGAGCCGCTACGGTCGCTGCTGCTCAACGGCTCGTTCACCGTAAAGGGCGAGGATCACCCGTTCCAGGTGATCCCGACGCTCGACGTGCTGCGCGCCCAGGACCGCTACCGGCAGGTGGTCAACTCCGGCGAGCACAAGAAATGGCGCCAGCTGGTGCTGTTCGGCGACATCGCGCAGGGCGGCATGGACATGACCGTGCTGGAGAGCCTGCTCGAGAATGACTTCTTCGAGGAGCCTTTCGCCCAGCCCGGCCGCAAGACGCCGACCGGCAACGAGGTTGAGGCGCTGGTGCTGCTGAAGCGGCGCGACAACAGCCTGGTCGGTCTTGACGGCACCGGCGGCTGGGGCGGCGCGACGCGCGACCTGCTCGAGCGCGACCACAAGATCATCGCCGAGATGGTGATCGCCAGCGCCAGGTCGACCGGCTGGACCGCCGACATGCGCTACAAGTTCGGCAACACCCGCTCCGAAATGTGGTGGATGTTCCGCGAGGCGCTGGCAGAGAAGTCGGGCTTCGAGATCAAGCTGCCCCTGTCGACGCGCGTCTCGACGCAGCTCACGGCGCCGATCTTCATCATCAAGGGCAACACCATCTGGATCGAGGAGAAGGACGAGCTGCGCAAGCGGCTGGGCTCCTCGACCGACGAGGCCGACGCCATCATCGGGGCGTGGTTCCTGCGCAACCAGGCGCTGGCCCAGCGCTTCCGGGCTGAGCCCGACATCGTGCAGAGGATCGCGCACGGCGTCACCGCCGAGCGCCTGCAGCAGCTGCAGGGCGAAGCAGAAGACATGAACGACCCACTCGCGGGCTACCGATGACCGTCACCATCAAACCCGCGGTCTTCCGCGACGCCAGCTACGTCACCGCCAACCTGCGGCCGGCCGACCATCACGAGGCGTTCTGCCAGCTGGCCGACGGCGTGACCACGGTCGAGCTCGCCTGGTGGCTGCTGCACGCCGGCGCCGCCTTCGTGGCGTACGACAACGAGCAGCCGGTGGCGTTGTTTGGCACCGCGCCGATGACGCCGTTCTGCTACAGCCTGTTCGCTGTCGGCACGCCGGCCATGCGCCGCGCCGTGCCGGCGATCAGCCGCTTCCTGATGCGCGAGCACGTCGAGCAGCGGATCGCCGCCGGTGCCCTGACGATGGAAGCGCGCAGCCTTGCGACGCACACCGAGGCACACCGCTGGATGCTCAGCCTGGGAGCCGAACAGCAGGGCGAGCCGTTCCCCTACGGCAAGGCTGGCGAGCTGTTCGTCATGTTCCGCTGGACGGTAGCCGGATACCGCGCTATACGCGAGAAACGCTGGAGCGAATGATGACGCAGCTACAAGGTTTCGGAGCTCTGCTGTTCGGCGCCGTGGCGCTGGCCTTCATCGGCGCTGTTGCCGTCATCTTCGGCGGCCCGATTGAGATCACTCTCGCCCTCGCTGCCATGTTCGCCGCCTATGCCTGCCAGTGGCTGCTGTTCAACCACGAGGTGGAGCCGAACAGCGTCTACGGCACGGCGCTGGCGTTCTATTTCATGGTAGGGTCGATCCTGCTCGGCGGCGCCTCCTTCCTCATGTCGGTGTGGTTCTGATCATGTGCATCGCCCAACCCAAGGTCATCGCAGCCCCCGCAACGACGCCAGCTCCGACCCGCGAGCAGCTCGCGGCGCGCAACACCAGCAGCACCGTCGCCGACAATCGCCGGCTCGTCGCCAACCGCCAGGGCGTCTTCGGCAACATCCGCACCACGCCGCTCGGCGATGCCAGCTTCGGCAGCTCGGCGGTGGCGCGCTTCGGGGCGATGGCGTAGATGGCGATCGTCAAAGACCTGATCGACGAGTGGACCGAGCTGGCCAATGGCCGCATGCGCTGGGAGACCTACTGGCGCAACGTCAGCGCGTGGGTGCTGCCGCAGACCGAGCAGTTCGACCGCGTCGTCAGCCTCGGCGCGAGTCCGACCGTGCAGGCGGTGATGGGCACGCCGGCCGCCAGCGAGCGGTCGAAACACATCTACGACATGACCAGCATCTGGGCGATCGACCGGCTGACCGCCGGCCTGATCAGCCTGAAGACGCCCGAGAGCGACTACTGGCACGATCTGAACGTCGACAACGACTTCGGCTACGAGGCGCAGCACGACGAGAAGGTCGCCCTCGAGCGCACCCGCGACTACCTGTTCCGCGTCCGCGCCAACCCCAAGTCGGGCTTCTGGCCGAACCACAAGGCCAGCGTCAAGTCGATGTGCGCCTTCGGCGACGGCTGGCACTTCATCGAGGAGCAGGCCGGCTCGCGCATCCCGTTCCTCTACCAAAACATGCCGATCACCGAGTGCTACCCGGCGGTCGACGTCAGCGGCCGGCCAAACCGCATGTTCCGCGTCTTCGGTTGGTCGGCCCAGCAGATTGCCGAGAAGTGGGGCGAGAAGGCCGGGCCGAAGATCGCCCAGATGGTCGAAGACCCGAAGCGCCGGCACGAACGAGTGCGCGTTCTGCACGCCGTTCGCCCGCGCGGCGACGAGTACCGCAACAAGATCGGCCTGCGCGGCGCGAAGTTCGCCTCCTGGTACTGCCTGCCCGACGACGATCACCTAATCGGCGAGGGCGGTTTCTGGGAGTTCCCCTTCATCCGCTATGCATGGTCGAACATCGGCCAGCGTCCGTTCAGCGAGGGGCCGGTTGCCTACGCCATCGCCGAGATCATGTCGCTGCAGGAGATGGCCAAGAACGAGCTCATTGCCGTTCAGACCATGCTGCGGCCGGCCTACGGCACGTTCGGCAAGAACTTCACCCGCCTCAACCTCAACCCGGGCGCCACCAATCCCGGGCTGATCAACGGCGACGGCAACCCGCTGTTCGCCCCGCTCAACACCGGCGTGCGGCCCGACTTCGCCCAGGCGGTGATCGAGAGCCGGCGCAACAACGTGCGCGAGGCGCTCTACCTCAACCTGTGGCAAATCCTCGTGCAGGACAACATTGCCCAGCCCGAGACCGCCACCGAGGCCATGCTGCGCGCGCAGGAAAAGGGCGAGATGCTCGGCCCGGTCGGCATCAGCCTCAACGAGGGCCTGAGCGCCAACATCGACCGCGAGATCGGCATCCTCAACCGCAAGGGCGCCTTCGACCAGGGCAGCCCGCTCGCTATGCCCGACAGCCTGGCGGGGCAGGAAGTCAGCCCCGAGTTCACCAGCCCGCTCGACCGCCTGCGCCAGATCGGCCAGCTGGTCGGCGCGCAGCGTATGGTCGAGTTCGCGGCGTTCCTCGCTGAGGCGGGCGTCGACCAGGCGGCGCTTAGCCGCATCGACGGCGACGAACTGCTCGAGCTGGCCCAGCGCGTGCTCGGCGCTCCGGTCGCCAGCCTGCGCTCGCGCGAAGCGAGCCAGCAGGCACGCGCCCAGAACGCCCAGACCGCCGACGTCGCAACGGCCATCCAGGGTGCCCAAGGTGCCGGCGATGCGCTGCGCGCGGTCGGCGAGGGCGCCACCGCGGCGGCCACCGGCGCCGAAGCCATGAAGGGCAGCCCGGCCTTGCAGCAGATGTTGCAGCAGCTGGGTAGCCGGCCGCCCACCGCCCCGCAGCGGGTGGCGGCATGATCACGATCGGCGAGCTGTTCCCGCCCGACGCGCAGAACGACTTCGGCCAGGTCGGCTGGACCGACGAGAAGAAGATCGAGATGCAGAAGCGCATTGTCAGCGCTTATGCAGCGGTGTTCTCCGGCAGGGGCAGCAAGGACGACGCCGACCTGGTGCTCGTTGACCTTGCGCGCTTTACGCGGTATCTGGATACCACATCGCTCGACGCACCCGCGGACGTGGTGAAGGCGCTGGACCAGCGCCGCGCCGTTTTCGCGAGGATCGTCGAAGCCGTAATTCAGGCGGGCGGGAACGTGGATGGGCTGCATCGTGCAGTGCTCGCCACTCCGCCAACCGACGCTGAGGAGGCGTAACAAGAGATGTTCATCCGCAAAGTAGGTCCGATCTGGGCACCCGATGGCGAAGGCGCAGGCGGTGCTGGCACTGAAGGTGCCGGCGCTGGCGGTGCTGGAGCTGCCGGGGGCGAAGGAGCGGGCACCCAAAATGCGGGTGGCGACGGCGGCGCCGGCACTGGTGGGTCCGGTGAAGGCGCGGCCGGTGATGCGTTCGCGGTCCTCGACGAGGGCACCCGCGATTGGCTCCAGACCAAGGGCTACAAGGACGTCTCCGCGTTGGCGACGGCAGCCCAGAACCAGGAGAAGCTGCTCGGCAATGCTGTCCGCATTCCGGGCAAGGACGCCACGCCCGAGGAGCGCGAAGCGTTCCTCAACAAGCTGGGGCGGCCGGAGAAGGCCGACGCCTATGCCTACAGCGTACCGAAGGACCTTCCCGAAGGTCTGCCGTACGACGGCGAAAAGGCCAACGCTTTCAAGGCGCTGTCCCACAAGCTGGGCCTCACCCAGGAACAGTCGGCCGCACTCCACGACTTCTATGTCGGCGAGCAGGTCGGTGCGTTCAAAGGCATGAGCGAGCAGCAAGCTGCTCAGCTCACTGCCAAGGGCGAGGCGGCAACCGAGGCACTCGTCAAGGAGTGGGGGCCGCTGGACGGCGACACGTTCCGTGCGAACGTCGAGATCGCCGACAAGGTGTTCACCCAGCTCCCCGGCGGGCCGGAGTTGCTCGCGGAACTGAAGTCCCTCGGCCTCGTCGGGCCGAACAAGGAAGTCCTTTCCGTGCCGCTGGCCAAGGCGTTTGCCGCGCTCGGCACCGCGCTCTACACCGAGGATGGTGTGCTGCGCGGCAAGCCCGACGTGGTCGGCAACCCCTTCGACAAGAAGGCGGCGAGCTTCAACCTGACCGCGGCGATGAAGGTCGCCAAGGAAGACCCGGATCGCGCCCGTTCGCTAATCACGGCGGCGGGTCTCAAGCCCGAGGAATTCGGGCTCAAGTAATCTGGAGCAACAACCATGTCTACCGTTCGCCTTTCCGACGCCATCGAGCCGACCGTCTTCTCGCAGTACACCTCCGTCGAGACGATGCAGAAGTCGGCCTTCTATGGCTCCGGCGCCCTCCGCAGCGACCCCGATCTGGCAGCCAAGCTCGCCGGCGGTGGCCGCACCTTCAACGTCCCGTTCTGGAAGGACCTGGACGACAGCGAGCCCGACGCGGCCAGCGATGACCCGAACAGCCATGCTGTTCCGTCCAAGCTGACCAGCGGCACGGACATCGCCCGGCGCATCATCTGGACCAAGGGCTGGTCGACCGCCAACCTGGTGCAGGAGCTCGCCGGCTCCGATCCGATGCGCCGCATCTCCGAGCGCGTGGGCTCCTACTGGGCGCGCCGCTTCGACGACGCCGCCATCGCCGTGCTGCGCGGCGTGTTCGCCGACAATATCGCCAACGACGCCGGCGACATGGTCGAGGACATCTCGTCCGACAGCGCCAGCGCGATCACCGCTGCCGAACGCATCTCGGCCGAAGCGGTCATGGACGCCGCCCAGACGATGGGCGACGCCAAGTCGGCGCTGAAGCTGCTGGTCATCCACTCGGAAGTCGGCACCCGGCTTGCGAAGAACGACCTGATCGACTTCGTCCCCGACAGCAACGGCAAGCTGACGATCCCGACCTACCTGGGCTACCGGGTGTACGAGAGCGACAAGGTTCCGGCCATCGCCGGAACCAACCGCATCCGCTACTGGAACTTCCTGATCGGCATGGACGCGCTGGGCTGGGCTGAGAGCCCGGTCGCCAAGCCCGTCGAAGTCGAGCAGGACCCGTCGGCCGGTGACGGTATGGGCGTCGAGACCCTCTGGACCCGCCGCCAGTTCGCCATGCACCCGTACGGGATCAAGTGGACCGACAGCGCCGTCGGCGGCGAGTTCCCGACTGTGGCCGAGCTGCGCCTGGCCGGGAACTGGGACCGCGTCTATCCCGAGCGCAAGCAAATCCCGCTCGCGCTCCTGATCACCAACGGCTAAGCTGCCGTTGCAAGCTGGACCGGGGCGTACGCGCCCCGCCCAAAGAACCTGACGCCAGGGCAGCATCCCTCGCAAGGAGACGACGATCATGTCCACTTTCCGCAAGTTCTGGGACCGTGTCCCGAGGACCGACTACTACGAGTACTTCAACGACTTCGTGAACCCGGCCAACTACGCCGCTGCCGACTGGACCCTCACCAAGGTCGAAGCAGGCGCCGGCTCGCATTCGGTGGCGATCGGCAACCTCGCCGGAGGCATTCTCGTGTCGACCAACGACGCGGCCGACGACGACAGTGCCTTCTTCCAGTCGGTCAAGGAAGTGTTCAAGTTCGTCTCGGGCAAGGCGCTCGAGTTCGAGTGCCGCTTCAAGATCAGCGACGCCATCCAGTCGGATTTCGCCATCGGTCTGCAGATCACCGATACGACCCCGCTCGCGGTGTCGGACGGCATCTTCTTCCGCAAGAACGACGGCGACGCCATCCCCGACTTCGTCGTCTGCAAGAACGGCACCGAAACGGTCGTCGAGCTGGGCAGCGGCGCGATGGCGAACGACACGTACATCAAGCTGGGCTTCTACTACGACGGTGTCGACGCCGATAAGCTGCAGATTTTCGTCAACGACATCCGTGTCGGCGCCGCACCGCTGACCAACGTGGTCGATGACGAGGAACTGGCGATCAGCTTCGGCCACCAGAACGGCGAAGCCGTTTCCAAGGTGCTGTCGATCGACTACATCCGCGTCTGCGCCCAGCGGTAACGAGAAGCGTAGGGTCTCCTCCCCTCACGCCTGGCGGGGCTGCCGTAACTCCCTCGGCAGCCCCGTCCACCAGCAACCACAAGGAACTGTGTATCATGGTCGACACCACGAACACCCCGAGCCCGGTGGCACCTCGCGGCACCGACCGCGAAGTTCGCCGTTCCGCTCAGCAGCGCCACGCCGCCCAGGCGGTGAAGGAAGCTGCCACCCTGACCCCGCCGAAGGGCGAGGCCAAGGCTGCCGCCATCAAGGCCAACAAGGCCAAGGAGCTCGCCCGCTTCGGCAGCTCGAGCCGCACCAAGGTCCGACAGGCCGAGAACCGCGAAGCCGCCGCCGCGCAGGATCGCCGGCTGGCCGGCGTCGAGGTGCTGCAGCAGGCCAAGCTGGTCCCCGGCCAGCAGGTCGACGCCCGCACCGCCCGTCTTGTCGCCAAGGCGCAGGACAAGGAGGAGCGCGACACGATCGGTCGCGCCGCCCGCGCCGCCGGCATCGCCGTGCAGGACGTGCTCCGCGGCAATCGCCCGCTGCGCAACAAGCGCTCGATCAGCCGCCGCATCGCCCAGCACAACGCTGCCAACGCTGCCGCCCAGACGGCGCAGCAGTAGGCCCGGCCCATGAGCGTGGCCGCCCATCTGGTTCGCGAGCGGCGCCAAAAGCGCCGCGTCGCGCGTCTGCGCGACGAGCCACCGGGCGGCCAAGTCGGAGTGGCCTATTCATGGACGCCTGCCGTCACCGGCGGCAAGGCGCCCTATGTCGTCACTCTCAACGCCGGCGCGCTGCCCGACGGGCTGGCGCTGGCCAGCAGCGCGATCTCCGGCACTCCGACGCAGGGCGGCAGCTTCAAGACGTGGCTGAAAGTCACTGACGCCGAGCTCGTGAGCAGCTATAAGCAGGTCGAGTTCGCCATCGCAGGAGCCTGATCTATGCCCAGCGGGATGACCAAGACCCAGGTTTGCAATCTGGCGCTGGACCTGATCCGGTCGTCCCCGATGGCCAACTTCGAGGACACGACCAACGCCGAAGGCCGTTACCTCAACCGCAACTTCGAGCATGTGTCGCGCACCATCATGCGCGCCTACCCGTGGAATTTCGCCAAGGAGTTCCGCGAGATCGCCGCCGACGCCATCGCGCCCGCCTTCAAGTGGTCCTACGCCTACACACTGCCGGCAGGCTGGGCGCGCGTCATCCCGCCGACCCGCTACGGCGCCCGCTATGGCGAGCCGATCCCGCACGAGATCGTTGGCAACAAGCTGCTCACCAACGAACCGGCGCCGCTGCGCGTAGTCCTGGTGATGGACAGGTCGGCCAACCCCGGCGTCTGGGATGACCTGATGACCGAGATGGTGCGCTGCACGCTGGCGCTCGGCATGGCCAACAAGTTCACCGGCAAGAGCAAGTTCGTCGAACTCGCCAGTCAGCTGCTGGCACAGGCCACCGCCAAGGCCGAGGAGATCGACGCCTACGAGGGCACGCCCGAGCCGGCCGAGACCTTCGACATCATCCGCGTGCGGGGGATTGACGCCGACAGCTTCGGCCGGAGGTGGTAAGTGCCGACCCCGATCCAGCTCAATTTCACCCGCGGTGAGGTGACGCCGTTCATTCACGCCCGCATCGACCTTGACCACTACAAGGCAGGGCTGAGCTGGATGCGCAACTGGGTGCCGCTGCGTTACGGCGGCATGACCCGCACGCCCGGCTCCATCTTCTACGGCGCGACCAAGACCAGCGCCAAGAAGTCGCGCTTCATCCCCTTCCAGTTCAACCGCGCCCAGCGCTACGCGATCGAGGCGGGCGAGACCTACTTCCGCTTCTGGGTGCCGGCCGGCCGCATCGAGAGCCCGCCCGGCACGCCGGTCGAGGTGGTGACGCCCTATCTCGAGAACGACCTGAAATACCTGCAGGTGCGGCAGTCTGGCGACCTGGTGTTCATCACCTGCCGCGGCTACTGGCCGCGCGTCCTGACGCGCAACAGCGAGACCAGCTGGTCGCTGACCGCCTACGTCCCGATCAACGGCCCTTGCGACGACTTGAACATCACCAGCACGACGTTGACGCCGGCAGCACGCGGCGCCGTCACGCCACTGATGACCAGCAACGCCACTCCTAGCGGCACCGCCGCGGCGTCGGGCGGCGGCGCCGATGCTTTCGAGGTGTTCGACGGCAACGTGAATGAGGCGATGATCCAGGCGGGGCAGACCGGCTGGGTGAGCTACGACTTTGCCGGCACCGCCACCAAGGTCGCTGACGCCTACTGGGTGCAGGCTGATGAGAGCGTGTCCGATGCCGCGCCGACCAACTGGACTTTCGAGGGTTGGAACGGCTCGGTCTGGGTGGTGCTCGATACCCGCTACGGTGAGAACAGCTGGGCGCGCGGCGAGCGTCGCTATTTCGAGTTCTTCAACACGATCGGCTACCAGAGCTACCGGCTGAAGTGGACGTCGAACGACGGCAACGCCAACACCTATATCGCCGAGATGGGTATCCACGAGAGCGGCGATACTCAGACCGCCTTTAACCTGACGGCGTCCTCGACCACTGGCATCAACGGCGGCACCGGGTTCCAGACCACGGATGTCGGCCGCAGCATCCGCCTGCTGGGCTCCGATGGGCGCTGGCGCTGGGCGCGCATCGTCGCCCGCACGTCGACTACCGTGGTCACGATCCGGCTCTACGGGCACGCGCTGCTCGATCTGGCCCCGATCAGTGTCTGGGCGCTCGACGCCTTCTCGGTCGGCGGCGGCTACCCCGCGGTTATCGGCCAGTACGAGGAGCGCCTGCTGCTGGCGCGCACCGCCGACGAGCCGACGACGATCTGGGGCACCGCCTCGCAGGACACCGGCTTTGACGACTTCACCGTCTCGTCACCGGTCGTGGCCGATGACGCCTTTACCGCCAAGCTGACCGGCGGGCTGAGTGCCATCCAGTGGCTGGCCGACGGCCCCGACATCATCATCGGCACCGAGGGCGCTCTCAAGGTGCTAGGGCGCAACGACAGCAACGAAGCGTTCGGCCCGCTCAACCTGCGCCAGAAGCCGCAGACCGAGGTGCCGACCAGCTATGTGCCGGGCTTCTTCATCGAGAACGTGCTGGTCTTCCTGAACGACTATCGCACCCACCTCTACGAGGCGCTCTACACCAACGAGGCCCAGGGCTACACCGCGGCTGAGCGCAGCGCCCTGAACGAGCATCTGCTCGGGCTCGGCGTCACGTCGATGGCCTACCAGAAGGCGCCGCACAAGATCATCTGGATGACCACCGATAACGGCTTGCTGCTGGCTGCCACCTACGACCGCGAGCAGGAAATCTTCGGGGTGAGCCAGTGCGACCTCGGCGGCGACGCCGAAGTCGAATGGGCAATGTCGCTGCCCGGCGAGACCGTCGACGGCGATGATGTCTGGCTGATCGTCAAGCGTACGCAGGGCGGCGCCGTGGTGCGCAACGTCGAGAAGCTGAGCGCTTTCTATCGCGAAGGCTACAGCGCCCAGGCGTTCCCGATCTACGCGCACTGCGCCAGCTACTATACCGGCGCCGCCACATCGACGGTGACTGGGCTGGACGACTACGAGGGCGACAGCCTGGGCGTCTGGGCCGACGGCGTTGATCTGGGCGATGTCACGGTGGAGAGCGGCGAATTGCTGCTGCCCAACGACATCGAGGCCGAAACGATTGTCGTCGGCTACCGCTACTCCAGTCTCGCCCGCACGCTGCGCGCTTCCGAGTATGGCACCGGCGAGCCCGGGCTGGGCAAGCCGGTGTTCGCCGGGCAGGCGCTGATCGACCTGTACCAGACGGGGCATATCCGCATCGGCATGGGCCAGCGCACCGTCGCCGACTACGACAACGGGCTCGACGTGCTGCGACCGGACGACTACACCGAGATCGACCCCTACGTTGCCGCACCACTGCGCACCGGTGCATTCTCGATGCCGGTTGACGACGACTGGTCAAACGGCGGCGTTTGCACTATTGAAACAGACAGCATGCACCCTGCGACAGTTCGAGCGGTGCTGACCTATCTGGAGGGCGAAGACCCATAATGTGCACGCCAGTCGCTCTCGGTGTCGCCGCGGTGGCGGGAAGCGCGATCCAGGGCATCGGCGCCTGGCAGTCGCACAACACCAACGCCGCCAACTACACCATGCAGGCGAACGGCCTGACGCGCGACATCGCCAACGAGAAGGAAGCGACCGCGTACTCCATCGCCCGCACCCGCGAGGGCCTGCAGCGCACCCTGGGCAGTGCTCGTGCCGGCTACGCCGCGAACGGGTTGGCGCTGAGCGGTAGTGCCGCACAGGTGCTGGACGAGACGGCGCTCGAGGGCGATCTCGACCTGGCGGCGATCCGCTGGAACAGCGGCGTCAAGATCGGCAACATGGAGTACCAGCGCACGATCGCGCGCGCCAATGCCAAGGCGGAGCGCGCGGCCGGGCCGATCGCCTTCTTCGGCAACGTCTTCAGCGGCATCGGGAGCGCCAACTTTGGCTAGGATCGAGCGCTACGTCGCGCAGCAGGGGCTCAACCCGCAGGCGACGCCGACACCCAATCTCGTGAACCCGGTCGCCGACGAGCTGCAGAACCTTGGCCGCAGCGTCACGCAGGTCGCCAATGTCCTGCAGCAGCGGCAGGAACAGCGCGAGAACTTCAAGGTCGAGAACGACTATCGCCGGCTGCAGCTGCAACTGCAGGACGAGCTCAATACCGAAGCCAAGAACATGGCCGAGGACGGGGCCGGCTTCCACGACAAGTTTATGACCGACCGGTTCCGGCCGGCGCGCGACGCTTTCCTGGCAGCGGTGCCGGAGCGGCTGAAGCCGAAGTTCGAAACGCTGCTCGCCGAAGGCACCGGCGCCGATACGACCGAATGGTCGATCCGCGCCGCTGCCGCCGAGCGCGACCAGAACTACGTCTGGCAGCGCGATCAGATCAAGCTGACGCAGAACGAGCAGGCGACGGCGATCAGCATGAACCCCGACGCCTATGACGCCTACCTAAAGGATGGGCTGTCGCTGATCGACATCTCCAGCCTGCCGACGCCGGAAAAGGCGAAGCTGAAGGTCGAGTGGGAGAACATGGCGCAGGTCTCCATGCTCAACCAGCTGCTCGAGAACGACCCGCGCGGCGTGCTGCGCGAGCTCGGCTACGACCCTCGGCAGCTCAGCCCGTCGACGCAGTTCGAGCTGGTCAGTCGCGCCGTGCAGTGGCAGGAGAGCGCCGACAAGCCGAACGCCGTGTCGGGCAAGGGCGCTGTCGGTCTGATGCAGATCATG
>JACCDR011699967.1_pt1 | contig 12146 bp, 15 predicted proteins | sample 7446431 | NCBI WGS metagenome assembly JACCDR01 (sample SAMN15323443, study PRJNA562643) | freshwater metagenome | isolation source: river surface water | place: USA:Blue River Watershed | collected 2017-08-17
CCGCCGCCACCGCCCGGGCCGCACTGGCCGAGCAGTTCGGGGTGCACGACGTGAGCGCCGCGCGCACGCTGCTGGCCGACCTGGAAGCCGAGCTGGCCGGGCACACCGCCAGCATCCGCGCCGCGCTGGACGAGATGGGAGCCTAGCCATGCCCGACCCGGCGGTCATCAACCGCACCGTCGACCACACCGTGGACCCGACCAGCTTCATCCACGACATGCTCACCGCGGGTGCCGGCGACGGTGACGGGTTCACCGCCCCGTCCGCCAGGCCCGGGGTGGCGTTCACCATCAAGCGGTTCATCCTCAACCTGTTGCTGGACAAGGCCGCCACCGTCGTGCCCGCCAAAGAGGTCATGCCGGTGCTCAAGTGCTTCCAGCTCGACGTGGCCCCGGGCCGGCTGCGGGTGACCGCCTCGGACATGGAACTGTCCCTGATCGCCGCCACCGAACTGGTCGACGTGCACACCCCCGGCGTCGCCGTGTTCCCGGCGGGCAAGCTGCTGGCCATCGTCCGCGAGGCCGACGACGGCGACGCGGTGATCCGGGTCGCCGGGCAGCGGGCCGCGATCACCATCGGGCGCACCACCTGGAACCTGGTCCTGCCCGGCGGCGCCGACTACCCGGCCATGCCCTCGATCACCGAGGCCACCTTCGTTCAGGTGGAGCGGGCCGTGTTCGCCGCCGCCCTCGGCGCGGTGCGCTACGCCGCCAGCCGCGACGCCAACCGGGCCAACCTGATGATGATCGACGTGCGCGGCGGACGGATGACCGCCTGCGACGGGCACCGGCTGGCGCAGGCGCCGGTGCCGGCGTTCCCGTTCACCTTCCAGATCCCGATCAGCGCCGTGCTCGACCTGGTCAAGCTGCTCAAGGGCTGCGACGCCGAACACATCAGCGTCGGCGATGCTGGCGGGCACCTGATCTTCCGGCTCGGCGCCGACGTGTTCATCGTGTCCAAGATGGCCGCCCAGTTCCCGGACCTGGAGGCGCTGTGGCTGCGCCCCGCCCTGGCCAACACCTACCCGTTGAGCGTGGACCGGGCCGAACTGCTCCAGGCGATCAAGCGGGTGCGCATCACCGCCGACACGAACACCTCGGCCATCGCCTTGCTGCTCGGCCCCGACCGGGTCACCGTGGCCGCCCGGGACACCTGCAACAACACCGCCGAGGAACCGATCGCCGCGCTGTGGTCCGGCCCGGCCCGGACCCTGGTGCTCAACCACGCCTACCTCAGCGACATGCTCACCGGGCACCACGGGCCCAACGCGCAGTTCCTGCTCGGCGAGGACACCAAGACCCGCAAGGCTCCGATCATGCTGCGCGACCCCGAGGCCGGCACCACCGCCGTGCTCGGGCAGATGAACCTGGACTGGGCCGTGGCGTGACCAGCGTGACCGGCGGCCACACCGGCGGCCACACCAGCGGCCACACCGGCGGCACGGCGGAACTGGCGGCGCTGGGGGAGCGGCTACGCCGCGCCCGCCGCGCCCTGGACCAGCAGGCCGGCGCCGCCCGCACGGTGGCCACCGCCGGGCAGCGGGTCGCCGCCGAAGTCACCCACCTGACCGGCCAGGTGCACCTGCACGAACAGGCCGCGCACCTGCTGGCCGGCATCAGCGAGGCCCGGCAACTGGCCGCGCAGCAACAGATCGAAACCCTGGTCACCCAGGGCCTGCGGACCATCTTCGGCGACGACCTGTCCTTCCACGTGATCCAGACCGTGCGGGCCAAGACCCCGGTGGTCGACTTCGTCGTGCGCAGCACCCTGACCGGGCCGCAGGGCGAGGCGCAGATCGTGGAGACCGACCTGGACGACCGCGGCGGCGGCATGCGCGTCGTGGTCGGGTTCCTGCTGCGCCTGGTCATCCTGCTGCTCTCGCACCGCGGGCCCAGCACGGGCGGCGGCACGGACACGCTGATGCTGCTGGACGAGACCTTCGCCCACGTGTCCGCCGAATACCTGCCCCGGGTCGCCTCGTTCGTGCGGGAACTGGTCGACGCCACCGGCGTGCAGATCATCATGGTCACCCACTCCGAGGTGTTCGCCGCAGCGGCCGACACCCGGTACCGCTTCGAACTGCGCGACGGGCTCACCCACGTCACCGCCGAGTGAGGTGAACGCGGCCCGGCCGAACGTGTAGAAGTCAGGGTGAGCGACCGCGCACCCGAGCACGCACCCGAGCACGCACCCGAGCACTTCCGCCCGCACGCCCGGGTCATCGCCGATTCGATCAGCCACGCCGGGCACCGGCTGACCACCATCGAGGTCAGCATGCACCGGTTCGTGCTGGCCGAGTTCAACACGCACCGGCAGTTCTCCCGCAACAGCGCCTCCAGCCGGGCCATCCCGGTCGAGCGCACCATGCGGGCCCTGGCCGAAACCCCGGCCGTGCCGCTGGTGTGGGCCGGCGAGCAGCGCGGCATGCAGGGCGGCCCGCCGCTGAACCCGTGCGACGCCGCCGCCGCGGACAAGCTGTGGCTGGCCGCCCGCGACAACGCCGTCACCACCGCCGAGGCGCTGCTCGACCTGGGCGTGCACAAGAGCGCGGTCAACCGGCTGCTGGAGCCGTTTCTGACCACCACGGTCATCGTCACGGCCACCGACTGGGACGGCTTCTGGGCGCAGCGCTGCTCCCCGCTGGCCCAGCCCGAGCTGCGCGCCGCCGCCGAGGCGATGCGGCACGCCTACCTGGACAGCCAACCGGTGGCCGTGTTCGAGGACGACTGGCACCTGCCCTACATCGACGGCATCGACCGTGCCGATCGTGGAGCCGGCCGGCTCACCCCGGCCCAGCTACGGCGGGTCTGCGCCGCCCGGTGCGCCCGGGTGTCCTACCTGACCCACGACGGGCGCCGCGACCCGTACGCCGACCTGGACCTGTACGCCCGGCTGGTCGCCGCCGACCCGCCGCACGCCTCCCCGCTGGAACACGTGGCCACCCCAGCCCGGGACAACGAATCGACCCGGGGCAACCTGCGCGGCTGGCACCAGCTACGCCACCTGGCGCTGGGCACCGCGACCGCCGGCACCGCTCGATGAGCGGCAGCCCGGTGGACCCGGCGCGGGTGGCCCGGCTGGCCGCCGCCGACCAGGAATGCCTGCACGCCTACGACAACATCGTGCTCTACGCCGACCGCTTCGACGGCCTGGACATCGTCGAGGCCACCCGCCGGCTGGGCTACCTGCTGGCACACACCAACACCCCCGACGTGCTCGCCTTCACCCTGGCCTACCTGGCCCTGCGCCACGTCCGCGACGGCGCCTGATGGCCGCCAACCGGTCCGCCAACCGGTCCGCCAGCCGGCCCGCCGGCCGGTCGGCTGGGCGCAGCCCGGCGCAGATCCAGCGGTGGCTTGACAAGAATCTACATAGGTTCGACCTACCGTCGCAGATGCTCGGTGACGAACCCAACGCCCGGCGCAAGAACTGGGCCCCCGACCCCGGCACCGAGCAGGTGCGCTGGTGCATGGTGGCGTCCTGGACGTACGAGGCCGCCGCCGGCAACTCCTCCGTCCCGGCGGTGTACTGCGCGGTCAACGACGGCGCGGCCGAGCACCTGTGCGACCGGTTCTACCTGCCGGCCACGCCGCGGGACCTGCGGCTGCTGGAACGCGAGGGCATCGGCGCGTTCGGCATCGAGAGCAAACACCCGCTGCGCGACTTCGACGTGGTCGGCTCGTCGATCTCCTACCCGGTGCTGGCGATGAGCTACGTCAAGCTGCTGACCGTCTCCGGCATCCCGGCCCGCTGGCGGGAACGGGCCGAGGCGCCCGCCGGCCCCGGCGGCTGGCCGATGGTCATCGTCGGCGGGCAGTGCTACGGCGCCCCGGAAGCCCTCGCCCCGGTGGTGGACTGCTGGTGGCTCGGTGAGGTCGAGGACGAGCCCGGCAACCCCGGCATCACCGACGTGTGCGCGCGGATCGCCGCGTTCAAGGCCGACGGTTCCTGGACCGGCGACCGGATCGGCTGCTACGCCGCCCTGGCCCGGCAGTTCAACTTCCTGTACTTCCCCCGCTTCCTCGACGTGCACTACGGCACCGTCGCCCGGGCACACGGAGGCTCCAAGCAGGTCGTCGGCTATCCCGCCAACCTGGAAGGGATGCGGCTGCCGTTCACCCGCCGCTACGTCAAGAACCTGGACAACGCCGCGCCGCTGTCCGCCCCGCCGCTGCTCTACAGCGACCCGGCGATGGGCTCCGGCGACCTGGAAGTCGGCCGCGGCTGCCCGGCCTGGTGCAGCTTCTGCGCGCTGACGTACCGGCAGAAGCCGTACCGGCAACGCAGCGTGGACAACGTGCTGGGCTACGCCGAGCAGTTCGCCCGCAACATGGGCTCGGTGCGGATGGCCCCGTTCAGCCCGGACTTCCCGATGTACACCCAACGCAAGAAGCTGAGCGCCGGGCTGCTGGAGCGCGTCTCCGACGAGGTCGACGCGGCCACCATGCGGGTCGACGACTTCATCGCCGACGACCAGTTCATCCTGCTCCAGGTGCACGGCGGCATGGACGCGGTCACCCTGGGCGTGGAAGGCAACAGCCAGCGCATGCGCGACCTGGTCGGCAAGGGCACCTCGGACGCCGACATCATCGACGCGGTCGCCCGCGGCATCCGCGCCGGCATCCGCCGGTTCAAGCTGTACCTGATCACCAACCTGCCCGGCGAAGACGAAGGCGACATCTTCCGGGTGCTCAAACTGGCCAAGGACCTGGCCGACGTGCGGGAGCAGATGAACCAGCCCACCGTGCGCATCCAGCTCTCCTGGACGCCGCTGATGATCGAGGCCAACACCCCGTTCCAGTGGTTCGCCCCCACCCAGCCGTCCCGGCTGCTCACCGACGTGTGGGACGCCCTGCGCGACCTGAAGATCGACTTCAAGATCGGGGCCAAAGCCGAAGAGAACCGGTTCGCCTGCTTCCAAGCCTGCCAACGCGCCTCCCGCGCCGTCGGCGAGGCCCTGGTCGACGTCATGACCGACCTGGACCAAGCCTGCTGGGGCGGGGTGCCCCGGCACGTCAAGGCGCTGCTGGCCGACAAGCTGCGCGAGCGCGGCTTCACCGGCGACTACGCCGACATCTTCGACGAGCGGGCCCGCGCCGACATGTTCGGCTGGGAGTTCATCGACCAGGGCATCAGCGCGGAGATGCTGTGGGTCACCTACATGCAGATGAAGGAGTTCCTGGAACAGACCGACAGCCACACCTACGACCTGAACTTCGACGCCGGCTACCACGGCAACGAATGGATCGAACGCTGCGACACCCGGTGCTACGGCAAGACCTGCGGCGCCTGCGACCACGCCGACCTGAAGATCCGCACCGGCTACATCCGCGCCGCGCAGACCGAACGCCACCTGGACCTGTCCACCCTGCAACCGGTCGACCAGGCCAGCCAGGCCATGCGCATCCGGGCCCGGCTGCACCGCGGCGACGCCTGGCGGTGGGTGGACAACAGCCACTGGCGCTTCGCCCTGCGCCGGGCCGCGTTCCGGGCCCAACACACCCTGCACGGCCAGCCCGACGACCCGCTGGCCGGGGCCGGCATCACCAAACGGTCCATCCGGTTCGCCTCCGACGAGATCCGCCACCGCGACTGGACCGCCGGGGTGGACTACGTCGAGTTCGGGCTGACCCGCCGCACCGACCCGGCCGGCGTGGCCGCCCTGCTGGAAACCATGCAGGTCGACCTGGCGCCGCGGCTGCACCTGGGCGACTGGGTAACCCACCCGGCCGGCGGCATCAGCATGCGCGCCGACGTCGACCTGCACCTCTACGAGCTGCCCATCGACGACGACCCGGCCGCGGTGACCCGCCGGCTGCACCTGTTCGCCCAGACCGCCACCGTGGCGATGCGACTGCCCGTGGTCGGCGGCTACTTCGCCCCGGCCACCGAGGTCGTCAACGCCCGCGACCACGTCGACGCGCTGTGGTTGGCCCGCCACGGCGCCACCCCGATGCTGCGGATGCTGGTGCGCGGCCGGCCCAGCCCGTACCAGATCTACGCCGCGGTGATGGGCCGCCCGTCCTGGATCGACGCCGCCGCCGCACCCGCCGCCCGGCTGGACGCCTTCGTGGCCGCCGACCGCGCCCAGGCCGACTTCCTGCGCCCCAACTGCGACGGCTGCGGCCTGCTCATCCCGGTCAACCTGCTCGACCAGCCGTACACGCCCACCCACTGCCCGCGCTGCGCCGACGCCGCCGCCGGCCGGCTACTCACCCTGGGAGACCCGCCATGACCACCCAGCGCGGGATCGATGACCGGTTCGCCGAGTTCCACGCCGCCAACCCGCACGTCTACGCCGAACTGGTCACCCTGGCCCGGCAGGCCCACGCCCGCGGCTACCGGCGCATCGGCATCGAGCTGCTGTTCTCCGCGCTGCGCTGGCGCCGCATGATGTCCACCACCGCCGACTTCTACGGCTTCAAGCTCAACGACCACTTCACCAGCCGCTACGCCCGGCTGATCATGACCCGCGAACCCGACCTGATCGGGCTGTTCGCCGTGCGCGCCCTGCGCACGCGCTGACCGATGACACCAACCTGTGCCCCGGCCGTGCACCAGCCCGACTTCCGGGAGGAACCAATGACCGAACAGCCGACGACCGAGCCGACGACCGAGCCGACGACCGAGCCGACGATCGAGCAGGTCGCGCCCGATCCGGGCAACACCGACCCGTCGGAACTGGTCGCCCCACTGGATGAGGACGACGACGTCTACGAGCGGGTCCTGGCCGAACAACTCGGCCCCGCCGACGAGGACGACGACAGCGACGACGACAGCGACGAGGACGGCGAGGACGACGACAGCGACGACGACAGCGAGGACGGCGAGGACGGCGAGGACGGCGACGAGGACGAGTCGGCGTGAACGACCCCGGCGCGGCCGACGTCGCGGTGCCGTGCGCGGATCCGGAATGCCTGGACGCGCACGGCAACCGCGGCGCCGCCGAACCGGAAACCGACGGTGAGCACCGCTACCACGAATGCACCACCTGCGGCTACGCCTTCGGCTGGCGCCGCACCACCCCCGCCCTAAGTGGCGGCGGGGTGAAAAGCGAGGGCACCTGCGCGGTAGGTGTTCCCGAGGGCCTGCGCCGGGCCATGTCCGCGATCACCCCGACGGTCGCCGGCAGCGCCGCCGGGCCGCCGCTGATGCAGATCACCAGGAGGCCCCCCGATGCCCCAACTGCGTGACGGCAACACCGTCGAAGACCCCCGGCTGGACCGGCTCGTCGAGTTCGACGACCTGTCGCGCAGCTTCCCGGTACGCGACCGGTTCACCGCCGGCAGCCCGACCACCACGCTGTGGAGCATCCCGGCCGGCGAACCCGTCCTGGACCAGGGCGCCGAGGGCGCGTGCGTGGGCTTCGGGGTGACCAACGAACTGCGGTTCAACCCGGTGCCGGTGCCCCACCTGGACGCCGCCTTCGCCCGCGAGCGCATCTACTGGCCGGCCCAGCGCATCGACCAGTGGCCCGGCGGCGCCTACCCCGGCGCCAGCCCGTTCTACGAGGGCACCAGCGTGCTGGCCGGCATCAAGACCGCCGCCGTGGCCGGCTTCTACGGCGAGTACCGGTGGGCGTTCGGAGAGAACGAACTGGCCCTGGCCGTGTCCCAGGTCGGCCCGGCCGTGATCGGGGTCAACTGGTACACCGGCATGTTCCGGCCCGACTACCGCGGCTACCTCAACGCCACCGGGCAGGTGGCCGGCGGGCACTGCCTGCTGGTCATCGGCGTCAACGTGCGCTACGCCTACTACACCGTCTACAACTCCTGGGGCCCCGGCTGGGGCGGGCGGGCCGGCATGGCCGCGGGCACCGCCCGGGTCCGCCGGGCCACCATGGACCGGCTGCTGCGTGAAGACGGCGAAGCCTGCCTGATCACCCAGCGGCTCACCCCGACCGGCACCCGCTGAGCGGGGGCCGGCCGTGGAGTCCCTCGCCGTCAAGTACCGGCCCGCCACCTTCGATGACCTGGTCGGCCAGCGCGCCGTCAACGTGATCCTGCGGGCCATGGTCGAGCAGGACAAGGTGCCCACCGCGCTGCTGTTCAAGGGCTGCCGCGGCACCGGCAAGACCACCACCGCCCGGATCCTGGCCGCCGCGCTGAACTGCGAGCACGCCGGCACGGGTGCCGACGCCGGGCAGGGGCCGACCCCGTGCGCGGCGTGCGTGTCGTGCAAGGCGGTGGCCGCCGGCACCAGCGTCGACCTGGTCGAGATCGACGCCGCCTCCAACGGCCTGGTCGAGGACATCCGCAACCTGCGCACCCAGGTCCTCTACGGGGTCACCGGCCGGTACCGGGTGGTCGTGCTGGACGAGGCCCACTCGATGAGCCAGGCCGCGTTCAACGCCCTGCTCAAGACCCTGGAAGAACCCCCACCGGGCACCGTGTTCGTGCTGTGCACCACCGAACCCGGCCGCATCTGCGACACCGTGCTGAGCCGGTGCATGCCGTTCACCTTCACCCGCATCGGCACCGCCGACATCACCGCCCGGCTGGCGCGGCTGGCCGCCGCCGAAGGCGTATCGGTCGAACCCGCCCTGCTGGGCATCCTGGCCGGGCGGGCCGACGGGGCCATGCGCGACGCGGAGATGGCCCTGGACCAGCTTCTGCGGGTCGGCGTCACCACCGCCGCCGGCTACGCCGAGCTGGTCGGCGACGCCGACGACGGCCCGGCCCTGCTGGCCGCCCTGACCGGCGGCGACCCGGCCGCCGGGTACACCGTCGCGCAGGCCGCGCTGACCCGCGGCACCGACCCGGCCGCCCTGACCCGGGCCTTGGCCGACACCCTGCGTGACGTGCTGGTGCTGGCGAATGGCGGGCAGATCGCCCACACCGGTGACGCCCTGGCCGCCCGCACCGCCCTGGCCCAGCGGCTGGACACCCCGGCGGTGTTCGCCGCCCTGGCCGTGCTGTGGGAGGTGGCCACCAAGCTGCGCGCCGAGGACGCCCGCACCGGGCTGGACCTGGCCATCGCCATGATCGCCGCCCGGCACGTCCCCGCCGCCGTCCCCGGGGCCGTCCCCTCGGCCGCCGCCGGGTCGGTCGGGTCGGCCGACCCGGCGCGGCGGCTGTCGCTGACCGAGATGGCCGCCCTGCGGTGAGCACCGAACCGGAGAGCACCAGAGCGGAGCCCGCGGATCTGGTCGTGCTGGTGCCGACCCGGCTACGTGCGCACGCCGTCCTCGAGCTGGCCCGCGCCTTCGCCGACACCGCCACCGCCGGCACCGAGCTGCGCTGGTGCGTGGACGGCTGCCCCCGCGCCGAGCAGTACGAGGACCAGCTCGACAAGGCGCTGGCCATCTACCCGCACCAACGGATGTGGCTCGGGCCCCGCCGCAAGCTGGTCGGCACCCTCAACCACTACGGCACCTGGCTGGCCCACCAATCCTTCGCCCCGTTCGCCCTGGGCTACCTCGGCGACGACCACCGGCCCCGCACCGTCGGCTGGGACGAGGCGTACCTGGCCGCCCTGCACGAGCTGGGCACCGGCATCGTCCACGGCGACGACGAACACCAGGGCGCCGGCCTGCCCACCCAGATGGCCATGACCGCCGACATCATCCGCGCGCTCGGGCACGTCGCGCCGATGGCGCTGACCCACATGTACTGCGACAACTACTGGCGCGACCTCGGCCAGGGCGCCGGCTGCCTGCGCTACCTGCCCGACGTGACCATCACCCACTGCCACCCCGGCGTCGGCCGCGGGCAGTGGGACGCCAGCTACCACGAGTCCAACTCGGCCATGCAGTACGAAACCGACCGGATCGCCTACGCGGCGCACCGGCAGTACTACCTGTCCGGCGAGGTCGCCGTCGTCCGCGCCCTGCGAGGAGCACACCCGTGATCGAGCACCGCCCCCGGGTCATCCACCTGCCCCCGGCCGAGGCGTGGACCTTCGCCCGGCTGCCCGACCTGCTCGCCGACTGGGACATCAACCCCGGCATCGTGCTGCACGTCGGCGCCCACCACGGCGAAGAGGTGCCCATCTACCGGCAGTGCCGGTTCGAGCACATCTACCTGGTGGAGGCCGACCCGGACAACGCCGCCCTGCTCGACCAGCGGTACGGCTTCGACGTCGGGATCACCATCATCGACTGCGCCGCCACCCCGGCCGCCTTCGACGGGCCGATCACGCTGCACCGGGCCGCCCGCTCCGTGTGGTCCGGCCTCAAGCCGCACCCCACCGCCACCGGGGCCACCACGGCGGTGCGCACCGCGGCGCTGCCCCCGCTGCTGGCCGACACCGACGCCAACGTGCTGGTGCTGGACACCCAGGGCACCGAACTGGAACTGCTCCAGGCCATCCCGGCAACGGCACTGCCCGACCTCGATCTGATCATCGTGGAGACCTCCCGCCGGCCCGGCGACGGCGCCGCCTACTACGAGCACGCGGTGGCCTACATGGCCGCGCAGGGCTGGGCCGCGGTCGAGGAATGGGTGCACGACAACTCCGGCTACACCGACACCGCGTTCGTCCCCGGCCCGTACGCCGCCTGACAGCCGCGCAAAGATGGCAGTCGATCGACTACGCCGGCGGCTGGTGTTCACCGCCAACGACCGGCCCTACTACTTCGGCCCGGTGATGCGGCGCTGGGCGCAGGTGCGCGGCTTCAACGACTGGCAGCCCACCGTGTACCTGGAACCCAGCCGCGTCCAGCAGCAGATGGTCGCGCTGGCCACCGCGGCGGGAGCGACCGTGTCGCTCAACCCGACCAGGCGCGGAGTGCTGTCCAACCCGTGGTACGCCCTGGACCGGGCCTTCGAGGGCGGGGCCGAGTTCGCCGTGCTGGCCGAAGACGACGTGCTGGTCAGCGACGACATCCTGGAGTACTTCACCTGGGCTGCGACCCAGTTCGCCGACGCGCAGGTGCTGGCCGTGTGCGCCTGCTCGTTCGCCCCGGTCTGCGCCCCCGGGCACGAGCAGCACACCGTGCGGCACAAGCAGTTCTGCCCGCTGGTGTGGGGCACCTGGCACGACCGGTGGGCCGGTGCGCTGCGCGACACCTGGGACCACCACTACGACACCGGCACGCCGCAGGCGCCGCAGTCCGGCTGGGACTGGAACATCAACCTGCGGGTCATCCCCGGCGGCGCCGACCGCGGTGTCGACTGGGACATCGTGTCGCCGATCGCGTCGCGTTCCACCCACATCGGCGAGCACATGGGCACCCACACCACCCCGGCCAGCTTCCCCAACTCGATCGCCCCCACCTTCACCGCGCAGCGACCGGCCGCCCCGTTCCACCCGCCGTCGAACCGATAGAGACCGACATGGCGACGGACATGCCCGGCGACGCGCGGGACAACCGCGGCGACCTGCGCGGCGACCAGCGTGATGACCTGCGCGACCTGGACGCCGCGTTCGAGCTGCCCGACGTCATCACCGATCCCAAGCTGCGCGGCCTGTACGAGGTGCTGGTGGCCCGGCTGCGCGACGAGGCCCGGCACCTGCCCATGAACACCGTGCAGCAATTGTTGATCGAGAGAATTGCCTACAACTACATCGTGCTGCGCTCCAAGGAGCGCGGCGAGCTGGGCGGCTTCCAGCAGTCCAGCGCCCAGAAGGACTACAACTCGTTCTGGCTGTCGATGACCGCCGAGTTCAACCGGCTGCTGGGCAAGACCGAGGCGCCGATGGCCGGTAACGAGCGCAAGGCGCTGCTCAAGGACGTCCAGAAGCTGATCATCGAAACGATCTCCACCGTCGCCGACCCGCGGGTACGCAGCGACCTGCTGGAGCGGATGGCCACGGCCTTCGACAAGGCCGGAATCTAGGGCCGGAATCTCAGCCACCACAGGGGAGAAGCACATGAGCGTCAACAAGCCCACGTCCAGGCAGCAGCAGCCCGCCCCGAGCGGCCGGCCGCGCGCCGCCGCGGACGACCATGCGGACGACCATGCGGACGACGAGCCGCAGTTCTTCGAAGGGTCCATCACCAAGATCGACCGGGACGGCAATGAGGTGCTCAGCGACTACCTGCTGCCCGGGGAGACGCTGCGCCGGGAGACCACCGACCGGTACACGGCGGTCCGGGCCACCCCGCCGCGGCAGGACAAGGACGCCGACAAGGACGCCGACAAGGACGACGGGCGGTAGTTCCGCGCCCGATCACGCGACCGATCGGCCCGGCGCGTAGCCGG
>JACCDR012155124.1_pt1 | contig 12143 bp, 9 predicted proteins | sample 7446431 | NCBI WGS metagenome assembly JACCDR01 (sample SAMN15323443, study PRJNA562643) | freshwater metagenome | isolation source: river surface water | place: USA:Blue River Watershed | collected 2017-08-17
GCAGTAAAACAGAAGCTTTTGAACCAACCCATTTTGTAAAATTTCTTTCCCAAGACATATTATTGTTGTATCATTTTATTTATATCGAAAGTTTTGATTTCATCTCCAACTATGTAGCATATTCTCTGTAATGGTTTGTATCTGGATACAAAATCTTTTTGTTTCACTTCCCCATTTTTATAAATAATTTCATATTTAACTTTTGCAGTAAAACCAATCTGTGGTGTGTTTATACATTTAGTCTGACCTTCTTGCAGTTCTGGTACCCACATATACTTTGTAGGCAAAATATCTTTTATATTCGAGATCTCAACTTCAGATGTACTTGCTATTCTTCCGTCTTTAGTGCCATATATCTCAAAAATAGCTATTTTGTTTTCTGCGATACCCTTTATCATTATCGGATTCTCAGTGTCATTTACAAATTTAAAATCCGGTCCTGGATCTGAGTATGTCGCATCTAGTCCAGAGTCATATCTTGAAACAGTAAAACTATGGTTTGATCTTTCCGTTATAGGAAGTGCAGAAGCCATAGCAGTTCTAAATAAAACCGTAGAAACTTGGCAGAGTCCACCACCAACACCTTTTGTCACTTCTCCATTTAAAAAAATTCTTTCTTCACTAAATCCATCCTCTATGGTAGTTGTACCCAATGCTTTTTTAAAAGAAAATTCTTCACCCGGCTCTAGTATTGTTCCATCTATACGTGCTATTCCTAGCTCTATATTTTTGTGACGACCTTCTGTACCCCCGTCATAACTTAACTCTGCGCGTCCAAGCAAGTCTGTTCCAACTCTTACTTCTTCCACCGTATCGATCACAAGCGCAGGTGTTTGCGTTACTGAATTACTTATTTTACCTCTGTTTGCCATGCCGAACACAAACAAAAAAACCAGACACACTCCGATAATTGTGATTTGGTTTTTTGTTGTCATGAGATAAGTATAGCAGAGGTTTATTATTTATAAAATTTTAAAATGAAAAAGTCCTGCCATGAAAAGTCACAGGACTTTCTCATGATGCAGGACCAGAACTCACAATTGAATGTGATGTCTGTTATCGACGAACTCATCAAGAAGAAGTTCACGAAAGTGTGGAACTCCCGCCCAAGTGGGTGGAAAGTTCTCAGAAATTGCGTAGTCGTAACGCACATAAAGAACTCTTTCGACAATTGCTCGAGCGATTTCACCGTCTTCTTCGGTAGGCATTGGTGGTGCAACGTTAGGACTTACATTGAGTAGTCCTTGCACCGCACTCACTGAACCTCTTTTGTCGTGATACAAAAGTGAGAGGACGGCCCTACGAATTCTTCTGACGCTAGGTGCCTTCTCGTGCTTATACATTGCAAACCTCCTTTGCTACTTTACTTTTTGTTTTAGTATGGGTCAAGTAAGAAGTGAAATATAATCATTTTTGAATTGTAATAATATATGTAGGAATTATTAACTTTTAGTAGTTCTAACAACATATATATGAGTGATCAAAAGTGTACAGAGTGCAAACACCCTCACGTTAAAGAGGATGGCACATGCAAGTGCGGGTGTCAGTGTGGAAAGAAATAGGAAGAGAAATCCACCCGAGAGGGTGGTTTTTCTTTTATGGTCAGCATGTAATAAAAAAGCGCGGTGCGCAGGACTCAAGGTCCCGCGCTTTCCGCACCACGTCAGGTTTCTCATGGAATCTCGACATCACAGTAATCGGCAAGGCGTTTCGTTGCCGTGCCGATCACGATTACGTCATGAGCAAAGACGTAATCTCTTGAGCCTACTTCGACTCCACTATCCCGAACAAGCTCACGAAGAGCTCTTACTCTCTCTCCGATTTCAAGAACAAGCTTACCAGCCTCAACTTTATCGACCATCAGAAACTCCTTTTTGGAACTAGTTACTCAATTACATTATAACATATAAGTATTTATGTCAATATGAAATTGATTCATTTTTTTACTTGTGGTCACGAGTAATTTCAATTCCGTCGAATTGAAATTCTCTCGACCCCGACTCGCCCGTTTTGTTTGCTAACAAAACATAGCTGTCTTCCACAAAATCAAAAAAGTCTGCAACTAAGCAGACCTTTTTGTATTTTGTGGACCCGACAGGACTCGAACCTGCCACCCCATCATTGCAAATGATGTGCTCTACCAGATGAGCTACGGGCCCGTTATGTAATTGTAAGCACATTGATTTCTGCAAATGATGGTCACGAATATTTTTCTGGTGAAAAATTTCTCGGCCCCACCTCGGCTCGCCAGCCTCCGGTCTTGCGGTTTGGATCCTAGCCAAACCTCACTCTACCAGATGAGCTACGGGCCCAAATTGCTTTAATTAATCAAACTGCTTTGATTAATTATAGACATTTGGGAGCCAGAGACAAGTTTCGCTACCAAGCGAAACAGTCGAGGCAAGGTCATGGAATTTTGCGAGCGATGGCGAGCAAAATATCCGGGACCTAATGCTAATTAACAAATTAATTCTTTATTTAATGCTTTTTCCCAATACAAAGTAGAATACCAAAAAATTATTATATAGACAAGTATTACCCTGCCCCAATACCGATTGGATAATTGACACTAATATATATTTATGAGAAATTCAACTTGGAGGACATAAATGTCGTTTGTCTCTGCCTTAACTTTGAGTTCTATCCTGATGTTTTTGGCAGGATTTTTGTCAGGTCGAAGAGGTTTCGGTCAACCAAAATCATTTTTTTACTTTGTGCTCTTTTCCATTCCCACAATGCTAGTTATCGACTCCAGCAACTTGGCTACCGGCGAAGGTCTAAATCCGGAAGTTATTCTAGTTGCAGTATTAATGCTGATCATAAATGCAATTGGAGAGGTAATTGGTGAAATCCGTCGTGGGTAAGTAACCTAAGACAAACCACAGTATTCAGAAGAGCTTCGATCTCGCGTCGAGGCTCTTTTTAATTTCTAAATTTTAATTTTGACAAGTTATAAATCTTGTGCTATTTTTCGGTCGGACCTCAAGGGAGGGTTTATGCGAGATGAAGACAGTCTTTGTCGACAAAGACTTGCACTAGTAGGAGAAGTAACTCGGGTACTCGAGAGGGGTGAAAAGGTTGCTATTGTAGGCTGGAGAGACTCCAACCACAACAGCACCACAAGACGACTTTCGAGGTCATGTTTATTGGAGTTTGTTCTCCAATCGCCTGGCCAATTTGGTACGAGTTTTGGGTTAGTGCTTTGTACCAAGTTTATCTCACACTCAATTTTTGAAGCACTCCGCAATGGTAACAGAGTTTATCCCAGAGTGCTTTCAAACGGGACAATCAAGAAAGTTCTTGCTGAGTGCAGTAAAGCACTACTTTCAGCTGAAGAAAAAATTCGGGAGGCAAAGAGTCAACCAATGGATGACCTCACACTTCCGGTTGTGGTAGTTCCACCACAACCTACCCCACAAGAAACGCCTGCACCTTCGAAGGAGACAGAGATGCTACCCACAGAGGAAGCAAAGACCGAGCCTGACATGGAACGTTTTGTTCAAAGGTTTCTCGAACAAGCTACCATAACTGGTGGCATGGTTGGTAAAGAAGTGCTAGGTAGGATTCGACGTGAATCTGGCTTGGACAAATTCACAACCCTTCACCTTGTCAAAATGGGCTACGTCATCCCAGTCGTGGCAGATGGCCACAAAAATGCCGGCCGATATCGTGCTGGCGTGATGATGACTGGCCAGGCAACCACTGAGCAGAAGAGACTTGAGAGCAGTGACCCTCTTAGCAGAGCTAGGGCGCTTGTCGAGTCTGAAGATGCCGTAAAGGCTGAAATAAAAGCAATTGATACTCGTCATGAGGAATTGCGAATCGAACTTGTGAAGATCGAGAGGGCAAAGGAACTAATTGCCCAGCTCGAAGACATGTTCGAAGAAGAGAAGTAAGTTTAAAGGCCTCGTGTTGGAAACCCCAACACGAGGTCATTTTTATTTATCATTTAAAGCAAGGAGTAAAACATGATGCACAAAATCTTTTGCTGTAGCCCCTACTGAATGCAAAGATTTATTTATTAAAGATTCTTTCCCTAAATGAGGTAATGTATTCACCTCTAAAAAGTAGACTCCTCTTTTTGGAGAAATAATAAAATCAGATTTAGAGTAGTGACCCAGTCCCAAACTTTCATGAACTAACTTAGCTATTCTTTCCATTTCTTTTTTTTCTTTAGCTGTGAAGTTTCCAGGACAGACTTCTTCTATTTCCCCACCGTATTTAGTGTCATAGTCTAAAAATTCTTTTTTACTTTTATGTCTAATCTCAATTGGAGGCAAAACATAGGTACTTTGATCTCTAAAATAATTCACCACTCCTACTGAAGCTTCTTTACCTTTTATGTATTCCTCTACTATCGCATCTGACTGGTCAGATAAAATATCATATAAAACTTTATACAAATCTACATAGTTATCTACCACTTTTATTCCTACAGATGAACCGCCTCTAACTGGTTTTACAATCATTGGATGTGGTATAGAAGAAAATATTTCTTTAGCTTTTTCTTTTAGATCGTCAGTTTGTCTTACCAGTGCATACACAGGAGTTTTAATATCCAAATTTTTCAAATGTTCTTTGGTTAAATATTTATTCATTGCTATTGAAGACGGATATTTGTCAGAGCCGGTAAATTTAACGCCGTGATGCTTTAGTATTTCTTGAATTTTCCCATCTTCTCCAAAAGAACCATGCAAACCATTCCAAACTACATCAACATTTTTTAAAATCTTGTCTGGAGCTTTTTCTAACCCTCCCATGTGCCAAAGTCCATCTCTATCAATAAAAATATCTACCGGTCTGTGAGTTTCGGAAAGTATTTCTAGAATATGTGCTCCTGTTTGAAGAGAAATATCGTACAAGTGACTTGGTCCACCACGTATTACTCCGATTCTTAGTGAATTAGGTAAAGATTGCATTTAGATATTATAACAAATAAATTTTTATTATGTATTCTATGCTACGCAAAAGCGCTCAACTGAATAACAGAAGGAGCGCTCGAGTTTAATATCGCTGGACCCATAACGGGGTCCCTATTTTGATTCTTGCGAATCTGTTTTGAAAATTTTCTCCGTACGAAAGAAAATTTTCCGAAAGAACATCGTTCATAATCCGTATGAACGAAGTTATCACTATACAAAAAAAATCTATATGTAACAACGTTATTATGTGGAAAACTAAATAAGTAACATATTAAAATTTTACATAAGAAAAGGAGGGCACAAGGCCCTCCTGTATTTGTTTGGGTCGCTCAGCTATCCCTGAGAACTGCTTTCAGGAACATCTCGAGAACCTCTTCCATCGTTGCGTGAGCATCGATCTCGATAATCGAGTCGGTACCCTTTTCGTGATGGATGATGGCTTCGCGAACGCCATGTTCGTTTGCTCTCCAGATTTTGATTCGATCGCTGTGGATCTTGGGATCGTCATCGGATCTGGATTCCTGTGACCGACGAGTCTGAACCCTCTTTGCAAGTTCCTCGTCGGAAACATTCAAGAAGATGAACTTGATGTCATAGCGCAGATGCACCATGATATCGAAAAAGTAGTCGACTTGAAGCGGTGTGCGTGGAAACCCATCAATCACAAGGTCCACGTTCTTCGGAATGTGATGCATGGCATCATCAAAGATGACAGCCATAAGGTCATCACTGAGAAGATCACCAGGTTTTGAGTGAAGTTTCCATCTCTTCACCTGGGCGTCAATGAACGGACTCCTCTTGCAGACTTCCTTGATCGACCTTGATGCTTCGATCTCTACGAAGCCACTGTTCACGAGACTCTTCCTGGGGTTAGTCTTGCCAACCCCTGGAGGACCCAGGATCACTACGAGTTTCGGCTTTCTCAATGCACTTCTCAATGGAACCTCCCTTTCGTTAAAAGAACACCAGAGGAGTAGTATATGACAAATACCCCGGGTCGTCAAAGTGTAATTAAACCAACCTTCCTCGAAGTTGTTTATGGAAGCCTATAGCATATCTATGCGCCTCAGCGTTTGAAAGCAATATTTCTCTTTCATACTTTAGCCACTTCTTGTCCCCTAGTATTTCACGAGCTTTATGCCTATCGTCTTTGACAACTGAAACAACTGGTATATCTAAATTATTTTGCTTGAGTATTTTGTTTAATATATTTTTTTGAGCCACACCACCATCTACAACAATAAGGTCTGGGAATCGCCATTCAATATGCCCAAGTCTGCGAGACAGCACCTCACTTAATGCTTTTGTATCATTTACTCCAGGATTTTCTTTTATTTTAAATTTTCTATATTCAGATTTATTTATTTCACCATCTTCCACAACAGTCATTACCCCAACAACATTTTGTCCAGACATGTGTGCGATATCGTATGACTCTATACGAAAAGTATTTACAGAGCTTACCAGTCTCTCTTCTTTAATAAGTGATACATCTTGGATATGGTTTAGTGTAAAAAGTGTACGTTTAATAAGGTTTGCGTTTTCAAATTCTTTATTTTTTGCGAAACCTTGCATTTGTTTCTCAAGGTTTTTCAAAAGTTTCTTTTTGTTACCTTCAAAAAATAGTTTTATATTTTGGATATGTTCTGCGTAACTTTCTTTTGATATTTCTCCACTACATACACCCGGGCAAAGACCAATCTGTCTGTTAAAGCAAGGTTTGCCTGACAGAGGCTCACATTTATCTCTATACGGGAACATCTTTCTTACAATTTTAAGTGCCTCTTTAAGTTGCGTACCATTTGGAAAAGGCCCAAAAGAATATTCTATTTCATAATCAGAATCTTTTAGAAAATGAGAATTCAATAATTCTCGCCCTCTGAGTGTTAACACTCTTGGATAATCTTCTTTTGTAATAACAACAAAGTTAAAACTTTTATTATCTTTTTCTTTTATATTTGCCTCGGGCTGATGCTTCTTAATTAAATGTGCTTCTAGAACCAATGCCTCTAAAACTGAGTCAGTTTTTATGTGTTCAAGATTATCAAACTTTTGTAACATTTTAGACACTAGTGGAGACCGTGTAACAACTACATCTTTGTTAAAGTAACTCCTAACACGATCCCGCAGTGAAGTGGCCTTGCCTATGTAAAGTATTTTTTCACCATGCTTAAAAACATATACTCCAGGAGTAGTTGGAAGTTTGGATACTATTTCTTTTATTTTTTTATTATCCATTTTATTGACAGATTGCACATATAATGTAGCATTATTTTTGGAGGCAACCAATATGCCCACTTGGTTGGATATCGGATTTTCACTCATAATCGGGTTCTCTGTGGTAATCGCTGGAATCAGATATCTGCGCAAGCTTTACTCGCAGATGCCCAGTGAACATACCGGTCCGTGAGAAAACCAGGAGTGCTGTGGGAAACCATGGCACTCCTAAATCGTTTATGCCTATTATTTACGGTAAGCTCTGTACTGCTTCAATGCCTTTTTCAAATATTTACCAGTATGACTTTTCTCATTATTTGCAACTTCTTCTGGCGTACCCTTAGCAATAAGCTGTCCTCCACCTTCCCCACCTTCCGGACCGATATCTAAAATATAATCAGCAGACTTTATAATATCCATATTGTGTTCGATAACAAGAACTGTGTTTCCTTTGTTTACTAGTTTTTGCAAAATTTCAATAAGTTTTTTAACATCTTCGTAGTGCAAACCTATTGTCGGTTCGTCTAAAAGATAAATAGTTTTCTGTACGTGTGGTCTATACAACTCTGAAGATATTTTTACACGCTGAGCCTCCCCTCCAGAAAGTGTTGTTGCTGACTGTCCTAGTTCAAGATATCCCAGTCCTACTTCATCGAGTGTCTTTAGTCTATCTGCTATAGATGGAATATCTTCAAAAAACTTTAAAGCTTCTTCAACTGTCATTTTCAAAACATCATGGATATTTTTCTTTTTGTAGTGAACATCTAGTGTTTCTTTCATAAACCTTTTACCCTTACACACATCACAAGGAACATACACTGTTGGCAAAAAGTGCATTTCTACTTCAATCATTCCATTACCCTGACATGTTTCGCATCTTCCACCTTTTACGTTAAAAGAAAATCTGTTTGACTTCCATCCTCTTGCTCTTGCTTCAGAAGTTTCAGCAAACAAATCTCTAATATAAGTCCAAGCACCTGTATAAGTTGCTGGGTTACTTCGTGGTGTTCTACCTATTGGCGACTGGTCAATCAGTATTGCCCGTCCTAGATACTCTGTACCGGTAAAACTTTTACAGTTATACACTTCTGCAGATCTATATTTTCTTTCAAAACGTGCCTGCAAATTTCTATGAAGAATTTCATATACAAAAGAAGACTTTCCTGAGCCAGATACTCCTGTAACCGCAGTAAATCTTCCCAAAGGAATATCTACATTTAGGTTTTTAATATTAAAAATCTTTCCTCCACGTATTTGTATCTCGCCTTTTGGATCCGTTCGTCTTTCTTCGGGAACTTCCACCACCTTATCACCTCGCAAATAGTCGAGGGTTACAGAACCTGATGTATTTTTCTTAGCTGTAAGCAAATCCTCCAAATAGTCAGCAACGACTACATTACCACCATGAACTCCTGCGCCTGGACCAATATCTACAATATAGTCTGAAGCAAAAATAGTATCTTCATCATGCTCTACAACAATAATTGTGTTTCCAAGATTTCTTAAATCAAGAAGTGTTTGTATCAACCTGTCGTTATCTCTACTGTGTAGACCGATAGTTGGCTCATCTAGAACGTATAGTGCCCCTACAAGACCAGATCCAAGCTGTGAAGCAAGACGAATACGCTGAGCTTCTCCTCCAGAAAGTGTATGCGCTCTTCTGTTTAGTGACAAATATTCAATACCAACATTTATCATAAACAAAAGTCGAGCCTCTATTTCTCTCATAACAACTTTAGAAATATTTTTTTCTCGTTCTGTTAGCTTTAAACTCTCAAAAAATGCATATGCATCTTTTATAGACATAGAGGTTAACTCTACGATGTTCTTTTTTCCTATTAGTACGTGTAGAGCTTCTTCACGAAGTCTTGCACCATTACATTTTGGACATGCTTCTTTACCAAAGAAATGTCTAGTCCCCAAACCATTACATTCTGGACATGCTCCATATGGAGAGTTAAAAGAGAAAAGTCTTGGCTCTACTTCTGGATACGAGTATCCATCTTTTGGACAAGAAAGTTTTGATGACATGAAAAATTCTTCAGGTACATAGTCCTTATTTTTCTCTTGTGCCATATCTCGCACTATAATTTTCACTTGACCATCTGACTCATGCAAAGCTTTTTCTAAATCTTCTGAAAGTCTTTCTTCGGCACTTTTAATATCGTTTTTAAAATCTAAAAGAGAAATACTGTCTACCAAAACATCTATACTGTGTCTTTTTGTTTTTGAAAGCTCTACCCTATCTCGCAAAGATTTCTTTACCCCATCTACTAAAACGTATGAGTAACCCTTACCAAGTAAATCATAAAGGAGTTGATAATATTCACCCTTTCTGCCTTTTACTACCGGTGCATAAATTTCTATATAAGTTGGTAGTGTAATTTTAGGCGACTTTGTATCTATTTTAAGTGACTTTATTTTATCTAGTGTAAAGTTTTTAATCTCTTCATTAGAAAGTTTAGTTATTTCATCACCACATACTAAACAGTGAGGATGACCAATACGCGAATACATGATACGTAAATAGTCGTATATCTCTGTAATAGTTGCCACTGTTGAACGTGGGTTGTTTGATCTTGATTTTTGATCAATCGAAATCGCCGGAGAAAGACCTTGTATCTCATCTACATCTGGTTTTTGCATTTGTCGCAGAAACTGTCTAGCGTACGAAGAAAGAGACTCCACGTATCTACGTTGACCTTCGGCAAAAATAGTATCGAAGGCAAGTGACGACTTACCTGATCCTGAAAGACCCGTGAAAACCACCATTTTATTTCTTGGCATTTCTACGGTTATGTTTTTTAGATTGTGGGTACGGGCACCTTTTACCACAATCACATCATTATTTGTATCCTGTTTTTTACTCATTTTTTGATTAATTTATATGAAAAAATAGCCCTCCTATGGCGCTACGGGTTATATACGCGTGAATTGTAGCATACTTTATAGGAATGCGCATTGACAATAGCAATCTTGATGTTAGTCTAAAAAAAGAGGTGTAACTATGAGTAATACATTGGGCCCAAGAATTGGAATGCAAGTTATGTGGCGCAAAGAAACCGAAGTTGAAGAGGGTCTAAGAGAACTCTTGCGTCACTTCAGGAAAGTACACGGCAATAGAACTTTTACTGTAGAAAGTCACTCGAAAGACATGCGGGGGTTCATTGTTACACTCAAGACTAACGCCCCACCAAAGGAAACTATCAGGCACCCAAGAAGCAACATTTCCTTCTGGTTCGCCTGGTATCTACTAAAACCAGCGTAAGCAAAAGCGGCGAGACTCCAAAAGAGTCCGCCGCTGGTTCGTACATAATGAAAACCGGCAAACCCTTAGGGTCTGCCGGCCACTTTGTTTCTGGGGTTCCCCCAAATATCTTCACAAACTGATAAAAGGTCCGAAAAGCCACAAAATACCACGATCAGAGTAGCGATTGTAACTGCTATACCAATTGTAGTAAAAACTAAGGTGGCAATCGTAACCAAAACAATTTGGAAGATTTGAACTACTGCCGTAAGGAGTAGTTCAGGCATATGAAATTACTTCCAGTCGCGAAATCCTTGTGTCTTTGTGGCCCGAAAGGTAATCAAGACACAAAAACCAAGGAAACCAGCAATGATGGCGATTGCGACAATGGTCTCATTCATCTCACTTCCTCCCAAAACATAGTACCACAGATAATAGGAAAATCAACTACATTAGCAAATCCTTGTTTCTTGGGTTTTTAACTTTTGCCTTCTTTTCTTCTTTTTGTTTCTTTTCTAAAATTTTCTGAAGTTCTAATATTTCATCTCGTAGTATTGCAGCAGTTTCAAAATCTAATATTTTTACACTTCCCTCCATTTGTTTCTCTTTTTGTTTGATTAGTTTTTCTGGATCCTTTTCAAACATTATTTTATCAATTGCTACCAAACCGTCCACAGTTTTTTTGTGTTCTGTTTTCATCTGGTCAGTAATGTCTTGAATCTTTTTTATGATAGTTTTAGGGGTGATACCATGTTTCTTGTTGTATTCTATTTGTAAATTTCTTCTTCTTTCTGTTTCTTTTATGGCGTACTCCATTGAACCAGTCATATGGTCCGCATACAAAATCACTCTGCCATCTACATTTCTTGCAGCACGACCAATAATCTGAATAAGTGATGTTTCAGATCGTAAAAATCCTTCTTTGTCGGCATCAAGTATTCCGATTAGTGTTACTTCAGGTAAATCTAATCCTTCTCTAAGTAAATTTACACCAACAAGCACATCAAACTCACCTTTTCGAAGAGATGTTAGTATTTCAATTCTTTGAATTGTTTTTATATCACTGTGTAAATATTCAGCACGAATTCCTTTTTCTTTTAAATATTCTGACAAATCTTCTGCCATTTTCTTTGTCAAAGTTGTTGCAATAACTCTTCCACCTTTTTTTATAGCTTTTTCTGCCTCTACTATGAAATCTTTTATTTGACCTTTATAGTTCCCTTTTTCTACAATGGGCTTTACATCTACTACGGGGTCAATAAGTCCCGTTGGACGTATAACTTGCTCTACTACCTGCTCGCTGTGTTCAGCTTCATACTTACTTGGTGTCGCAGAAGTATAAATCACTTGCCCTATTCTCTCTTCAAACTCATCAAACTTCAGAGGTCTGTTATCTTTTGCGGATGGCAATCTAAAACCAAAATCAACAAGTGATTGTTTTCTTGAAGCATCTCCTGCATACATAGCGCCTATTTGTGGCACAGATACGTGTGACTCATCAATAATTGTAAGAAAATCTGGATTACCATTTTCATCGTGTGGAAAATATGAAAGTAGCGTGTCTGGTGCTTCTCCCTCTTTCTTTCCAGAAAAATGTCTAGAATAATTTTCTATTCCATTACAGTACCCCATCTCTTTTATAAGAGCTAAGTCATATGTAGTTCTACGTTTTAGTCTCTCTGCTTCAAGATTTTTTCCAGCCTTCTCTAACTCTTTTAGTCTTCTGGCTAACTCCGCTTTAATAGTTTTAAAAGCAC
>JACCDR011708071.1_pt1 | contig 12141 bp, 17 predicted proteins | sample 7446431 | NCBI WGS metagenome assembly JACCDR01 (sample SAMN15323443, study PRJNA562643) | freshwater metagenome | isolation source: river surface water | place: USA:Blue River Watershed | collected 2017-08-17
CATCTGCGCAATCGGCCAAAGGTTCGAGAAGTCGCGGGTGACCGGAGTGCCGGTCAAAAACCAAACGGCGGAAAGCTTCGGCTGCTCAGCAATAAACCTCATCGCCGCCTTTGTCCGCTGCGACGAAGCGTTTTTGAGGTAGTGCGCCTCGTCGGCAATGACCACCAGGCCTCGCCCCTCGGGGTAGAGGGCCTTGAGGCCTTCGAGCTTTTTCATCTGAGAGTACGGTACAAGGTGCACCCTGGTCCGATGAAAGCCGCTTTCCCAAAGGGAAAGCTCCCGCCACCAGTTGCCCACCAGCGAGACCGGACAGAGGACAAGCAGGCCCTCGGCCCGCCCCTCAATCCTTAGGGCCTCGGCGGCTACGATGGCTTGAAGGGTTTTGCCAAGCCCCATGTCGTCTCCCAGCAGGGCCCTCGGCCGGTGGACGAGAAAGCGCACCCCCTCCCTTTGATGCTCCCGGATCTGGTCGTAGGTGTCGACGATGACCGGGGTCTCAAAGCTTGTCGGCGGCACCCCCCGTCGCGGGAGGTCGGGAAAGGCGGCCAGGAAGTCGCCGGCCAAGGCGGCGTGCTTGGTCAAAAGAAAGCCCTTGTCGGGGACCCACTGCCCGCCGCAGCCGTGTTTGGCCAGGCCGTAGACCAGCCGGTGATCGACGTTGTCGGGCCGGGCCGTCCGCCTGTTGAGCGGCATGCCGACAAAGATCTGCCGGCCCTCAAACAGGGCGCCGTAGGAGACCTCCCTCCCCTGGACCAACCCCTGGCGCCTTTCCCGGTAGTCGGCCTCGATATAGTCGAGCGGCGAGACCGGCTTGCCGGTTTCAAAGTCAAAGACCACGAGGCTGTCGGCCCGGTGCCCTTCGAGCAGGTCCCGGACCAACTGGACGGAGGTGGCAAAGTTGGGAATGGTCCAAGCCTTTTGCTCGGCATTGAACCGGCAAGAAAGCCTTTTGGCCAAGTTGACATAGACCTGCCAATCCGGCGTATAGTCCCACCGGAAAGTGCGGGCCACATAGAATTTTTTCACGAGTCTTAGGTCCCCCTACCCCAGCATCCCGCCCCACCCGGCAGGGCCGGAAAGGGCGATGTTCTCAGGGTGCTGGCAAAAAGTTACTTGGCCGAAGTCCCCAGTGCACGCCGGCCGAAAACGTCCTGACAATGACAAATTGACCGATCATTTCTTGTCCTCTTCTTCAAATTTAATACCGCGAAGGCACGCCACATACTGCCACTTTTCTTCGGTCGTATGTCCGTCCCAATTCGGTATGATCTCGGGCAGATTTCCTAAGTCAAAATCGTCAGGGACATGAAAAGTCAGCGTCCCGTCATCGACGGACAAGACGCGGCGCCAGCCAGGGTAGCGAGGCTGCTTTTCAATCGACCTACGTCGAGATGCATCAATCGGCGCGTCTTCTGGCAAAAACACGGCAAAGATTTCTTCTTTTATCACGTCAATATCATCGTTATACCAGCCATCCGCGTAGCGCAGCGCCAGCATATTGCGCTCCCAGTAGGCTAGGTCAGCGGCCTCTTTGTCGGTCATGCCCTTGCGCCAAGCCTTCATGTCTTCTCCCCCGGCATCGGCCGGCCGATCCCCAACACCTGAAAGTCATCGTAGTCATCGCTAGACAAGCCGGAGTCCCGCCGGTAAAGGGACGAAACCCGTCCGGCCTGAAACCCCCTTTGATAGACACGGTCAAGGAGGTGTCGGACCATCCCCTCGCGCCAGTTGACGCCAAAGATCAGGCCTAGGTAAAAGAACACCACCACCGAGACACAATAGACTGCTATTTCAAGCCACACGCCTCACCCTCCCTTGGGCTCAAAGGTCTCAAGGACCCACCTTGAAAAGTTCACGAGTTCTTTATGCTGGATATAGAAGTATTTAATGCCCATACTTTCTAGATTTTTGATGCTCAACTGAACGTTGCCCGAGGGCAGGACCAGGGCGTTAATCACGTCATTTTCCGAGCAGTATTTCGGCGATTCGCTGGTAAGGCTGTTAAGCCGCTCCATCTCTTTCAGCCAATCGTAAACATTCATCTCAGCTCTTGCTCCCCTTTAGTGTTTGGTCGGCTGAAAGCCTCTCGCCACGGCCAAGTCAAAGGCCAGGCGGAGCGCCCTCTTCCAGTCTTCGACCACGTAGGTCTTCTTCCGCGAAACGCACAGTACCTTTTTTTTCCCCGGATAGTAGCACGCAATCATGCGCCGCTCGCCGTTGGCAAGATTCAGGTAAAAGAGCCAAGCGTAACGCTCCCGCCCCTTGACGACTAAGCTAAAGCCCGCCGCCGTCACCTTCTCGACCAACTCCCTTTTGACCGTCACGCCGTCGGCCTCGTAGAGCTCCAAGACCAAAGCCTCCCTTTCGGCCGCCGAACGCACCCTCTCTTTCTTCACGGATAGTCCTCCAGGTCACTTACCCTTCTCCGCTCACCCTCATCCTCTTCCCTCTCCCCCCAACCCCCTCCCCCCCAGCGGGAGCCGGTAGGGGGCGAGGTCAAAGGGGCGGTCGGGGTCCAAGGGGGCAGGCGGTCAAGGATCTCCCTCATCTCCGGCCAGGTCCAAAGAGGCGTCCGGGTGGTCTTAGGGGGAGAGGGGGTCAGCCGGGGCGGCGGATTTGCCCCCAGACGCTCGGACGGAGGGGTGAGGCCGGAGGCCAGGGGTGAGGGCTCACGGCGCATCAGAGCCCCCTTTCCGCCGCTCAAGGACGGCAAAGGGGCAGTCCCCGCCGAAGGTGCCGAGCAGGGCCAGGACGTGAGGGGTGAGGTCGGGGTGTTCGGCCAAAGACGACGGGCGGACGGCCCTCGTGTCACGGTGACGGGACTCGGCATCGGCCGAGCGGACCTGGTTTAAGAAGTGCGGACCCATAGATGTCGGGGGGTGCTTCATCGGTTTTATCTCCTTCTTTCAAGAACCTAGCGCATTCGGTCTTTTTGTTCAAGCAAAAAATTTAGAGCGGCCGACCGGCAGCGATGAGGGGGAGGCGCATGTAGGGTGCAGGGGTATGCAGCGATTTGCGCGATTTCTGATAACTCTCTATAGCAAAATTGTATAAAAAATAAGCATACCCCTAGTTCTCACTATTTTGCCTATTTTCTGTACAATTAAATGACTCTTTTTAGATCTATTTTGATCTCTACCCTACACTAGATACACTCCCTACATAATATCTAGAAACTACAGGGAAAAACGGCAGTGCAGACCCCTCCCCCTAACCCAACACCCATGCAGGGCTAGGGGGGCAAAAGCCGTCTCATGAGGTGTGCAAAATTTCTACAATTATTTCTCATAATCACCGAAAAAAGGCCCCGAAAAATGCCAAAAAATTGTATAAAAAATAGGCAACCGTAAGGATTCGTAAGAATTGCCTCTTATAGATACAGCAAAAAAGGGCCAGGACTGGCTAGTCCCGACCCCTTTCCTCACCGAATCCTCACCAAATCCTCACCCTCAACCTAACGCCCCGCAAAGCTCAACCCGACAAATTGACGACCCCGACTCACCCGGCGACACGAAATCCCCATCTTGTCCTTCAACACCGCGACCGTCTGCTTCATCAGGGCGTTCTGATCCCGCAAGGTCGTCGCCCCAAACTTATCGAAAACAACCGCGTGCACATCCATCGCCATCATGTTATGACCCGGCTGCGGACGAAACCGCTCGAAGAGAAAGTTCGTCAGGCTGTCGTCCGATTCGCTCTCGGCGTTGATCCGCTCCTGCACCCGCTTTTCCTCCGCCGAAAGACGAAACGGGTAGCCATCCAGGTAAAGCATCAGGGCCTCCGCCCACACCTCGTCGGGACCTATCACCCCACTATAGGCGTGATCGATCCCCTCAAGGTGAAGGCTCAGGTAACGCCGACTCCCCGTTGTGTCCGAGAGAAACTCCATGTTGTTGGTCGTCGCAATGATGTTGCAAGCCCGCTTCATCGTCACCGTGCAGCGGCCGTAGGGCGGACGCTCGTTGATCGTGTCGTATGTGAGAAAAGCCTTCAGCAGGTTCTGCTCCCGCCTTGAACTCGTCTCCCCAAACTCGTCGACCGCCCAAATCCACTTGTTGGCCAGGCGCAGGAGGTGATCCTTGTTGTCGGGGATGATCGGCCCCTCCTGAAAGTAATCCCCCCCAATACCCGTCGTCAGCCACTTGGCAAAGGTCGACTTGCCGATCCCCTGACCCCCCTGCAACACGAGCGTGTAGTTTTGAAACCCCTCGCGCTGTCTCGCCACACACCCCACCAACCACTTCTTCAGAAAAAGACCGGCCGCCCCGTTCTTGTCCTGGAAAAACCCCGCCAACCGGTCGATCGACCCCGGACGGTAGCTCTCCGCCATGCACTTGGTCCAATAGCGGATCAAAGGATGGTAAGAATTGCGGTTGATCGCTAGGCTGAAGGCGTCCTCAACCACCCGACGGCTACGAAGCACATAGGCCACCCCCTTATCATACTCGTAGCAAAAATCACCGAGCACCCGGAAATCATTGATCACCCTCAGAAAATCGACAGCCTCGACAGCCCGCACCTCGTCCTCGCCATAAAACCGCTCGGGACGGTGCAACATCACGTTGAAACCAACCTGATAGCCCATCAGCTCGGCCAAACGGATGAGGTCCCCCTCGGTCAAAGATCCCTTCTCACCAAGGCTGACCGCCTCCTCTATCAAAGGGTAATAGGACGGCGGAACCTTCGGGTTGAAGTCCAGCCCCTCACCCCGCAGCCGACGGCCCCCCCGAGCCGGCTTTGAACCCTCCTGCTCCTTGTTGCCGCGCGGACGACCCCGCTTGGCCAAAAATTCTTCGGGAGACACCACATTGCTCTTGCCAGGCTGCTCGCTGTCGTGCATAACTGCTCCTACCAAAGTTGTTCGCTCAGGGATCGTGCAAAAACCTCTCGCACGGTCCCTTCGTCTTTTTGGCTCGGCCGCAAGCCCAAGCCCACACCCACCCTCGGCCCACCCCCGCCGACGCCGACGCCGACGCCGACGCTGAACCTTGACCCTGAAACCACGACCACCGTCACCACTGTCGGCACCACCAGCATCGGTTCATTCCTTTGATCAACGTCGGGAGTTTGTGCGCCTAAAGGCATAGCCTTGCCCGCACGCCGCAGGCAAGCGAAAAAGATTTTGTTCAAACTTGAAAATAATTCTTGCAGACTGCTCCGGCGAACGGTAAGGTCTTTCTCGAAGCAAAGGGGAGAAAGGAAACCGGTGCAGGAAATGGCGGAAAAAACTTCAAAAGTGGGGACTCTTGAATTCACGGTCCTGATGCGTCCTGTCTCTTGGAAAAGACCGGCCGGCAGCAAGGTCCGCTACGACGCGCAGCTTAGCGACAAGGTCGCCTTCTCGGCCAAAGCCCTCACTGCTATCCGGCAAGACCTGGAAGCCTACCAGAGTTTTCAGGCCGCAGGGAAACCCCTCTTTAAGAGGGAAGACCTAACCGTCAGACTTTTCTTCTCTTTCAAGGATAAGAAGGACCTGAGGCAAGACCTCGACAACCTCGTTAAGTTCACCCTGGACGCCCTCCAGTCCCAACTCCTTGAGGGCCTGATCTGGACCGACGACCGGCAAGTGACGAAACTCATCGCCTCGAAATCCGTGGGAACGGATGATTTCATAACCGTGCACATTGAACCTGCACAAAACACCTGAAAAGGACTCGCAAATGACCGCTCAAACTCAAGCCACGGCCGCCGCTGAAACCCCCCGCTTTCTGGACCTTGCCGAAGGGGTCAACTCCGTCTATGTCACCGGCATTAGCTTCAAAAAAGCTGAATTTAACATGAACAGCAACAAGATGGACCGGGCGAAAGTCACCCTCCGCCTAACGGCGCTGCCGACCTGTCAGTCGTTTGAAGCACCCTTTACCAGCTACACCCTCTATATGCCCAAGGCCGACGACGCGCCGGCAACGCGCATGATGATGGACCGCAAGATCAAAATGATCCTCTTCCCGCTCGCCGACCTGCCCGCCGGCTACGAGGGCAAGGTCAAGTTGTCGGAGGTTATCACCAAGGCGAGGGAGGCCCTCGCCGAAGTGGACGCCGCATTTGACGCCACCGTTAAGCTGGTTGAAGGCTCAGGCATCGACAGCCGCACGGGGGAAAAACGTAAGTTCCCGGAAATCATTGGATTTGACTTCAAAGAAGTTTTGGCCAAGGGCATCTACGAATCCTCGATTGATGACGACCTGGATACCCTCAGCAACGGCTACTGAAAAAAAAGACCGGAAAATCTAGACCCAAAAAAAAAAGCTCGGAGGAAACTCCGGGCTTTTCGCTATTCCCACGTTAAGCAGGAAACCATAGGATGATGTCGGCACACCTACTCTACCGAGGGATCTCACTTGCTCGCAAGCGCGATCTTTTTGTATGCTTTCTCAACTTTCCTCACGTAATCCTCGTTCGCCCACCGACCATTGGCCAACCGCTTTGCCGACCCCGCATTGTAAGCCGCAATCACCGGGTCGGACCAGCCTTGGATGGTCCCCTTCTCCGGCAGCTGGCCAAAAGCCCGGTAGCGGCTGACAAGGTAGCGAACCCCGAGGTCTAGGGCAAGCCCGACGTCGTGGGCCAGGCTGACCAAAGGCCCCGCGTAGCCGAGGTCGCGGGCCGTCCCGCCCATCACCTGCAGAAGACCCCAGCTGATCTTCTGCAGCTCCTTCTCCGTCTGCACGCTGATCCCCTGGGCCTTGGCAAAGGCCTCCGGCTGAACAAGGTAGCGGTAGTGCGGCTCGTAGCGCACCCGCACCGGGTCGCCGCCCGACTCGACCTCGATCATCGCCAAAACCAGCTGGGGGTCAATGTTGTACTTTAGGGCCACGCCGACCGCATAGGTCGCTGCCCGGTTCATCAACTCAAGACGGGGTAGATCGCTCGGGGTCATACGCACTCCTCTTAGGCGAAAAAGGGCTCTCAGGGTCGACGGGAACGTGGACTCGTAGAGGGACGGGAACCCGGCAGCGAGGCGAGACGCCCGAGCTCGGACTCTAGGAGGGAAAGGTGCGAGTCGTGGGATGTCACCCGGTCGGACAGGTGCTCGACGGTATGACTTAGCTGGTTGACCTTTTCGACGAACTCTCGCGCCTTGCCGGCGAAGTGGCTTAAGCCCATGGTCAAAAGTCCCCCGAGTACACTGTTGATCAGCAGGGTTACTTGTTCCTGGCTCAGCTTTAAAGGGATTTTTACCAAAGGCTCCCCCCTCTCCCGCAAGGCACACCCGACTGTCAAAGGCTAGGCTCAAGGCCAAAAGGACCACCCTTCCCGCGACGCTTTTTCCGCTCCCCTCAAACATAGACACAAAAACCCCTCTCTGCCAAAACAAAGAAGGCAATAGCTCACCCCTGGAAAAACCCACGCCTAGAACACCGGTGAACCGTAGGCGCAAAAGGCCGGGCTAGGGCATTTGGCCGAACGACTACAGGGGCAAAGACGCGGGGTTTTGGTCGGGCTTAAAGTTGTAGACTGGTGCTCTACCCAAAGACTAGCACAAAAACTCCGGGTAGAGCAAACAGGTCGTGGGGCGGCTACCTCGGGGCGGTGCAGTCCTTTTGACCGCAGCGGCATCGCAGAAGTTTGAGCGGGATCGTCACGGCAAACGCTCGGCGTGAAAGGTCGTTTGTCTTAAAGACTCGTTGTAAACGGTTACGGTTGATCCACTGCCCAAAAAGTCCGTTTTTTGGCAACGCAGCTTGTATGTTGCGCTGCTGCTTAGGTCCAAATATGTTTCGGCTGAAACCGTACTGAGGATGTATGGCGAGGCCGTATCAACGATGTTTCGAAAATATATGCTGCGTTCCATGCCAGATACATGGACGTTAGAATTATCGGTGAGGTAAATGAAACCGCCGGTTTCGCCATTTAATGATGTCGGCGGCGCGACAAAAAGAGAAACCGAATAAAACACGCGCCAACGTCCAGCTGTTAACGATAGGGATGCGTTGGTAATATTTCCTTCGCTGTCTCCGCAGGTCGTGTTCGTTATGCTTGACGAAGGAACAATGACTTCGCCCACTGCGCCAGCCCCAGGGGTTGAGCCATTTTTTCTGCCCACAATGGCGTTTCCGGCAAAGGAAGTGTCAGCGGAATTGCCGATCGTCCAGGATCCTGCCGAGCTAATGTTGCCGACCGCCGTACCGTTTGCCGAAAATCCGAGGTTATTTGCCCCGACCCGGTAGAGTCCCGTACCCGACGTGTCGTCATCGCTGGCGAAGCCCAAGGCCGGCTCACCCGCCGTGCCGTTCGGGAGATTGACCTGTCCGGTGAATGTCGCCGTGCCGTCGCCCGCAATCGTCAGCTTGGTGGTCGGCGCGTTGTCGCTAGTCCCCGTCGACCCAGCCGGCGCTGTCTGTAGGGTGATCGACGATGTGCCCGTTCCGGTCGAAGTCCCGGCAGAAAGAACCAGGTTTCCGCCGTTTTTGTCCGTAGCCCCCGAGGTCGCCCCTCCCGCAAGGACCGTCAGCGCATTGCCCGCCGTGTTGGAGGTCGTGTGACGCTCTAGCCCGACCGTGCGCGCCGCATTGCCGTTGATGCCCAAAATGGCAGTCGGAGCTATCACGCCGATACCGACGCTGCCGCTGGTCGGCTGAAGGGCCAAAGGAAAGGTCAAAACCGAGTTGGTCGCCCGCGATTGGATCCATGTGTAGGGGCCTGCGGCGACTCCCATGGTGATCATACTCACCGGACCCGAGCCGCTAACTGCAAAAACGCCGTTGGGCGTAGACGTCCCAGACTCACCAGCTCCGGTCCCGTGAACGCGGAGGGGTTGTTGAGGGCTCACCGACCCGATCGTCACGGTGCCTGTTGTCGCGATGGCGCCCGTCGAGTTGATCGCCGTTGTCCCGCCGATCGTGCCGGACGTCACCGCGTCACCGGAAACCTTGCCGGCTGTCGAGATGGTGGCCAGCTTTGTATCGGCAATCGCGGCGGAGCTATTGATATCGGCGTTAACAATCGAATTAGATAGGTTTAGCTTCCCGTATGCAATGGCCGCAGAATTTGAAATATCATCATTAATAATTGAACTGGACAGATTCAGCTTACTGTAAGAAATGGCGGCTGAAGAATTAATATCATTGTTGACAATCGAATCAGACAAGTTTAACTTGCCGTACGCGATGGCTGCTGAGTTGTCAATATTGGCGTCAACAACCTTGGCGAAATCTAGTCCGCCCGATCCGTCGGTGACGAGCAGTTCGTCGGCGTTGCCGTCGTCGGACGGCAAAGTCAGGGTGACATTTGCCCCGAGCGAGGTCGGACCACGAAGGGCCACGTAGTTTGACCCGTTGGCCGTAGCCTCGCCGAGACGCAGCTGCTTCTGGTTCTCAAGCAAGATCCCCGACTGCGGCAGGCACTTGACGATTTGCTCCTGCCAAAAGCACGGGCTCGTGGCCCCCTCGGCCAGGAAAGGAAAAAGAAGGGTCAGGGTGACGATGATCGGGTAGCCTTTAACTTTCAGCATGGTCTTGCTCCTTCAGGTGCCGACAAAAGTAGCGATCAGCCGCCCGGTCGTACAGTCGCCCGTCACCGCCCGGATGCTCAGCCGGCTCCCCGAGGGGATGGTGAAAACCACCTGGCCATCCAGCCCACCGGGAGGGATCAGGTAGCGCCGCGCCTCGAAGCTTGAGGCCCCGACCCCGAGCTCCAGGGTCTCCCCGCAGCTATCAAAGAGAGAAATCCGCGTCACCTTGGCCGAAAGCGAGGCGACGAGCTGGACCCAGGCCCCCGTGGTCACCGGCGTCGACCCGTAGTCGACGATCACCGAGTCGACATAGTTGACGTCGGGGTCCGAAAAGCTCACCGCCGCGTCGACCGGGATCGCCCCCGTCGCTGGGTCGACTTCGAGCACGTAGTTGACGTTGGTGCCCGTGCCCCGGGCCATCAAGAGGGCCGGCTGCCCTTGGCGCCAAGGCCCCGGGTAGCTCGTAGCATAGGTCGTGGCCGTGTCGAGCGGCAGCGCGAAGGACACCTCTTCTTCCGGCCAAAAGCTGGCAATCAAAAGGATCAGGCCAAGTAGTCTCAGCACGGGGACACCTCCTAGAGCCAAAAAGAGAGAAGAGAGGGCTTAGACCGGCACCGCTTGGACCATGAAGCCGCCCTCGCAGTAGGGGGCAACGTAGACCGAGCCCGAGCCGACGTAGCGCACGGCGAGGCCCCGGTCAAAGTTGATCACCTGGCTCCCGTAGGCAAAGGCTTGACCCTCGCTCGACTCGATGTTGATCACCTGGAGCAGCCGGCCGTTGGCCGCAAGGTAGGCGTTCGTCACCGTGTCGCCCCCCGAGTTGACGTTGTCGGAAGCACCCCGGTCGAGACCGCCCACGTCCCACAGCTCGACATACCCCCCGTTCACCCCGTCGCCCGTGATGTGCACGTTCGAGGCCCGCCCCGCCGTCGGCCGCCGCACCAACCCGCTCGCCGCCGGGGGCCACCCCCCGGACGTATCAGCGCAGCTCCCCGCCGCCGGCACCCCGACCGGATAGAGCTGCGTCGCAACCCCGTTTGATGCCACCCCGGCCACCGTCCTCGACCCCCAAGCCACCCCGTACATCAACATGGACTCAGCCCCCCTTCCCTCAAAACCTTGTCAAAAATCGTTAAAACCACGCACCGGCGTGGGCTCCCTGAAGCGCCGCGCTATCTGCTCAAGGGCCGCCTGCTGCCACTCAAGCTCGTACTGCTTCCAGGGCGGCAGCTCCTTCGACGACATGGCGAAAAGCTGACTCGCTGCCCGCCACTTGGCGTAGTGGACGAACGTCATGTTGTCGAGGTCCCCGTCAATCTCCGAGTTGTCCGACGAGAGCCGTGTCGGGAAAAACACCGCGTCAAACATCAGCCCGTCCGTCACCGTGGTCGACGGCTTGGGCTCAAGGAAAAGTTGGCTCGACGAAAAGCGCCACGTTGGCCGAAAGTTCCCCGTCCCCGTCGACGACGTGTCGCTTGAGGCCTGAGCCCCCTCACCAAACTGGATCGGCACGTAGATGTCGCTGCCGGTCTGCTTCACCTTGATGAAGTTGACAATGGCGATCCCCGCAGGCAACGGCTGATAGTTGGTGTTAGCGGTGATGTTCTCGTAGACGACCTGGGTCAGCCAGCCGCCGCCGATCTTCATCATCTTGCTTGAGATGAAGTCGAGCGAATCCTGGATCATGCTGTTGACCTTGGTCGGGGTCAAAAGGCCGTAGGCGGTCGGCGTTTTCGACAGGATCTCGTAGATGTCTTCTTGCAGTTCGCCTCTTGTCACGGCCATGGCCTAGCCCCCCTCTCCCCCTGACTTTGAAGGTCAAACACTCGCCGCTTCGCCGATCTCGGCCGAGGCGTCGTTCCAAAGCTGGCGAAGCTTCGCCCTCTTCTCCCGGCTGCGGCGGATCTCGTCCCGAAGAACGTAGGCAAGGAGCAGCTCCATGTCGTTCGGATCCTCGGGCACCTTGCCGTTTTCCTTGAGCTTGTTGCGCCCCGCAACCATCGAGTTATAGAGGTTCTTACAGTGCTGAATCACCCGCCCCTCGGAAAGTTCCCGGAGCTTCAAGACGTGGGCATCCATCTCCTGCTTGATGTCAAGCGGCAGCGAACGGCCCGTCTTCTTGTGGAACTCCATCGCCGCCCAAAGGTGCTCCGGCACGTCGAAGAAGACTAGCCCCGTGTAGGCGTACTCCTTCGAAAACCGGGTGTTGTCGATCCCGACAAAAAACTGGGTCAAGCTCTCGTCCATCAGGTGAGGCTCTTGCGTCCTGATCACCTGGGTCGCCATCGACGTCTCAATCTTGATGTCAAACGGCTCGTCCTGTCTGCGCCAAAGATCGGGGTCGTCAAGGTACGGGGAAATGTCGGTATAGGGGACAAAGATCCGGGCCAGCTTGGACAGCGAAATCACCCGCATCGTCTTGGTCGGACGGTTATAGGAGGAGGCTAGGACCAGCTGCTCTTTCACGGGGGGCACCTCAAAAAAAAACTTTGTGGGGGAGAATAGTCACAAAAGGCTACAGGGGCAGGATATCACCGAGCAGCCGCTTTCTAAACGTCGGATCACGCATCTCCTTGCGGTTCTCTAGGTAGGCGTGGTGAGCCAACTTCTCAAGGCTCAGCTCCCGGCCCGCCCCCGTCATGTCGCCCCTTGCCATCCGGGAGGCAATGCGGTTCATCAGGGCGTCG
>JACCDR010734827.1_pt1 | contig 12140 bp, 15 predicted proteins | sample 7446431 | NCBI WGS metagenome assembly JACCDR01 (sample SAMN15323443, study PRJNA562643) | freshwater metagenome | isolation source: river surface water | place: USA:Blue River Watershed | collected 2017-08-17
ATACCCATAGGTTAAATTTTTATCCTCTGACCACTTAAAAATATCATAGCCAAGATCGGTTAGAATATAGGAGTCTGTATCTAGTCTTAGGTAATATTTATAATTCTCAATATAATTCAAGTAATCTCCACTAAAAAATCTGCACATATTACGATAGCCCCGAGGAAATCCGGGATGCCCATACGCAATTGGACCATTTCCGTGTGTAGGATGAGGAAAGAATTTGGGAATTTGAGATTCAATTTCGGCGGAATAGTGCCGTTCCAGATCAACTTCTATGTATTTTATTTTGAATTCAGCACTAATCGCTGGAATAAATTCATAAAAATCCTTTTCGTGAAAAACTATAACATCCGCCGATGTATGGCGCAGTAAGTTCTTATAAAGAAGGTCGAGAGATTTGTTAAGCATCTCTATATCTTCCTGGCTGGAGCGAACAAGGTAGATTATGCAATTCATAATGATTTCCAATTAAGTTGCGCCCGCCAATCAACTAAAGGAGATTGTAGTAGATCACAATGGGTAGAAAACCCAGGAACTGGAGTTATCAACCTCCTACCAATTCCTCCAAGATGTAAAAATTTACCATTATCATTTGAAATTCCCACATTATGGTTTATGGAATACTGCTGATGGATCGCCCAATCTTCTCTTAACCACTTCATTTTACATGCGTAGGTGTTGCACGTTGATGGGGTAGTTCTCCAATGGGAAGACTCTGTTAGGAATAGCTCCGATCTAAGCCCTTCATAATGCAAATACTTATCTAAATGATCGTATAAAGAGATGTAGTGACTTATTTCAACACCTTCTTTTAATGCTTGCGCCCAGCCGGGTCGATGTATATAGTCATCCTCAAGAAAATATACTATTTCGCCATCTGGCAAATTATCATTTTTGATAATCTCCATAGTTTCTAGAAAACTCCCAGCCTCTGTTCCGCGATTTATTTTTTTTATCTGTATATCTCTACCGTCTATTATATTAGATAGAATTTCAGAATTATCGCCAAAATGAGAATCATAAACTATGGTAGTTTTACACTCATCAGTTAAAAGATTTACAAAATTACGAAATATATTCGTTTTATCAAACCATTCTGGGCGCTTTCTATTTGGAATAGTTGAATTTGGCGAAAAGTATGCGTGTCTTAAATAGATATTAATCATTTCTAATTAAATATGGAATTATTTCCAAAATGAATAGATATTATTGTCTAATTCATAAGACTCCCAAACAAATCTATTTCTCACGGGTTGAGCTTTCGCCCATTCCCACATTTGAGATAATCCATCAGTGAATGAAGTTTTATGATTAAAACCAAGAATATCAATTGATTTTTGGTGTGTTGGGACCGCGTGTAATACTTCATGCCTTGGTTCGAGATGTAAAACTTCTCCGCCGATTATAGACTTTAGTATTTCCGCGGACTCTTTTATACTATACTCCTTAGTCCCGCCAAGGTTAATAATTTGCTTTGAGGCGGATTCCAAGATCGCTGATTTCCATAGTGGTTCAAGCATATCATCTATATAGCTAAAAGCCCGGGTTTGGAGCCCCTCTCCAAATATAGTCATGGGCAGGCCGTTCAATCTCTGATACATCCAAATTCCAAGAACATTTCTATATTTATCCCAAATGTTTTGATTTCTACCAAAAATATTGTGCGGGCGAATAATACACCAGTCTAAATTGTGTTGCTCTCCAGCAATCTTAATATCCATTTCGCAGGCATATTTTGCAACGCCATAAGGATCAATTGGATTGGGGGCATCATTTTCATCAAAAATTCCGCCAGAGCCATGACCATAAACAGCCATGCTAGAGGTAAACACAAGTCTTTTTACTTCATGTTTAATACATTCATTAACGATTGCTGCTGTTGCAACTAAATTGCTATTGTAATTAAACTTACGAATGAATGGAGAAAGCCCTTCTGCCGCATACGCCGCTAGATGAAAAACATAATCTGGTTTATGAAATTCAAAAATATCATGGATTTCATCAAGAAATAGATTTCGATTGTAGAATATTACAGATTTGTTTACATTTTCGATATAGCCACCACTAAGATCATCTATGCCTATAATCTCTACATCTGCTATATTTTCTATAATCCAATCTGCTAACCGCGAGCCAATTAGCCCCGCGACACCTGTTATAAGAACCTTCATTGAAATTTTGAGTTTATTAATTGTTGGGAATTATGGAAATTATGGCCATGAAAACCAAAGTGGTTTGCGGATTGAAACCAATCACCGTTTGCATTTCTTGTTTCTCCATCTTCATAAAAGGGATTTTCGTAAGAGAACCTCTTTGCTAACTCAAACGGGGCGAACTTTATTCCAAATTCAATGGCCTTATCATAATTAAGAATATTCAAGAACGCATCCTCTCCAAATCCATCGCAAGAAGCAAATTTGGAGCTATACTCAAGGTATTTTTTACTTCTTAGACTAAATCCGCCATTTCCAACCCTATTTTTGGCGAGATTTTTATACATAAACTGACGCATTCGGGGGTTTTGTAATTCTATCCAGGTAGAATCTTTTTCAGATGGCCACGGCGCGCCGATATAATCATAATTTAAGAATTTATCTGTCCAAAGCACGGGATTTATAATAAAACCGTCATCCTGAACAACTAAAACAAAGCTATTGGATGAATACCTGCTTAGGTTAAGAATTGCGTCATTATACCCATCAATTGATTCGATTTTTGGGACTTTAATCAATTCTACGGCGGAGTCGTTAATATCTTCATGGGACAAGATAATAGCCCGACCAAAATTAAAAAACTTTTGGCAATGCTTGATCGCTGCTAATCCAGCCCGAGGGTTGGCCGAATTAACAGTTAAAATATCTATATTTGATAAATTTATCATTATTTTTTATAAATACCATAAGCACAATCGGCAGTATGGAATGGTTCTCCGATGTGTTTATAATGCTTGACCGCATCACCGAAATAAACTTTATAATCGTCAAGAGAAAAAGAAAACGGATGCTCGTTGTTTATCTCTGTATTGATTGGCTCAAAAAACCTAATAACATCTGCTGATTTTTTAGCAGTCTCGATAAAAACATCTGGACTTTTTACATGTTGCAAAACATTTAGGAGCCAAACTTCGTCGCACTTTGGAATTTCACAATCTTCGAATGCGTCTCTAACAAATTCAATGTTTTTATCTGAATATAAATCAGCGACTCCATCGTAAGCAATAGGCTCAACAATATAAGATTTCGAGTAATTATGACAAAATAGCAATGCGGCCACTCTAGCCGGGCCGACCTCAATAATAGATTTTCCCTGCAAATCCGGTTCAATCTCTAAATACTTAAAGTAACACTTATAGGCAGATTCGTAATTTTTGTATGATTGATCTACTGATTCATGAATATGGCAAGCCAATTCGCCAGCCTGTGCCTGTTTCCATCTCTCTTCTGAAATTTCGTTTTTTAACATTTTCTATCGTCTATTATTTTGTTTTTTATACTTTCTGCGTGCCTATCTAGGACAATTTTACAATTTTTGCGGTTTGCATCGAGAAGCCATTGTTTTGTTTGCCCCGCTTCGCGGGTTCCACCCCAAAGAGAATCTGATTCATAATCTATCCAATAACATCCTACATTCTTTCCAATCTTTTCTCTCATTCTAAAGCATAAATCGTGGTCGTCCATATCTTGCGGGGCAAACTCCTCATCAAAATAACTCATTTTTGCCAAATCCGAGTGATTTATCATTAATGGGCCGCGATTTACACATTGACGGACGGCGAATGTATCTCTACCTATTGTTTTTCTATTGGCGTGGTCACAATGAAATAACAGGTCGCTCCAACCGTTGCTGTTTGTAGGATTAGGATTGATAGTCCAATTATGAGAGCAGTTCGCCGTTACTGCAAAAACATCACCGAATTGATAAAATGGACTGAGCATTCTAACGTCCCAACCAGGTTCTTTTATAACCATATCATCCTGAATAATACAAACATAATCAGACGAGGCGAGTTTCAGCCCGGCGTTGTTTGCTTTTGTCTCGAAAACATCTGGAGTTTCGATTATTTCAATATTAGCTCGACCATCAGAAAACCCCTCGCAAATTGCTTTTGATCCATCTGAACATCCATCAAGAACAATGATTAACTCATATGGAAGATAGGTATTTTGTTTTATACCATCTAATACTGACGGTAAAAGAGAATCTTTATTATGGACTGTTAAAATTAAACTTATCATGAATATTGTCTATTAGGCGATAATCGGGAATTATATATTAGACGTTACACCTCACGTAACATCTCATTATGGGATCAGTTGAAAAACTCTCTCTTTCGACCAGATTTGTTAAAATGCTCTGATCGTGTCTATGATCGACAAAACCTAGTGAGTTCCCTAAAAATAAATTCGGTGCGTCGGTGAGAATTTGAGGATTACGACAGAATTCGAGCCACTCCTTAACAAATTTAAGGATTTTTGGGGTTTTCCTCAAAACAAGTATCCCGGCCTCCAGTTGAGGTCTATTTTTATACTTATCGCTATTACAACCCATCAAATAAAAACAATCGCCTTTGGTGTAGTGTTTCTGGTCGAATACTCCTGGGGTAAAAATGTAATCGCGATCTTTCATTATGGGTTCTAATTCATCAAGAAGTTCTGGCTTAAATGTGTCGCCGGAGTCCAAATAGAACAAAATATCACCATCATTAATAAGACTAAGGTGTTCGTATATGAAATATGGTTTCCAAAGCCAATATCCCGCGCCTCTCGTCATGTCGAGAATTTCCTTATTTTTTTTATAAAAATAAGTGAGAATTAAATTATTCCTGCTCTCTGAGATACAATTAAACCTATCACTGGCAAGACTCACAAGTTTTTCTTGTTTATCTCTATAATTTTCGTCAGAATATGTTAAAAAATAGATCATATTTGAATCATTGAGGGAAAATATAGGTCTTCTGTTCTTAAATTTGAGTAAGCCTCGCCAAACCACTTTTTCGGGGCTATTATCTTCTTATCTGGATTTTCTGATAGAAAACTACTCCACCAACTATAGGAGCTATTAGAGATTATATGATTTTGGCAGAGAGTTAAACACGCGAAGTCAACAAACATAGAGCCAGATTCTACGAAAAGTATATCGCCAGAGAGGTTTTCTTTGCACCAGTTTATATCGTCGGAACAAACTACAAATCTTCCAGGAAGTAAACTCATTGCTGTTTTGAGATAATCAATGCCACAAAACGGATGAAATTCGGGCTGAATAAGGTAATCCCCGCGCCTTACGTGTATGGACGTTAAATTTTTATCATTTCCAACAATATCTTTTGCTTTATTAAGAATACCTGGCTTTATTTTAAATATTTCTCTAATGTAATCTTGACAATGATAAAAATATCTCCATGATTGTAAATATCCATCAATAAAGGTTCTGTCCTTGACCCCAAAAAGAGATTCGTCAAAATGAAAATGAGATTCTTGTTTAAAAAACTCGCAATCAACATCACCAAAGAAATTATCAATATCGAAACACTCTAGAATATCAATCTTCGCGGCAAAGGACTCGCCATTCTTTAATGTTTGAGTTACTTGAGATTTGTTTGGAAATCTAGCGTTGGTGCCGATATAATTAGCAATACCAATTGTTGAGGCAAACTGAAACAATTGGTTCCCGAAACGACCGTTATGGCCTATACTTTTGTGCGAAATCATTAATCGTATATTCCTTTCTTATTATACTCAGGATCGAACCCAATTATATCACTATAAGAATCATATTGTTTGCATAAATTCCGGGAAAAAGCATAACAGTTATACTTTTTCTGAATATCGCAATAGATAATATCTAATGGTGAGTTTAGCTGACCGATTTTACCCAAAACAACATCATACATTGATTTTTTTATCATCATTGCATGGGTTGTGTAGGTAGAAAATACCCGGTTTATGTTTTCTGATACCTGTTTCGGGGCGACATTCCCGGCTCCAAGGTGAGAATGATTGCCCCCAAGATAAACAACATCCCAATCAGGGGGAATTTCGTTAAACTCTACCAATCTTTCGTTAAAATTCTCGACGCACTCAAAATCATCCTCAAAAACGATTACCTTGTCAAGATTTCTTGATTTTGCCCAATTAATAACTTTAGCATGACTCAATAACAGGGCGTGCTCCCCATCTCTCAATCTTGTGGGATTTTCGATTTCCCGCGCATCGACCGCGCAGGTAATAACGTAAGAAAAGCCGAATTTTTGAGATTGGTGCTGGACCCGCTCAAACCTGTCGGTGCGCCTGAGAAGGTTTATTACGTAAATGTCTTTACAAATGTCGGTCAAAGTCATGTCTATTATTCAAAAGTTACTTCGTAATTACCCAAAAAGAACTCTTTAATTCTCTGATTGTTTCTTTCTGCTCTTTCAATTGCCTCCAGACCCTTAAGCCTGGAATAATCCTCCTCATTAAACGCAACCCGTTGATTTACAATGAGGTCTGTATTTACAAATCGCGCCTCTTGGCAAACCCGGGAGAATGTTTCGAAGATTTTCGGGGTAAATACAAGAATTTCGCACTTTGCCAGTTCCAAAACGAATTCTTTGTGGGCGAGCGGCGGAATAAGAGTGTAGGGCCAGTCGTTATCTTCACATAGTTTTATAGCACTGGCGGTTCCTTTTGTTTCATACGGATGCAACATAATCCCATATTGGTATTCTTTGGGGACTTCTTGGAGGGATTTGTAAAAATCCAAGGATTTTTGACTCCAAGGATTGCCTTTTGTGCAAACCGCGTCGATTCCGAGGTTTTGTTTTAGGGCAAAGGATTGACAAAAAGACTGACAAACTACCTTTTCTGCGTTTTCGTAGATTTCTCGGTTAACGATCTGATCCTCTGGAGCTTTTAGGTTTTCGTAAGCCCCGGCGTTCTTATTGCGAAGATAGTAAAAATCATTTTCATATAGCAGGTATTTCTTTTTATACAATTCGGTTTTGCACTCCTCCGACAGATTCACTCTATTAGATACGATGATTTTGCCATTAAAATCACGAATAAAAGACGATTCTGTTTGGTGACACCTCTTCACAAAAAGTTTATTTCCATCTCTAATTAATTCTATAAGAGCTTCCAAAGCAAACTCAGCCCCACCAAGTCCATTTGCCATATCCTCCCTTAAAAAGTCTGCTAAAATCAAATAATTCATGTTTATTCGTAAAAAATTTCCTGTAGGGTTACAGATTCAGAGTAATAACCATTGCTTTCGCCAAGCCACCTCAAGGTAACACTCGCGCCAAATACCGATATATGGTAAAATGTCCAAGTAAACGAATCTGTTAAATTCACCCCAAATTTCTCTTGATAGTTTGTAGACTCTTCGGCCTTAAGAATTTTTGACCCTATCAGGTCATCTAAATTACCACAAATATCATAAAGGTAGACACTTTCACAACAATCCTGCTGGTGAAACATTCTAAAATACCTGTTTTCATTAGTGGATATTAGAAGCTCAGTAGTGACTTCTTCATCGTCTTTTTTTACGGCACAAATAGTCAAACCGAGCAGGGTTTCAAATGGAACTGTTTTATATTTCATATACTTTTAGTGCTTATTTTTATTCCCTATATAAATTTGCATGGGCTGGGCAACCTTGATAGAAAGCCGTTTCTATAGTATACCCTTCTTTCTTGAGCTTGTCAAGGTTTTTTTTCTCAAAATCTGACTTGACAAACTTCCCGCTGGCGTCCTTCAAGACAAAATAAGTTCGGGGGAATTTAGCGGGGCAGACAAAGGCGGGGGCAGTTCCGGCAGCATTCATTTCTCCGGGAAGCTTGCCACATAAAAACCTGTTTTTGTCACTATTCTTTGCAAAATTAGATTTGGCTTTATCCTCATTGAAGTCCGTCAAAAATTCAGCAATATTTTCAAGATATAACTCCAACCCTTCAAGTTCTTTGTCTGAGAGTTCCGGGGCGGGCTGCATTGGAGAGCGTTTGAATTTTAAAAACTCAAAAACCAAACTAACAGGTAAATTAGGATATTCTTTTTTGACGGCAAAAGTATAAATAAGATTCTGATAGTTAAAAGCCAACTCTTCTTTGCTGAACTTAGATTTTGATCCCTTGAAATCCCGGACTAAAACTCTATCTGGGTAGACTGCAAGCTGGTCGATTATGCCATTTAGCAAAAAATTCTTACCCTCATACTTGAACGATTTTTCTAGTAAAAGTTCTAGCGATCCATCACAGAAAAGATCATTAACAGTTGCTGTAACAATAAAATCACGAATCATTTGGATATTATCGCTAGAATCTACCCCTAAATTTTTTGCATGATGTAAAATCATTCTTTTAACAGAGGGGACAACAAACGGATCGGAGGCGGAAGCTATTTTGCTAACATAGTCCCTGCGATTTTTCTTTTTGGCATTTGCCAAACACTCTAAAACATAATGGCAAACGCTGCCCCTCGACGCTCCCGAGTTGGAAGGGTTAGGAAAGGTTCCATCGTTTATCAGTTTTGAATATCTGAGCGCAAATAAATGGCTACAAGTATCCCAAGTTTTCAGCTTACTTGGGGAAAGTTTAATTTTTTCAGACATTATTAATTTATAAAAGGATTAGTCAAAATAAAATCTAATCGTTTCTTTCATACCACTCTCGTCAAACACAAACATGCACTGACTTGGCCGAGATTTCCAACCATTGAAGTCAGAATATAAGTCCCCGCCAACAATACTCGGACAGATTATCATATTATACTCTGACTTTTCGATGTGCTCATAGTGATGTGTGTCGCCAACTACAAGATACCGATCCTTAATTCCAATTAGCATCTCAGGTTTATCAAGAAGAACGCTCTTGATATAGGAGTCCCTAGCCGGACCCCCCCGGGGAACTTTTGATTTAATTCCTTTTCCTGTCGCACCATGCTCCAAAATCACCAAGCTATTCAAAACCTTATAAGGGATGTATCTTTTCGAGCTAATCTCAAACACAATCCTGTCTTCTTTTCTATAATAGAGCTCAAGCATTCTCGCTACGGTATAATCCCCGAAATAAGAATGGTTGCCGGATACAGATTTGATACTAATTCGGTCAAAAACTGATAAAAGCCCGCCGAAAAACTCAAGAAGTAAAGAAAAGGCAAATTCTAACTGATCTTCGCCCAAAAATTCATAATCCAACTTTGTTCCGGCGTCTGTATATCCCGTCAAAGTGTGGAGAATATCTCCTGCTAGATTAACAATACACTCATTTGGAGGGCTCTTTCTCCCCGCCATTTCTTTCTCAATTTTGAGAAAGTAATCACTCATCGCCGCTTTTAAATCCTCATACCTCCAATTCCTCTGTCTATAAAGGAATCTTTCATCCGCCTTTGCTCCCACATGAATATCGTTCACATTAATCATCGCAATCTGAGATGATTTTTGACTCGATCTATTGTTTTGCGACGATTTTTGACTAGATTTGATATATTTCGGCGGGCTCCAACGGTCAAGAAATCTACTAAATGGGTCTAGTTGTCTTGCCTCAAACGCCCGCCACTTCTCTGCGTCCTTCTGTGTTCTATGCCAATCTTCCTTCTCGTATTTTTGGTAAATCGAATACCTTTTTTGCTCAAGAATTAGCTCTACACTTTCATCTTCATCGTTTTCCCAAGCTTCTTCTGCCGAAAGAGGCTCGCGCTCTTTGGTAAGATTAAAAATTCTTCGATACTCATTAAAAATCTCTGGAGTCAGAGAGTAATTGACGCAAATATCGTGGGCGGTTAGGTCGCCGTGCCAAGCTGAATAATCTCTGCAAATTGCGCGGTGTTTGGCACCGGAAATTACAAGTGGAGCTTTGCGGCACTTCAAAGGAATAACATACTTGTCAGTTTCCTTGTTCCAGGTGTATTTTTCTGAGATTTGAATCGCCGGATTATCAAACTTAGCCTTGTATTCCCTGTAAATCTCTGCCGCCCGGCGTCTTGGAATATCCTTTGACACAAGACTAGAAATAATAGCTTCTCTGTCTGTTCCTTTTTGAATTGCCTCTAAAACCTCTGTATACTTCATGTTTTTATGACTACTACCATTTATACTTAAACTTCCTGTCTAACGACAGTATAGTCTAAATACTTTACAAATTGCAAAACTGTTCCTATATTTTCTCCTGTGCCAGACATAACCCACATAAGATTTTCGGTATCGTATGATACCAAATCCTGGATGGTTCTTTCGCCAAACCTATACTCAACAATGTCCCCATCGTATATCTCTACACCGTTTTTATCGAAAACGCCAGAAGAAAATTGAATAATTTGATTCGGGTCAGAGATTTGACCAGATGGTGTTATTAAGTTCCCGCAAGAATCTATTTTGAATCTTGTGCCCGCTGGCCCGGGGTAATAAAACTTGTTGTCTATTCTATCGCAAACTCTAAACCTCATATATTATCCAAACATTTTTCTCAACTCCGCCGACCCCTTCTGAGCTAAAACATCACCTAAGTCCAACCCATCAGGATCTACTATACTACAAATTTGGTCGTTGTCAAACCATTTTTTCAGTTCTTTTTCGATTTTTTCGCTTGCGCGCTGGCCATTGTTGAGCTTACTACCAAGATCATTATCATAACTGAGAATAATTTCGTTTGGGGCGGCGGCGATAATTGTAGATAGGAGTTTTTTGCTAAGATTCAATCCAAAGGTAACAAGGGAGTATTTAATTTCGGCCTCCCAGAGCGCAATCATATTACCTATAGATTCTACAAGAATGATCTTTTTTGACTTTTGGATTTCATCCCGATTATAAAAATAGGGATATACGAAATTCCTGGACGGACCAAGATGTTTCCACTTTATATAGAGCTTTGCCTTTTCCTTGTCCTGGGGCGGCTTTCTGAGATTTCTGCCAGACAAACCAACAAGTTCCCCATCCGGGTTGGAGTCAGAAGGATTGATAATGGGGAAAACATATCGGTCGTTCATTTTCCCATAGGAGCAATACCCGCTTTGGAATACTTTTAGAGTTTCTGTAGAAATACCACGATTATTATAATAGCTATAAGCCGGAAGTAGGGCTTTTATCTCCTCCCTATTAAACCTTATCTCTACATCGTCTTTTAGCTCGTCTTTCGGGGCAAAAGATTCAAAACTAACGGACTCTCCGGTTGCTAGTTTAATCAAATCCTTCAAATCACCCTTTTCGCCGGTTCCCCAATCAATAAATCGGCCAGTTTGGCCATTAACAGCCAGGGCTGTATCGGTAGAACTATGCCTATAGAATGGCTTCATGCGATACCAACCGTTTGCTTCCATAACAATACGGAAACCAGCGTCGATTAAGATTTCTTTGACGGAATTACTCAAATTGGTGTATTGAAAATATAGAAGTTTAATTTACGTCTTCTCTTTTATCTCTATTCCAGTCAATATCAACCTTTATACTTGGAAACAAACATGCAAAGTTGGCGTCAGATACCATTGCCTGGATGTATAGATAATTATTCTTTTTTCTGTCTATCCATTGGTCGTCAATAATAACCTCTAAAACTTTAGTCTTGTTGAATAAAGAAAAAAAAGATTTTAGTTTCAGTAGGGAATACTCTTCGGTTTGCCCATCAAGAATTCTGAAACAGAAACTTAAACCCGTGTATTCTTCGTCATCTCTAAAATCATCATTAAATTGATTCGTTAGCTTATTAAGGATGTTATCACAATATGCCTCCATCCATTCATAATATTCTTCTTTTGGTGCTTCTTTTGTATTCATATAATTAAAAATCTATCTCATCTTCGCCGCCCTTGTCAGCCCGCAACTGGATTGCCTTTTGAGTATACACATCTCGTCGGGTGTTTATTTCATCAACTCTAAAGTTATGGAATTTGAAATTGATCCAGTTTTGCAGGTATTCCGACCTTCCATCCTGAGATTTTACTGTAAAATACGAGTCATGTGCCCGGCCAAGATTTCTTGTTACCTCCTCAATTAAAACGTGTGTTCCGTTTCCATCCCCATCGTTTTGAATTTCCTCAAGAGTTTTTCTCCTGAGAATATAAACATTATTGGCATAACAAAGAACCTGGCGGCTCATTGCGATATTACCCTGAGCGTTTGTTTGGATTGATGTCGCTAAAGTTGCACTCGGCAAAGACGAAATAAACTTC
>JACCDR011401387.1_pt1 | contig 12139 bp, 20 predicted proteins | sample 7446431 | NCBI WGS metagenome assembly JACCDR01 (sample SAMN15323443, study PRJNA562643) | freshwater metagenome | isolation source: river surface water | place: USA:Blue River Watershed | collected 2017-08-17
CGAGCTGGGAGAGATCGTCTACCAAAGAGGTCGCATCATTTCCGGGGCTGAAGCAGCCTCAATGCATGCAGTTTTGGCTGCGAGGTACGGGTACTAAACATGGCTCTTCAATTGTCAGTAGCTGTTCGAAACGCTCGCCTCGACGCGATCGAAGCGACCGCCGGAACCGGAGCTGTGCTCAAGCTCTTCACCGGCTCTCAGCCAGCGAACTGCGCGGCAGCCGACTCCGGCACGTTGCTCGGCACAGAGACGTGCCCCAGTGACTGGATGAACGCAGCCTCCGGTGGTTCGAAGACGCTACTCGGTACGTGGAGCGGCACCGGCAGCGCCAACGGGACCGCCGCGCACTTCAGGCTGTATGCCTCCGATGGCACCACGTGTCATGCGCAGGGGTCGGTCACGGCGACCGGAGGCGGAGGAGACCTGACCCTCGACAACACTTCGATCGCGAGCGGACAGTCCTTCGTGATTACTACGTTCACACTGACCGACGGCAACGCATAACAGAGGAGATCTACCCACATGTCAGATGACGCAATCCAAAAGAAAGACCTCTCCATCTGCGCGCAAGCGGTGGCGGTCAACATCGCCAGCACCGACCACGACCTGACCACTGCCTTCAACGGCATTGGCTTCGCGCGCCAGATCTACGTCGGCGGGGCCGGAGACCTGAAGGTGAAGTTCCTGGGGTCAACCACGGCAGTCACCTTCACGGCTGTTCCTCTTGGCTTCGTCTTGACCGGGGCGATCACCTCGGTCGTCAAGTCGGGCACGTCTGCAACCAACCTGATCGCGATGGCATGATGATGTTCACTACCGCCACCCTGTTGACTTTGCTGGGGATGTTGATCGGCTTGCTGGGGGGCGTGGCCGGTATCCTGTGGCGGGCCGCTAGTCGGTTCGCACACATCGACTTCAACATCGAAAAGCTGACCGCTGCCGTTTTACCTCTTGGCGACTTGGGTGAGCGCGTGATACGCTTGGAAACAAGTTTGCAAGATCACATCTCTGCCGAAGAGAAATTCCAGTCCGGTGTGGACCGCAAAATGGAGTTTCTCATGGGGCGAAAGGACCACTGACGATGGACTTCACCAAACCAAATGCTCTGCCGATCGTGCTGTTCTTGGTCGCTGTCGCGCTACAGCTCGCAACGGCCAAGTGGATGCCGGAGAACCAAGTGCTGGCCGGACTGCTGGCCTCGCTGGTGCTCAGTCTGAGCCGGTCAGCCTTCGCTCTCAACCCGCCCGCCAACAACAACAAGGAAGACCAATGAGACTCCGAAGCACCATCATCGTCACGATCATCGCGTCCGTCATCAGCATCCTTGGCAATGTGGGATGCGATTTCCTCCAGCAACATCCGAAGGTTCCGGGAGCGGTTACGGACATCGCGGCATGCGTACTCGAGCATCCCTCGATGGACCCTGCGGTGCTGCTAAAAGACTGTGGGCCCATCCTGGTCGCCGACCTCTCAGAGCTCCTGGCGCAGAAGGATGTGGCTCGGCGTGCGCGTCTTCATCGGGTGGCTGCTGGCAAAGACGCTGGTGAGTGATGCGAGGCACCGGCTGGATTTCCGATCCGTGGCACGTCAAGGCGCCGTACGCGCACTCGCATCTCGTCGGTATCGATGAACCTCCGCGTGCCGCGGAAGTCCTCTACATGCCGCCGGTGAAGGACCAGGGGAACTCGAGTGCGTGCGTCGGCTTCGCCAACGCGACGAACCTCAGCTCGCAACTGGAGCGCCCCTTGTCCGAGATGGCGATCTACACCAACGCGAGGGCGATCACCAGAGACGGTCTCAAACTGCCGCTGGTTGACGAAGGTTCATACCCCTGGGCTGCTGCCGAAGGCATCGAGAAGTGGGGAGTGGCTGAAACTGGAGACTGGCCGTTCAACCTGCGAAAAATCAATACAGAGCCCACTCTCGAACAAGAAGAGGCTTGTCAGAAACTCAACATCTTCAAGTGGGCCAAGATTACGTCGGTTACTGACGCAGACTTCATCCGAGATCTCAAGAGAGCGGTCGCCAGGAACAGATGCGTCTCGTTCGGCATCAATGTCACCGACGCCTTCATGAACTACTCCGGAGGGCTGCTCGACACGCTCGAAGGGCAGCACGTAGGTGGACACTACCTGTGCCTCTACAAGTACGATGGCGACGTCTTCCGGGTGCGCAACAGCTGGTCGGAGCTGTGGGGAATCTACGGAGACTTCGCCTGCACCGCTGGATTCTTGGCCAAGTACGCTTCGGACGCCTACGTGTTCGACGCTAAGGAGGAGCCATGAAGTGGTTGGTCCCTTTGCTGGTGCTGTCGTGCGCGTGTCCTCCGAAGCCAGTGACTCCTCCGTTGCCAGATGCCGCGCCGGCACCTCAGATGACAGTCTGCGAGAAGCTGGCCTACCTGGGCTGCCCCGAAGGCGTGGACCCGGACTGCGCTGTGGTGGTGCAGAGGATTCAGGACTACCATCTGACTCCGTTCGATGCGAGCTGCGTGCTCGAAGCAGATTCGCCGGAGGCGGTGCGGAAGTGCCCCGCAGTGACCTGTGACTGACGCGATCGGCTGGACCGAAGGGGACTACAAACAACTGGTTGTTACGGCGCATGCAGGTCGTTTCGAGCCAGAGCACTGGTTGTCTTTTGCGTCCAACGAGTCCGGGTTGTCCACACACGCCAAGAACAAGGACACCGGAGCGGCTGGGCTTTGGCAAGTCATGCCCAAGATCTTGCAGAACTTAGGTTGGCCCGGTGGAGACTTCACGCTAATCAGTGCAGCCGAGCAGATCAGATGGTCCGGCAAGTACCTCGAGAGCTGGCGATTGAGCTTCAAGCTGGGGCGTTGGCGCAGTGGAGGCGAACTCTACCTCTGCAACTTCGCGCCGGCCCACCTGGCCGCCAGCTCGAATCCGCAGCACGTGATCTTCTCGTACGACACGCAGCCCAACACGTACTGGGTCAATCGAGGTCTCGACATCCTTCAGCCAGGAACGGCCGTACGAGTCATGCTGCCGCCGAAGGGAAGACAGGAACCTCAGTATCGCGGCAAGGGGTACATCAACGTACAGGACATGACATTGCACGCCAAGAGAGCTGAAGGTATGCAGTGTTACAAAACCGCGGTAAATTCACTGAACAGACTTCTTCAGACCTGCTTGAATGCTCGGGGCGAGTCTTTGGTCGTCGACGGCATTGTCGGGCCTAAGACATTGGCTTCGTTGAAGAAAGTGACCGGTAGCCCTCTACTCGACGGCGAGGTTCGCTACGAACTCTTGAAGTAGTTACCTGTCGGGTATTTTTCGCCGTGGGACAACTCGACGAAATTATCCGAGTCACGGTGACCAGCAACACGGCTTCGCCGACGCGGGAGGGTTTCGGCATCCCGCTAATCGCGGGGTATCACACGCACTTCGTCCCGCGCGTGAAGTTCTACACGAAGCCTTCTGAGATGAAGGACGACGGGTTCACCAGCAATGACCCGCTCTACAAGGCTGCGACGCTTCTCTGCTCGCAAGCCAACAAGGTGCCCAAATTCGCGATTGGTCGGTGTGAGGGTGCTCCTACTCAGGTTGTCAAACTGATCTTCCAAGGCAGCCCCGCCGGTGCGAAGCATCACATCGACATCACGCTGCCGGACGGGACGGCCGAGCCAATCGACTACACCGGCACGGGGAACCTCAACGCAGATGCGGCAGCCTTCGCGGGGCTGATCGACAACCTTTCGCTTGTCACAGCGACTGCTAGCGCCGAGACGATCACGGTGACTACGACAGCAGCCGGCACGATGACTACCTTCGAGAACTGGTCCGAGCTAATTTGGCTCTACGACAACACGCAGAATCCAGCGACCTCGATCGAAGACGACCTCGACGCAATCAGGGCTGCCGATGACACGTGGTTCGGGTTGACGCTCGCCAATGAGTCGGAGGCCATCGTGAACGTCGCAGCGGCGTGGGCTTCCGCGAACAAGAAGTTGATGGGGTACACGACCTCGGATACGAAGGTCACCGACTCCGACACTACCGACGACGTGGCGAGCGACCTCAAGGGCACCTCGAACCGACAGGTGTACGGCATCTACAACGGAGTGAAGTGCCCCTCGTACGCCGCCGCTGCTTGGATGGGAGAGGAGTTCCCCTTCTTGCCGGGAGGGTCGACTTGGCGGAACAAGACGCTGTCTGGTGTGCCCGTCGGTCCGTTGACGACTTCGCAGCGCACGACGCTGGTCGACAAGCGAGTTTCGTTCTTGCAGACCTTGCTCGGTCTGGCCATCACGTCGGGCGACGCGAAGGTGGCGTCTGGCGAGTGGATCGATGTCGTGCACTTCCTGGCCTGGCAAGTCGCCGAGGTGCAGTTCCGCATCTTCGTTGCGCTGGTCAACTCGCGCAAGATTCCGTACACGACCGGTGGTACCGCAGTCGTGCAAGCTGCGATTGAGGGAGCTCTCCTGGCGGGCGTCCGACTCAAAGGTATTGCCGAAGACCCAGCCCCTCTGGTCACGATCCCAGAAGTCTCGAGTATCGACTCCGCGACGCGCAACTCGAGAGACTTGCCTGGAATCGTCGCTTCGTTCCAACTGGCTGGCGCAATTCACACTGCCGGCGTCGAATTGGTGGTGAGCTGAGATGGCTTCGACGTACTACTACGACCCAGACCAGGTCAACATCGTGGTGGCGAACATTCCGATCGACTCCGGATTCGCCGAAGACGAGATGTGCACGTTCGAGCGCGAAGGGGATGACTTCCTCGACGTGGCTGGCGTTCTTGGTGACGTGGCACGGTCCAAAAACCTCGACAACCGAGGGACGTTCACGTTGAAGCTGCTTCAGACCTCTCCGCTCAACGGGGCGCTCAGTGCACTTCGACTCATCGATCGCGGTGGACACAACGGTGCTGGCGTTGGTGCCTTCCTTGTGCAGGACAAGGGAGGATTGACGAAGCTGGCTTCCGAGGTTTGCTGGATCGCGGCGCCGCCAAAGATTGTGTTCGGTAAAACTGCCGTGACCTACGAGTGGAAAATCCGCTGCGCGAACTGCTTCATCTTCGCCGGAGGGAATTGACGAAGTACAGGACACTGGCAGATTGACTTCTGTAGGGCCGCCCGAAAGCGGCCTTTCTTTCTTGTGGAGACTGTGATAGGCTGGGCCGATGAGGGCAACATGAGGAAGACAACCACAGAAGTAATCGAGATCTCCGGGAAGCCAATGACTTTCGAGATCACACAATGCAATGCGGAGGAGGGTGGAGAAGCCATCTCGCGCCTAGTCAAGTTGATGGGTTCGGGGCTGACCGAAGTGGGTGTCAGTTCCGCCGAGGAAGAGAAGCTGGCCGCTGTCGGCATCGGAGCGACGCTCAAGAACCTGTCTCCAGAGGACTTCAAGTGGTTCATCGAGCTGTTCAAGCGAGGCACCAAGGTGGAAGGTCAGCCGCTCTCTGTCAGCTATGGCGAGCTCTTCGCTGGTGAGTACGGGGCGATGTTGAAGTGGGCATACCGCTGCTTCGAGTTCAACTTCTCAAGTTTTTTAGGCGGCATCGCGAGTATCGTCCCCCTCGACATGCTCCTCAGCCGCGACGAGCAAACATCCCCAACTTCAAAACCCCAGTAGGAGCTAGCTGGTTCGTGCATCGCATCCTGGTCTCCGACAAGTACAAGGTGGCCGTCGTTGATCTGGACAAACTCAGCATCGACGATGTTTGGATCATGCACGAGATGTTGGACATCATCGAGGCGGCGGAGTCGTTCGCACAGGCGGGTGACTGATGGCTGAAGCAGGCGTCCTCCGCAGACTGCTGATCAAGATCGGGTTCGTCACCGACGACAAAGACCTTCAGAAGACAGAAGCACGCCTGGACAAGCTTCTGAGCAAGATGGTCTCCTTCGGCGCGGTGCTCGGTGGGCTGCGTGGTGGATTCAAACTGATCACCGATCAGATCAAGGAGGGCAACTCTCTCAAGTTGTTTGCTGCCAGGCTGGGTCTGACGACCCAGGAGGTGCAGAAGTTCGGGTACATCGCGGCGCAGGTCGGCGTCCCGATCGATGAACTGCAGAGGTCGTTCCGTGTTCTGATGAACCAGGTAGGTTCTTCGGGGACGCTGACCGGGATGTCGCACTCGATCAAGTTGTTCGGGCAGTACGGTCTGTCTGTTAGAGGTGCCAGGGGGGAGATGCTGCCGCTCTCTGGCATGCTGGAACAGGTTGCTGACCGCATGTCGAAGATGGACAGTCAGGCCATGAAGGTCCGACTTGCCACCGAACTCTTCGGAGCGCAAGGGTACAAGCTGATTCCGATCCTCGAGAAGGGTAGCGTCGGCATCCGAGACCTGTTCGGTGACTTCGATCGGCTCAACCTGACGATGAGGTCAGGTTTCGTCGACGCGGCGCAGGTGGCGTTCCAGAAGATGGTGACGCTGCGCACCGCGTTCAAGGTGTTCAAGTCGGAGCTGGCCTACGGTGCCTTCCCTTGGTTCAACAGGCTGGTGTCGTTCCTGACAATCGCCAGCAGTTGGATGACTGCCTTCGCTCGTAAGACAACACTGGCAACTACTATCTGGGCAGCGGGTGGAGCCTTGGCGTTGGTGACCGTCATCAGGTTGGCAGGTGGCTTCACCAAGCTGTTCACGACGTTGCTTAGGTTCAGCATACCGCTTCTGATCATCGGTGCGCTGTACCTCATCTTCGACGACCTCTACGCCCTACTGACTGGCAAGGAGAGCGTTATCGGGGATGTACTCAAGGAGATGTACGGCGCCGAGGGGGCGGCGAAGTGGGTTGAGGAACTCAGGGTAGCTTGGGCCGATCTGGGCAAAGTCATCAGTGAGGACGTGTGGCCTCTCTTCAAGTCGTTCTTCAAGTGGGTGCTCGATCTGATTCCCGCGATGATGCGACGCGTGGTTCAAGTGATCAACGCCATCAAGGACGTCGTAGGATGGGTCAAGGAGAAGCTGCTGGAAGACTCGGAAGACATCGACGCAAGGATGAATTTAGATGCGAGAGAAGAGGCCTACCGGAAGCAGGGATGGGATCCGGAAATGGCCAGAAAGAAAGCCCTAGAGCTCTACCGAAATGAGGTAGCAAACAACAAGCTCAAGAGAGAACACCGCAAGGTATGGGGCAACATCAACCCGAACGGATTCGACAACGAGTTCGGAGCATCTCTGCCGGCGTCTCTGGCTCCGAAGACAGCGGCACCGAAGGTCGGGCCGGCCGGTCCCAAGACCGTGAACAACACGGTCAACGTGAAGATAGAGGGTAACGCAGACAAGGAGGTGATGAAGAAGTCTGGTTCGGCCATCAACAGGAGTCTGACTGATTTGTCAGAAGCTAACGACCAAGCGGGCGGAGGGTTCTTCTGATGGCTTTCGACAACCGCTCCAAGCTGGTTTCCAACACTGCCTACATCGGGACGGCAGACGGCAAGTTCATCAACTTCGACGCAGTCTTGGCGGAGACACACAACATCTCGGCCACCACCACAGACCACCCGATCGAGAAGGGCGGGAAGATCTCAGACCACGTCATCGTCGATCCCGTGGAGGTCGAGTTCGAAGTCATGGTGTCCAACCAGCCGATCGGTACCACCGATCTGTTCGGGCAGGAGGTCGGTATTTCCGGCAAACCATACAAGCTGGACTTCAAGCCATACGACGCACCGCTATCGATCACGCCGGGCTCCATCTACCAGAAGATTGGCGGCGCGATCAAAAGCATCTTCTCTGGTACGCCTGAGTACATCGCGAACGTCTTGGTCTTCAACCGGGAGATCACGCCCATCACGGACGTCAAGGCCGCGCTGTGGAAGCTCTTCGAAGACAAGAAACTGGTGACTGTCTACACCGCCAACGCGCTGTACAAGAACATGGTGCTGATCACCGCTCCCATGTCTCGCACGCCAGATATTGGCGACGCCGCGCGCTTCCACCTCATCTTCAAACAGATCCGAGTCGTGGACACTGCTAGCACCGAGATCCCTGCGGAGATCATCGCGCAAAAGCCCAAGGACAAGGGACCCAAGGCGCCAGAGGAAACCAAACCGACGAAGAGTGTGGCGAAGGGGCTGCTCGACGCTGCCGCGGGGAAGCTGTGACCCTCTACCTCATTCCCACCTCGAGTGACCCGTTCTACGATCAAACTGTAGACATCGCAGGTACGTCGTTCTTGTTCCGGTTCAGATACAACACGAGAGAAGAGACCTGGTGGTTCAGCATCTTGTCGGTAGGCGGCGAAGCAATCGTCGAAGGGATCAAGGTAGTCCCTGGCGTGAATCTCTTGGCGCCGTACAAGTACAATCCGTTGCTTCCGGACGTCACGTTGATTGCCCTCTCCTCCGGAGATGACGACAGCCCTCCGCGTCTCGAGGAGTTGGGTGCGGACGCTCGCGTGCAGCTGTACTACGAGACGCCATGACTACGCAGTTCCGACGCACGTCTCGTTTGCGAATCCGACAGGACTTCGGCTCCGCTCCGTCTCCCAAGGGTCTGGACCTTTCGAACCTGGACGTAGAGTTTGACATCAAGAAGGCAGCCACCCCGCTGAAGCCGAACTCCTGCGAACTCAAGATATACAACCTGACCAAGGAACATCGCCAGTACCTAGAAGCCGGACGCAATCGGTTGATCTTCGAAGCCGGGTACAACGACGAGAACGTGCAGCTGTTCAACGGGCAGACGCGATACGCCTGGTCGGAGTGGCAGGACAGCGGCGACTGGATCACCACGCTGCAAACTGGCGATGGAATCATGCCGATGGCGCTGGCGCAGATCAACACCAACCTGGGGAAGTCTGCCAGCTTCGCCGACGCTTTGAGGGCGTCCGGCAACTCCATGGGAGTGAAACTGGGGAACCTCGAGGAGATCATCTCGAAGCTGAGTGACAAGCTGACGAAGACGATGTCGAAACGAGGTGTCATATTCGGAGGCACCGCGGCGAACATGCAGAACATCTGCGACTCGGCTGGACTTGACTGGACGATTCAGGATGGCGAGTTGCTGTTCACCGAGAAGGGGCAGCCGCTCGACGCACCAGGTGTGCTCCTGACTCCCAACACGGGACTAGTAGGATCGCCGACGCTCGAAGCCAAGGGAGCCGGCTCGTTCACGGATCAAGTCGCTGTCGCCAAGTCGATCGCGCTGTCGAAGCCCGGGTTCATCGTGAATGCCACTAGTCTGCTGAACGGAGCTCTCCGAGTCTGCGGCAGAGTACGCATCGAGGCAGAGGACGTGAAAGGCACGTACAAGATACTGGAGGTCAACCACATCGGGCAGACTCGCGGCAGCGACTGGTACACGAAGCTTGTCGGACAGCACTTTTTCTCGAAAAAGGATTTCATCTGATGCCGGCTCCGACGTCACTTTCTGCGGTGATTCAGGCGTTCATCCAGCGCTTCGCAGAGGATCTCTTTTGGCTGCTGCCGGCCGAGGTAGTAGAGTATCACCCAGACGACCACACTGTGGACGTGAAGCTTGCGCTCAAGATCTCCAAGCTCGACCCAGCCAGACTACCGCGTCACTTCGAGGTGCCCGTCCTCGAGCGCTGCCCGGTCATAGGAGGCTCCGGCGGAGGGTTCGCGGCTACCTTCCCCCTGGCCCCTGGCGACGGCGTGGCGGTGGCCTTCTCGACCCAGGACGCGAGTCCCTGGGAGCTTGGCGGGGATGTTCCGGCGGAGGTCAGTAACCTACTCCGCGGCGGTCTGTCCTCCTGCGTAGTGATCCCCGGCTGGCGTAAGGCCGGCAAAGAACTGGCCGAGAACGACCGGGAGGCTCGTCAAGATCACATGATCTTTGGCAGGGACGGCGGCGTGCAGGTGCGGATCAGCGAAGACAAGATCTACCAGGGTCGTGGTGTGACCAGCCCGGTGGCGACGAAGGACACGCTAGCCAGTTTGGTAACTGCCATCAAGGCTGCTCTGTCCGGCGTTAGCGGTGCCAACCCAGGAGCGCTTGACACTTGGGTGAGCAACAGTGCGGCCGCAGCCTGCGCACAGAAGGTAGAGGCAGAGTGAGTACGCTGGCGCAGACGGAGACAGGTGATTGGCTGATCACAGACGGCAAAGCCACCGTGGTGACCGGTGTCGAGGAGACCGTCTGCCGCGCGTTCAACCGAACGTACTCGATACGAGGTGAGTGGTTCAAGAACGTAGAGGAGGGCATTCCCTACTTCGAGATCATCTTCGTCACGCGTCCCAACCTGGAGCTGATCGCCAGGGTATTCTACGACGCGTACTCTTCCATCCCAGGAGTGGCTTCCGTGGAGAACCTGGTCGGCACTCTCGATCGCTCGACCAGGGACTACGGACTGAAGGCGCATCTGGTACACGACAGCGGAGCTGTCATTACTGGGGGACCTGGTACCCCCTTCGTCGTAGAGGAGCTCGCATGACGTTCACTGGGTACACCGTTCCGACGCTGTCCGAGGTCGAAGCCGAGATGCAAGCCGATGTGCTTGGCGAAGTAGACGCAGGTCTGGACCTGTCCTCGGAGTCTCCTCTGGGTCAGGTGGTCTCCATCTTCGCCAGGCAGATCACGAGAGACAGGGAACTCATCGGCACGCTGTACGGCGGCATCGATCCGAACAAGGCGGAAGGCGTGCTGCTGGACAACGTGGCCGCCATCACCGGTACGACACGACTGGCCGCCAAGAAGAGTCTGGCGAAGTGCAACCTGTCGCTCAACGCTACCGTGACCGTTCCCGCGGGGAGTCGTATCTCCGTGGCGACGCAGACCAACGTGGTGTTCGAGCTGACAGCCGACGTCACCAGCACGACCGCCGGTACGTACACAGGCACCTTCGAAGCGCTGGTGACCGGCCCTGTCGCAGCCAACGCAGGTACTCTGACGAACATCCTGACCCCAGTGTCCGGGTGGACTGCGGTAACCAATCCGTTGGACGCGGAACTCGGAAGGAACGTGGAGACCGATACGGAACTACGCGTTCGTCGTGCGATCGAGTTGGCGGAACCTGGCAGCAGCTCTGCGAACGCAATCCGAGCTGGTGTGCTGAACGTCGCTGGCGTCGAGAGCTGTTTCGTCTACGAGAACACGTCAGACCAAACTGACGAGTTCATGGTGCCGCCGCACGCGTTTGAGGTGATCATCTGGGACGGGCTGACACCGCAGGCTGACGACCAAGAGATCTTCCAGGCGATCTATGACAACAAGGGGGGCGGCGGGCAAGCCTACGGGCAGTCGGTGACAGGGTACGTGACCGACGATAGCGGCTCGACGATCGAAATCTCGTTCACCCGCGCAATCCCTGTGCTGATCTACATCTACGTGTTTCTCACCACCAACAAGTTCTGGGATTCCGGCACGGGCCCGAGTGCAGTGAAGACCGACTTGGCTGCGTACATGAACAGCGTGTGCGGCGCGGGGACTGACGTCGTCAACATGAAAGCCAGAGCCAGACCTCTGACCTTCTCCGGTGTGGATGACGTGGACACGTGCTACATCGGAGCCCCGGGGCTTCAAATTGGCAACATCGCGATCGACCGGCGACACATCGCCAGGTTCGATACCTCTCGCATCACTGTGGGGACCTCATGATTCCTTCACCCATTGACCACAAGACTGAGGCTCTCAGCAAGCTGCGCGAGTACCTGAAGGACGCGACCGTAGTGACTGGCTTCTTGCGCGGCGTGATGAAGACGTTGCAGAGGTCCGAAGACTCGGTGGCCAACCTGCTCTACTTGGTGCTGCTAGACAACGCGGAAGGCGTGATGCTGGACCAGTGGGGTGCTTTGCTCGACACGCCAAGAGAGGGACGCTCCGACGCAGTCTACAAGCTGATCTTGCGGCTGGTCGTCTTCGTGAACCGATCAGCGGGTCGTACTCGCGACATACTGCAATTCGCGAAGCTGACCAAGGCAGAGTCGTACTTCTACATCGAGGAAGGGCAGCACTTGACGCTCTACCTCTACAACGTGTCTTCTGGCCCCGATGCCGCGCGCCTGTTGGCTCGGTGTCGCCAGGCCGGTGTCAGGGCTTCCTTGACTTTCACTGACGGGCCCAAGTCGTCTTACATGCGGCTTGGCTGGACCTCCGGCAGTTCAGGCGCTGGCGGTTTCGGGTACTCGGTAGGAACTTCTGGCAAACCCATTGGAGCATCGATGTCAGCATGAGAGGCGGACTTCCCAACAAAGCGGTCATCTCC
>JACCDR011588106.1_pt1 | contig 12139 bp, 14 predicted proteins | sample 7446431 | NCBI WGS metagenome assembly JACCDR01 (sample SAMN15323443, study PRJNA562643) | freshwater metagenome | isolation source: river surface water | place: USA:Blue River Watershed | collected 2017-08-17
CAAAGTTCTCCAATTAACTCGGTCAATATACTTCTCCCAAAATTCAATGGGAAGTGATTTGTTCTGGCACAAAATTCTCCAATTAACTCGGTCAATATACTTATCCCAAAATTCAACGGGAAGTGATTTGTTTCGACACAAAACATCCCAATTAACTCGGTCAATGTACTTCTCCCAAAATTCAACTGGAAGTGATTTGTTCTCGCACAAAACATCCCAATCAACCCGATCAATGTACTTCTCCCAAAATTCAACTGGAAGTGATTTGTTCTCACACAAATAATCCCACTCAACCCGGTCAATATACTTCTCCCAAAATTCAACGGGAAGTGATGGGTTAGAGCACAAATAAAACCAATCAATCAGGTCAATATACCTCTCCCAAAATTCAACGGGCAATGAATGGTAACGACACAAAGAATCCCAATCAATTTTCTCCGGATTCTTATCCACTAAATTCATGATTGCCTCAACGGTTCTCTTTTTGTAAATAGTGAGCTTGTCAATTGGTTTCTTACTTAAGAAATAATTAAGTCCACTCTTCAACTTTTTGATTCCCTGAAGGTCTCGAGAAACATACAGCTCATCAAAAGAACTCTGAACCGTACCTTCACACATTTTCTTCATCACATCCTCATACAGCTCCAACTCGACCGCATCCTCCTTGTTCTCGAGAATGGGGTCGAAAAAGCCGTAATCCTCTGTGTTGGGCAGAAAATATGTTGCGTTCTTGTAAATGATTTTGATGCTCATTTTGCTTTTTTCATATAATCAATCATATTTTTATTTCCATCGAAAAAAAATAAAAATATGATTGGTTATGAGTAATTACACGCATAAAGCCATGCAGTCACCAACCTCGCCTCCCAACTCACCCAAGTCCAACTCATCGTCCCCCCAGTCCAACTCATCGTCCCCCAAGTCCAAGACTCGCCGTGTGAGATTTAATGATTCCATTCAAATTCGCTTGTATACTTTTGAGCGTCTAGAAGTCATTGACAAACTGCGTCACTGGTATACAATCCATGACGACAAGCTCAAAAAGATTCAAGAGGTTCACAACGAAATTTGGGCACTCATTGATGGCAACCGCACAAAATCATTTGAGCAGGCAAGTATCGTATGGCGCCGAACGCAATGTATGCATTTTGAACCAAGTATCCTCAATGGTAGATCATGCCATGTTGTTTATGGGGGGATATATGGGTGGGATCATGGGTATGTAATGTATGATTAACAGGGTGGGGGGTGGGGGATGTATGACATATAAATAAAAATCATACGTTTTATTCATTCACATGCGGATAAACAAACTATATATAATATGAAATCTGAAATGTTGTGCCCTATTGCTCCAATTGGCTCTAATGTCCAACTTGGTTTGCGCGCCAACTCGCTCGAAGCATATCCCTTACAAGATGCAACGTATATGATTCATCACGGTAATACATATGAAATCGGTATTAAGAATAACAATAGCATATCAGTGTCAGCTCAAATCCAAATTGATGGCAAGACCGTGGGAACATTCGTTATCAAACCATATGGTATGTCTTGGATTGAGAGACCAGTGAATGAACAACGTAAATTTACGTTTTATCGTCTGGATTCTCGCGAGGCAAATGATGCTAAGTTGGACAAAGTATCACATTCGGATTTGGGATTGATCAAGGTGATTGTCAAGCATGAACAACACCCACACGACCTACGATTCATTTTCACAATAATGCAACGCCATGTTCCGCAGGGGGCACTGGATTATCTGACACATCTGATCAGCATTTCAAGTCAGTTTCATTTTACGGACAGGATACATCGTATGAATTTAATTTACGTCTCGTGGTGAATAACACGCCGCAGCCCCTTGTGGATGTTACAAATAACTCTCCCTATTTCGCAACTCCTGTTCCCCCTCCTGTGTCTCCTCCTCATCACCGCCCATCGGCTGCACCTGCTTGGGCTCCACGCCCCACTCCATTGACTAATGTATAATCTTTATAAACGTAGTTTTTATTAATCATCACATTTCCCCACCACGCCATACGATGCATTCATGAGTACCCAATTAGTAACCCCCAAATCTTGGTTTGTCAAAATGTAACGAGTTGACAATCTCACATATTCATGTGCATAGGGTGTCGAGGTCGTGAATGTATATGAACCATCCAAATTACAAGATGCAAAATGCCACGTCAAACGAATCACATCATCCTCATCTGATGTCAGTTGTATGACATGGGTACGTGTAATTACCTCGCACATGCGACCGCCAGGAGCAGTGACATGAAGAATAAAGTCGGGCATTTTATCATACTGAATCATATTTTTATTTTTTAATGATGCCGTTGATGCTTATAATGCCCAAAACTCGTGTGAATGTTTATTGGCAAATCTTTCAAATGTCGGAGAACAGGTGTAATTAAAAAATAACATAGAATGATGGACACGAGGGGGTTGTTAATCATGAGGACATTCGCAACAAGAATACACAACAACAAAAAGTGAGTATGCATTGAAAACGTCATGGTATTATTTTTATATCATATATTTATTTTAACTAACTAACCTGAAATGTAAAAATCATGGCATCACGCGATGTTATGGTTTTCCCCTGTAAATGCACCGAATGCAAGTCATTCGAATCAAATAATATCACCTTGTATGTTAGAGGAATGATTTTTTCCCCATCGTGAAACACTAAACTGCCCCCGTTAAAATCGACACCTTGACTGGTCAAATACCATATGGCTGTAATTTGTGGGCTTGGGCCGTCGTAAATTTTCAACCACAGCGAGTCGTCGCGGATACCGCGTTTATATAACATCATGTTAAATTGATAATAATCGCGATGCAATGTCATATGAAACCCCTCGTAAGTTTGGCGCGTATTGACATTGGAACGCGTGATAGTTAAATCATAACTATCCAATATACGCTTTATACTTGCCAAAACATCATCGCCCGTTTTTGCCTCGAAAACATGACGTTTAATTAGAAATTGTTGTTGTGCTGCCCATTGGCGTTTCCATTCATCAGGTGACATTTATCAAGAAAAAAACATCATATATTTATTATGTTTAATCTATATAACAAGACAATCTGCGATTTTTTCTACAATGATCAACCTATATCTTATTCGGCACGTGAATCGACCATTGATAATATAAAAACATTTATCGTGTATGAAAATAAACACGATGAAAATTGTGCAATTTGTTCGGAAATATATCAGGTGCAAGATATAATCAAGGCGTTATCTTGTGGTCATGTATTTCATTCCACATGTATAAATACATGGTTATTGAGTAATGATACATGCCCCCTATGCCGAAAGACATGTATTCGGACCACCTAAATAATCGTCGGATAATAAGTCCACCCCATTTCATCAACAATACATTTCCAAATGGGATCATACCGTATATTTGCGTCTTTTATAATACGCAAATTATCCAAAATATCTCCATCGATATTTAATATTTGGCAAAATTTATAAGCGATATAATCATAGGAAATCGAATTAACACGCTGTCCGGTATGTTTCTTATATACATCACCCATTTGTTGAAACATTGTAATCATTTGCATTTTTTGATAATTTGTGATAAACAATGGCTTGTTTTTAATAATACGAATGATATATGGTATATTACAATAATGACTCTGCCGATTTATATTTTTCAATATGGACTGTGTTATTTTATAATTGATGGATTTCACATTTACCACCGATTTACATATAATTTGAATAATATAATTCATATCTTGATCAGAAATTGGTTTAATCATCTGTCCCTGTAATTTGTTTAAAATGGGTATAAAATGCTTAAGTTTAATATGTGACTGTGGTTTATCCGAAATTTTAGATTCCATTTCGTGATTTGTTTGTTGTCCCATATAAATACTACAGTTCAGACATACGAAACGATCATCCCCCATCATTACATTTTTCATACCACACAGGGGACACATATTATCATCATATGCTTGTTTGGGGATAGTTTTAGGTACATACGACTTGTCTATTCTTCCCATTAACTTTTCAGAATCATCTGCAAATGTATGGCGTGTTACTGTGCCATATTTCAGCATACCGGAATGTTGACCACTTAATACGTATATATGTTCTGAACCAAGGCGGGCTTGTTCATATATACTCGTGATCGGATTCATGATAAGGATATATATTAAATATAACAAAATATATATTATTATGTTTGGTGTTCAATTACGTCGTCTAATAGATTCATATCAAATTACATCAATGGAACGCAAACAATTGCGTAAAATGTTAAAAATGAATGACGAAATATCCGAAGGATTGAAAATCTATGATGATATCCTGTTACGTATAAAAACATGTACCGCCATGGATGATGAGAATCTGAAATATAAATTATTAAAAATTATTGAATTATACGATAAATTGATCCAAGATTATAATGATGAGAACCGCATTCAATATGACCATGTCGTTAAAATGACAAATGAACCTCATTATTATATTTTATTTATGCTTCATGTATGTAAAATTGTCAATACACTCGTGGAGCAACGTAACACAATTTTATCGGAAATTGTATGCCGTCACCAATAACGTAGTTTGTTTATTATCAATCACCACCACAACCCCGCCACAACCCCGCTCGCATTAAATCTCATTACTTGAGATCATACTTGATGTTTTCCTGTACATATTCGTACCAGGTTGCGACCCCCGGTTCAGCGCATTCAGTTTGAAGTGTAGCAACATCAATCCCCAGACGTTCACAGTACTCTTCAGGGGTACAATTCACGGTTACACATGCCGCCTTTTGCAGCAGTAGCGATTCCAGTGAGTCAATCACCAAGTACGACAGCACTTGGTGATAATGGAGTAGCTCAGTCGTGGGAATGTCATTGACCAAGTCATAATCAAATGGATCCACGAGTTGTTTGAAATCATTGTGGGGCGGAGGTTCTGGAATGACGCGAGGTGGATGAATTGCATGATATTTCATGTAGTCAACTGCCATCTTCAAATAAGTAGATGGCATACTCACGGAAATCTCATAATTCTGCAAATCTTCACCGCCACATGCATGTGTCAGCATTTGGCTCAGTTTGATTTCATCCATGGTCAGCGTGAAAGTGACGTGATCAGTACTAATCACCGTCACAGTCTTGGTGTGTTGGGTAGGTTCGTCAAAGCCTTGAATGTCAGACATGGTTAGATGTTATTATAGGATCATATTTTTTTATTGATACCATGCCATAATTATGTCATAATACAATTATGACATCAATTCACATTACAGATGATGAATATATTTCTACGTTTTTACAATCGGCTACAAATATTTCGGCTCCCAATAAACAAAAATATATAAATAATATTCAAAAGATTCAAAAGATTTTAAATGAATTGTCTGTCATTGATGCCATAGCTCATCATCCCGAAGATTTGTTTACCGCGTTGCAAAAACAAAACTGGAAGGAAACCACAATAACTACATATGCTCGTAATATTTACACCATGATTAAATTTCATCCCCACATTGCAAATGATCATGACCTGTTACTACGATGGAGAACATGTCTGGACAAGTCAGATGCTGGGCGGAAAATAAAAGAATTAAACCATTATATGAATCAGCGTGAACTAGAAAAATTTGTGCATTATAATAAATGTATCGAGATTTTTAAAACGATTCCACCGGAATATAATCAAACACGTCTCTTATTTGCAATGTATTTATTAATCCCGCCCGTAAGAAATGATTATTGGAATTGTAAGATTTGTTATCATGATGCGGCAAATGCGGCAATGGTGGAAGGTAATAATATAAATATCACACCAGATAAAATAGTAATTACAATCAATCGATACAAGACAGTAAAAATATATGGTCCGATTATAACTACCTGTCCATTAGAATTAGATCAACTTATTCGTGAATCATTAACCCGTATGCCTCGTCATTATTTATTTACCCAATCCGATGGTTCTCCATACACAAGGGCGATTGATTTTTCGACATGGGCCGCTGGACGATTACAACAATTTTTACACGTGCCATTTGATATACTCACATTTCGTCATGTTTACTTATCACGGGATGAAATAAAACAAATGACGCCGGAACAATTATTTCACTTGTCTAAACAAATGGGTCATAGTTTAATATCCCAACATCGTTATATATGGAATGTGGAACCTAGTATAAATGACGATGTATGATATAATATGTCAGTTGGAATAACATTGGATTGCACGCAAACAAGTTATGATAAATAATCCACTACCTGAACAATTATGTTGGGGTGAGGCCGAAGACGTAACATGGTCGAAAATGTTAAAATTAGGTTCATCACATATATTGGCATTTAATATTCATTCAATCACCCGAGTCATTAAACCAAATAAAGAGTCAATTTTCATTCCAATACCAATTAATGCACTTCGTCATATTAACCGTCGTATTTACCAAGTAGGATATAAATTTGATTTGTAATAATTTGGGGTTATTGTTTTATATGATATATCGTAATCATGTCGTATTCTACCTTTAAACGCCAGTTTCAACAGGTTTGTAAGTTCAATCGCGTTTTCATGGCCACGCGATTAGATACCACCACAAACGCCATTCCAGATGAACTTTATAACTTTCGCGTTAGTTTAATTCAAGAAGAATTTGAAGAATTACAACATGCCATTCGAACACATGATACAATCGAGGTAATTGATGCACTGGCAGATCTCTTATATGTGTCTTATGGCATGTTAGATGTCATTACCACCCCCTCTGAAATTGATGAAGTATTGCGACAGTTTAATTCGGATGTAACGAGTTTACGAACCAATCAATTATCCATGATTGACGATATTGGATTGGAAATCTATAAATTATCGTTACATGTTTATACTCACCCAGTTACACAAGCAAATCTAATCTATCTCATCAAACTCTTATATTCGGCATGCCCCATCCAGGTAAATCTAGATCTTGCATTTGAGCTTGTTCATGAAAATAACATGACCAAGGCATGCATGACACGGGATGATGCCGAAAAAAGTGCACAAGTATTAGTTACGAGTGGCAAATGTGTGAAATGCAATGTGATTGAAAATGACAACTATTTCGTTATTGTAAATGCATTTACTGGCAAAGTATGTAAACCTTATCATTACAAGGCGGTTGATTTAAGTGTTTTTAACGATATTAATTTATTTGATTAGCACGGTTTATAATTTGTTGAAAACATGGGCCGGAATAATCGGATTTGTCACTTCTAAACCACCATCCAATAGAATCGGGTCGGTGCGAGTACCATCAGAAAAACTTAATTCAACGGTCTGTGGTTTGTTTTGCTGTTCTACGTCTGCATGTTCGCGGCAATAAACCTTGGACTTGACACATTTCTTATTGCATACGTGTCCTTGTTTCTTACCACTCTTTATAATAGCAGAGCACTTACCCGTCCTCTCAATGTCAACACGGGTTTCTTCCGGCTTGGAATCCGCCTTGTCGCCCATTGCTTTCAAGGTGTCATCCACGTCGGCAGGTGTACCTTCAAATTGAGGTTTCACATCTAAATGTTCCGGAATCATGTCGGTTTTAATATCATGAATGACATCCACCCTCTCGCGCTCATCTTCTTCATCATCCTCCACGCCCTCGATGACACCTGCATTTCTACGCCCCATACCACCATGCATTATTAGGGTTTCAACCATGTCATCATCCTCTTCCGATAATACAATAGATCCAAATGCAGGAGTAGGTGCGGGCGCAGGGGCAGGCGCTGGGACAGGTTTGAGATCTGTCAAGTCGGCAGAGAGAGGTGGTTTGGCAGTAGTATCCGATGTCAATAACTCATTTACACCCTTCATAATTAACTGATCGTGGGTATTTAAGACCTGGATACGGTCATTATGATCCTTTAATTCCGCACGTAACATGAGCACCTGAGAATAAAATAATATACACGCGACGATAATTAATACCACACCTAAAATAAAGTGAAGCTCCATATTAAATATAATTGATATTTTTAATATAATAAACGCGCGCAGTTAATTTTTCACCTTGTATTTATCGTATTTTTGACGCATCTGCTGATATGATATACTTGGCTTATTTAACTTGTTATTGACATGCACATGTAATTTCCACACCCACCGATTTAGTGAATCATTATCCTTGAGTTCTATTCCCGTTAATGGATTGGCGCGGATATATGTACTATAAGTTGCGCGACAATAAATACATGGGAGAATATATTGTAAGGATTCTAAAAATGTCTTGATATGCTGTTGTTGTTCTTGGGTTGGATTGATTGGATAATTATATACAGTTGTGTGGATAAAAATCCACGCATGAGGGCCCCATTTTGATGTATTCATATTATATATTGTATATGACCAAATCTCACAAGGCTAAAAAGAATGATATTCCTCCACCCCCATTAATTATTCAACCCATTCGAGAGTCGGTTCCACCGTCAGATTTTGAAAGTCTATCCAAATTTTTAGATTCAAATCGCGATGATCCTTTACACAATTCCATTTATTTTTGTTTAAAAAATGCATCATTGATTTCTACCGACAATTATCAGGGTGATCAATATGAAATTATATTTAATATTGTCAAAATACCCCGCGATCAACAAGACATGATATTAAAAATGTTCAAGGAACGATTACAAGATATTAAATTACGTAAACAAATTGAACTAGATATGGTGCGACATTAAATTTATTCATATTATTATGCAAAATTATAACGTTAATTTAATAGGATATAATAAAACATCAGGGACGGCACTTAATCATATTCTGTTTCAGACGTCGATATCAGCCAATAACAAGCAAACATTGTTATTTAACCTTTTTAATAAATGTACATCTATCCAGTTTAATAAACAATTAACTGAACGTCAATTGACAAATTGTTATTATTGTTTACACAAGGATACATTATCACCCGATCAAAAAGGTGGTGGCGCTGGTGATGGCGAGGTGGATGATGATGCTGTATGGGATTTAACACAATATACGCAACAACAACAACCAACCATAGAAGACGATACTAGCACGGTACAATTTAACAATCTCGAAATTGATGCAACTACTTTATTAGAGACTACGCCTCAGTCTAATCTCAAATTATATACATGTAGTTTTTGCAAAAAAACATATGAAAATGACCCCGACGCATTGAATTGGATTAGTTATCATCCTCACAATTTAGCAATCGTCAACCCATCGGCCATGCAATTATTAGCAAATCCTACAGATAAAAAAATACTCACATTGGAAAAATGGTCAGATGATCTAAAAACGCACGAGGATATATATGTGATTGCAGCTGCCGAATTAAATTATTTTTACATGCAAAATCACAATAAAACAACCATTGATATCATCTATCGCCACTTGGTGTCCCAGTTATTCAACCAAGCAATTGTACCTATTCCAATCTCGCGTAATATCAATTTTAAATATATAAACGAATGTAAAAATTTAACAAGGACACTGGATCTTATCAATTTTACCGACGACTTTAAATCGGAAATGAATGTGTCAACCTATGATACAACCATCTTAAACATACACATTACCAATCATTCCAATATAAACGTACAATTTATTGACTTGATCCTACTACTCCATAAATTTCAACCAAGTGAATTATATCCATTTGCCACCTTGTATATCCCATATATCAAAACCGTTAAAAAAATATATAAAAATGCAGTACATCAATACAAAAACACATTCTTTACCAAGAGTACAAAGTATATTACATTTGTTTTAAATATCCCCGACATGATGCCACAAATCAAAATTCATAATACGGGAAAAGTAAACGTTTATATTAAACGCGACATTTTACAGGCAAAATCATTTGATATTAATCCATATTTAGATAATCTAATTGTCAAAGTAAATCAATTTATAACGTATATTAATTCGTTAGAAGCATTTACAAATGATCTATACGAAATACCCACATGTATACCCCGACCCGAATGGACCAATATATCATCCACCCGATTGGATAAAATCCGCATATTAACACATCTCAAAGCTCCCAAGATGATCAATGTAGCATATGTCATCAAGCTCATTACGGCATTGACGCCGTTTTTTACCGTTATTGAAAATATTGATACGGATAAACAACCCTTTGTATTTTTTAACGATAATACAGGAGATGGTCAAGATATATATCAAACCATTGTCATTAGCAACATTATACGTAATAAATTGAAATTTAATAGGACCAGTGTTTTTGATGAATTTGCCGAAGCAATGATTGATGCTGATACCACAAACGCATATATTAATCGGTTTGTCGCAGAAAACGAACAGTTAATCAAAGATATGGATGATGAAACAATTCCCAGATTTAATCTTCTTGAACGACTCAAGAAATCATTTACTAATAGTATTTTACTAGATCTTAAACAAATCATACCCGATGAATTACGCATTATTACAAATTTAAATTATATTATTGATGGAAAATTTCCCCAATTTGACAATATTATTAAGATTTTAACCAAGGTTATACAAATGGCAATCGATACAAATCCCCATAACAGAAATGCAATCAAGACGGTCGTGGGTGTTGATGAACTTGTACGATCCGACTTTCACGATCACGAAAATATATACAAAATGGCACATACAAAACACAAGACATATGGTGGATATGCAGATAAACTCGCCAAGATTATCCAACGTAATATACGTCCAACCGCATGGTCTAGTCTCTTGGATTATTTAAACAGCTTACCCGAATTTACTATTGATGCAATGACAGAACCCTTTATACCATTTATCTATTCGAAACTTCATCTATATCGGTTTAATATTGAAGATAAGCAAATCATTACACAAATTTGCACCAAATTAAAACATCCCAATCTCCAATTATATATTCATACCGAGATGCAAAAACTCATTCAACATTATAAACAGTTTATGATTTTCAATATTTTACGCCAAGTAAGCGGCGGAACATACTTTCAGTATATTTTGATAAAGTATGCAATCGATAAAAATAATACTTCCATGCTAAAGGATATCCGTCACACCGTTTTTTCCAAATCATCCACCGTAGATAACGAATTTCTATTATCATTATATACCCAATTAATTGATCCATCACCATCACCCAATTTATTTTATAAACAAATCAATTCATCCGTCATTGAAATGACAACCGGTATTGATAAATATTATTTAACCTGCCCCAATGACATAAGTACTGCAGATGATTTAATGTATATCAATATTAAAGATCCCACTGGCTATGTTAAACCAGAATTCAAAGATGATTATGCAGAATATGCCCTTGCCAATTGTCAAAAATCCATGTTTTTTAACTTGTCTAAAACAAGTGAATTGATCGGGTTTAAAGATTTTGATATTACGGGAGATAAAATCATGTCTATTCTAGACTCGCATACACACATTGTCCCCCAAGATAGGATCGCATATCTTCCAGATGCCATTGATAAGTTATTTACGGGCATACAACAAGGCATGTTTTTACGTACAGGTAATAAACTATCTGGATTCTTCAAAGATTGTTTTGAACCCAAAATACTTCAACAGTTGGCTCAAGATAGTTCTCTCAACTCGATCCGTTTCTTGTCGGCGGGTGATGGGATCGTTGCACGAGCATTCAAAGATGCAGTTGAAGTTTTAAATTTCGAAGAACAGTCCGATGTAGATGTAAATAAATATATCTGGCCGTTTATCGCCACTTGTTACGATATAAACATTTTTATTGTGGGTTATAGTCCAAATACAAAACAAATTATTTTAGATGCCCCCGAGTGTTCGTTGGAATATATTTACAAACCCCACCGCAAAGCATGCTTTATTTACAAGATTTTAAGAAACGATGGACGATATCATTACGAACGTATATTCTTTAAAAAGAATAAACAGATAAATGTTTTCGAGTTTGAAGCATCCCCCATTGTTGAATATTTTGCAAAACAACTTGAGCAAAATTACATAGATGCAAAACATATTTCCGCATTAAAATTTTATGAACAATATCACACACAATATAATCTCAAACAAGTTATTTGCGTCCAACATTTATGTTATGCATTTGTCATGGATCACCAAGGTGAA
>JACCDR010431773.1_pt1 | contig 12136 bp, 11 predicted proteins | sample 7446431 | NCBI WGS metagenome assembly JACCDR01 (sample SAMN15323443, study PRJNA562643) | freshwater metagenome | isolation source: river surface water | place: USA:Blue River Watershed | collected 2017-08-17
GTGGTGGCGTTACCGTTACTGGCGCTGGGGTAGGTTCGACTACTGGAGTTGGCTTTTGAACTGGCGTTGGTACGACTGGTGCCGGTGTCGGCGTTACCGCTCGGAAACTTTTACGGGGTTCGACTTGGACATTTGTTACCCCTTCCCCTTCTTCCAGGAGGGGGAATCCAGGTTCGGTATTAGCTGTCCAGGTTGTGCTCGGTGTTTTAGGCGCGACTCGGTCTTTACTATCACGAATACGTTCGTGTAAGTTGCCATAATCGAACGTTGCCATTTTGCCGGTCTTTGAAGTGGCTTTTTGTATCACTCCTTTGCGGAGTGATGTCTCGGGTACCGTATACTTCGGCGCCTTCTTGGTAAAGTATTTTTCTTTAAGATCAGTGATCCACTGCTGTAGGGATGTGCCAATAGCTGGGAAAAGACGAAAACGATTATGTTTTGTGTCACGAATAATTGTGGCGCTTGCAGCGTCTTCGTTGTCGACAATAATGGTCGGCTCGCTAGCACTTTTAGGTGATGACAGAGGCTTGAGAGTTGGTTCTGGAGTCGGTTCGGGTGCTGGAGGCTTTTCTGGTGATTTGGGTACTTTTGTTTCTTCGGTCGGACCGGTTTTTCGTTTCTTCCATTTTGGCGCTTGGTAGACGTTACTTTCACTCGTTACCATTGTTACTTCAGGGATAGGAACTGGAGTCGGTTCGGAAGACTTGGTTGGTGTCCCGACTTGCTTCTTCATCTCCAAATCCTTCGCAAAGGTGCGAATGCTCGTGAGACCAGATGACTTTTGTGGGGTATCCATTACCAACTAGTATGGCATGAATTTGTCGCTTTGTGAGGAGGACGTTGGTGCCCAAACGGTGAAAAATAAACAAAACCCGCACAAGAGATGTGCGGGCTTGTTGGGTAGCGGTTAGACTGGTTTCTTTAAGCCGCGTTTCTCTGCGAAATCAGGGTCGGCTTGTTTGATAGAGAGGCCAATCTTGCCATCTTCAACTTTGCTTACAACAACAGGGACAGTCTCCCCTACCGTTAGAATCCCTTCGACAGTTTCAAGGCGGAAGGGGGCAATTTCAGAAATATGGATAAGTCCCTCGTTGTAACTATCGAGTCGTGCAAAGGCTCCAAAAGCTGCAAGTTTGGTTATGGTTGCCTGTGCGTGCTCACCGATAGCATAGCGTTTTGTGAGAGCGAGTATCTTATCGGCAGCGGCACGCCCTGTTCCATTCTTACCAGTAATAAATACAGTACCATCGTCTTCGATAGATATTTCTTCTACTCCGGTTTCGTCTTTAATACCATTGATAGTTTTACCGCCAGACCCAATAACGAGACCGATCTGCTCCGGTAGTATTGTCAGTGAGATTATTTCGGGGGCACGGGCAGAGATAGAGGCACGTGGTGTAGGAATGGCTTGTGTAAGAACGGTGAGTATTTCGAGTCGAGCTAGACGGGCTTTTTCGAGGGCTTCTGCGAGGATAGGAACAGGTATACCTTCCACCTTAACGTCCATTTGGATGGCGGTGACACCGACGGTAGTACCAGCTACCTTAAAGTCCATATCGCCGAATTCATCTTCGGGTCCTTGAATATCAGTAAGAAGTCGATATGAGTCTTCATACATCATGATGCCTGAAGCAATACCAGCGACTGGTCGTGTGATAGGGACACCACCATCCATGAGTGCCAAGACTGAGGCGCATACCGAACCCATGGAGCTTGAGCCGTTACTCGACATTGTCTCTGAGACAAGTCGAATCGTGTACGGAAAAACTTCTTTAGGTGGAATAACAGGAACAAGGGCCTTCTCGGCAAGGGCCCCGTGACCAATCATTCGGCGGTTGAAGCCACCGACGCGACCAGCTTCGCCGACTGAAAAGGGCGGAAAGTTGTAGTGGTGCATGAATCGCTTTTTTACATCGCGCTCTTCCATGGTGTCAATCATTTGCGCAGCCTCGGGTCCACCAAGGGTTAAGGCAGAGAATATACGAGTACCACCACGGTAGAAGATGCCTGAGCCATGAAGAACTGGCGAGATACCACCGGCTTGTGCATAGAGTTCACGAATAGTATCGAAGTCGCGACCATCAGCCCGCTTGTTTTCAAGCACGGCTCCTTTATGTAGTGTCTTGTCCACCTCCTCTTCAAAGAAAGCTCCGGCGAATTTGCTATCGATAGGTTCTTCTAGCGAACTCACGGCCGCAACGAATTCATCCTTGAGTTCATAGATATGATTCTTACCTACCTTGCCAGAGAAGATAGTGTCGTGGAGGCGACGAGAGAAGTCGGTTTCGAAAAGAGTCGTGAGTGGGGGCGGAGTTACTCGTGGCTCAAGGGCTCGTTTTGTCTTCCCTATTTCAGCAATAATGGCATTTTGCCAGGCCTCGAGAGAGGCGTGAACTGTCGTTGTTGTCTCGAAGAGATCGACCAAATCAGACTCCCCTACTTCGAAGGCGGCTGTTTCAATCATGTTGATCTTACCTCCTTTACCACAGGTGAGAAGCTCTACGTCGAGCTGCCCATCAACTCTGTCTGGATAGGTAGGGTTTACAATGATGCGACCATCACGTGTTCGTGCAAGTCGTACTGCTCCCACTGGACCATTCCAAGGAATGTCAGATGTCGAGAGAGCCAAAGATGCACCAATGACTCCAAGTACATCAGGGTCGTCTTCTCCGATAGAAAGTACCGTGATGACTACCTGCACATCTGTTCGTAGATACGGAGAGAAGAGTGGTCGGATCGTTCGATCAACAATTCGAGCTGAGAGAACAGCTTCGTCGCTCGGTCGACCTTCGCGCCGCATAAAGCGACTGCCAAGGATTTCACCTGCAGCATAGAACTTTTCCTCGAATTCAACTGAGAGGGGGAAGTATGAAAGTCCAGGGTTATCTTGTTTGCCCATGACGGCAGTGACGAGGATCACTGTCTCACCGTACGTTAGTAGAACCGAACCATTTGCGTGTACCGCTAGGTCGTTAAACTCTGCGGTGAGTGTCTTGCCGCCAAACTCTGTCGTATAGATTTTTCGTTGCATAAGTGGTTGGTTACGTACGTATGGTTAGTTATAGTTGTTACTCGTTTTCTGTGTCGACAAGGCGTTTGAGATGACGACGAAGCGGAGCCTTGTTGTTATTATTTTGGGTAGTGTTGCGTCGGTTAGGTTTAAAGCCAATGAGGAACTCGTGTGGACGTTCGTCCATATCGATAAAATCATCCACCACTTCTCGGAGTCGTGACGAAGCAGAACGACCAAAGGTGATAACTTCCACTTGGCAGCCCTGGCTCTTTACGTATTCGACCAAGGGGATGAAGTCGCCATCGCCGGACGCAAGAACAATAGCATCTACCTTGTGGGCTAGTTTGATAGCGTCGATAGCAAGGCCAACGTCCCAGTCGGCTTTCTTGGCGCCTCCGTAGAAGATTTGAAGATCTTTGGTCTTAATTTCGATACCCACCTTCTCGAGTGCTTCAAAGAAAGGGGCCTCTTCCCCGCTCTCTGTATTCACAACATATGAGAGGGCACGAATAAGTTTACGTTCACCGAGGGCAGCCTTGACGACAGCCCCGAAGTTAACTTTTGATTTGTAAAGGTTCTTAGCGCTGTGATACAAGTTTTGTGTATCGATGAGTACAGCCACCCGTTGTTCAGGGTGTCGGATAATTCCCATAGTATAAAAAATTAGACGGCGTTATAAAAATAAGAACACAACCTACGTATCACTATAACGTGAAATAGAAAAATGCTCCAGATGGAGCATTTTTCTATTTAGCGCTTAAGACCGAGTTTCTTGATGAGGGCCGTGTATGACTTCTCATCCTTCTTCTCGAGGTAGTTGAGATGCTTGCGGCGATCCGCTACCATCTGCAAGAGACCACGGCGAGAGTGAAAGTCTTTCTTATGCTTTCGCAAGTGAGTAGAAAGTTCTTCAATCTGACGGGTCAAGAGGGCTACCTGTGCTTCGGGCGAACCAGTGTCACTATCGTGACGCTGATTTACCTTCAGTACGTTCTCTTTTACTCGTTTTGTTAACATATATATGTGATCTCGCTACTTGCTTACAGAAGATACGCACGATGTGCCTGTAAGAAGCGCATTAGGTTTAACCGCGAAGGTTGCATAGACTATAGCATAAAAATTAGAAAAAGGCAAGTCAGACTGGTAGTTAGACAGTTTGTCAAAAAAGTGTTCCCTAGAGCGTTGTATACTAGGGATTATGGATCTAACCGAGCTTAAAAAACAGTTTCTAGAGTACCTCGAAATTGAGCGTGGCCGCAGTGTAAAAACCGTTGAAAATTATGACCGGTATCTGAACCGATTCTTCACCTTTGCGGGGGTTAAAAAGCCAAAAGACATCACTGAGGAACAAATCCGTGAGTTTCGACTCTACCTCAACCGTCAGCCGGGCACTAAAGTTGGTAGTCGGACTGAACCGATGAAGCGCCGAACCCAGAATTATTACCTGATTGCGGTTCGGGCGTTTCTTAAGTTTCTCCGTAAGCGAGGTATAGAGTCGACGTCGCCTGAACGTATTGAATTGGCGAAGGTTCCTGAGCGGTCCCTCGACCTAATATCAGCTGCAGAACTAAGTCGATTGCTAGCTGCGCCGAAGACCAATACTCTCGAGGGTAAGCGAGACCGAGCTATTTTGGAGTTACTCTTTTCAACCGGACTTCGTATTTCTGAACTGTGTTCCCTCTCGGTCGACGATGTTGATCTGGCGCGTGATGAGTTCTCCGTCCGAGGTAAGGGAGATAAAGTGCGAGTAGTTTTTATTACTGATGAAGCCCGGAGTACTGTCCGTGAGTATCTGGCCGCCAGAAAGGATATGGAGGATGCGCTGTTTATTCGGTATGGTAAGAAGGCCCATATTGGTGATGATGCACGAATAACACCACGTACGGTGCAGCGACTCCTTAAGCACTATGCCGCCGAAGCAGGCATTACACGTAAAGTGACACCGCACGTTATTCGTCACAGTTTCGCCACAGATCTTCTGAGCAATGGTGCTGATCTCCGGTCGGTACAGGCGCTTTTGGGACATGCCCATATTGGTACGACGCAGGTGTACACCCACGTAACCGATGCACACCTACGGAGTGTTCACAAACAGTTCCATTCCAAGGGTCGGACATCATAGACATAGATTTTAGTTTGTTCCCCTATCTCTAGAGCGGATGTCGTATGAAGTAATACGAAAGTACCTGTAGTGGTAGTGGGCACCAGTACTCGTAAGGTAGTGATTACACAACAAGTGTCTCAGAGAAATAAAAACCGACTCTTGGGAGAGTCGGTTTTTATTGGTGTGTACTAGAGTGTACTTCCGGTATAGAGATCGAGGACTGCTTGTATACCAGCTCGGTTGCGTTCCCATTCACTTGAGGTGCGTGTCTCAAGCTCAACGGTGATAGCAGGAATACCCTCTGCGGCAAGCCAACCTTCAGCATCGCCACTAATCGGGTACGCATCGAAAGTTGGTATGGCTGCATATGCGGCTGCGCTTGCGTAGGCATTCATGAGAGTACGGGTACCATCAAGAATCCCCGCTTCACACTCTGAGCCATAGACTGCACCGCCTTGGCTATGCCAGAAGATTGCAGCGACCGGTTTGGTTGTGTCGACAAGAGCCGCAAGAGCCGCCGCTTCTGGTTCAGAGAAAGGTGTAGTCCCGGCACTGACCGCTGTGCTTCGCCAGGTACTCTTGGGTTGCCACTTACAATCAAAGTTACGATTGAGGTCGACGTTGTTGGCGTTGAAGCGACCACGACCTGTTGTGTGTGCATCATTTGGTGGTACATCGCTCGACTTAAACGCACCGGTACGTCCGGTTACTGCAAAGAGTCCGTCTGGATTAAGTGTTGGAATGATGATGAGACGGATACCGTCTGGGACTTTGAAGGTTCCCGCTTCGAGCTCAGCAATGAAATCATATGCGAGGACGGTACTGTTCCATTCGTAGCCACCGTGTATGCCACCAACAAACAAGAGAGTCGTGCTTCCGGTGCCGATGGTGTAGCTTTGTATTTCTCGTCCCTCAACAGAGGTGCCGATGTTTTTGTATGGCGACACCGGGGTAGGAGTTTCCTCAATGATGATCTCGGGTTCAGGTTCAGGAATATATGTCGGAGGCGGTGGTGTCGGTCGCGTCCACAGTAGGAGTCCTATACCGATGAGGATTAGAGAAATGGTTACGGCCGCAATTGCCTGGCGAGGGGTCGTCATGATTAGCGACTGAGTCCTTCGAGAACAGCGGTTACACCTGCTTGGTTCTTAGCGAGTTCGGTAACTTCATGAGTGGTAAGGAGGACACTGATTGCTGGTATCTCATTCTTAGCAAACCAGTTAACCATGTCGCCAGTGATTTCGTAGTAATCGAATTCTTCGTGAGCGGTGTACTGTGCCGCGTCAGCAAATCGCTGCATGAGAGTAAGAGTTGCAGGCATCGTCGAATCACTACAACGTGAAGCGTAGACACCACCGGCCGCGCTGTACCAGGCGATGACAGCACTTGGTTCATACTTCGCTACGTAGTCACGGAGAGCTTTTGTCTCAGGTTCTGAGAAGGGTGCACTACCACCGCTCACGGTCTTACTTTGCCATGTACCAGAAGTCTTCCATTCACAATCAAAGTTACGATTGAGGTCGACGTTGTTGGCGTTGAAGCGAGACTCGGTCCGTGCGGTCGCGGTGCCGGTTACGTTTGCGGCAGTGAAGGTCGATGTCGCGCTCGTTACTTTACTGAGACCGTCAGGGTTGAGAACAGGAATCACAGTGACACTAACGTCGTCAGGGATGGCACTCGGATTCTTATCGAGCCACGCGATGAGGTCATACGCGAGGGCGGCAGTGTTCCAAGAATAGCCGCCATGAATACCGCCGATAAGAAGTAGCTCGCGATCACCACGACCGAAGTGATATGCGGTGATAGCAGTTCCAGAAACTGACGTACCGATGGTCTCTGTAGCAGCGCGTTCTTGTGGCGCACTTGTGTCCGTTGTAGTCGCTACCGTAGTTGTTGCCGGTTGTGGTGTTGGGTTAGAAGGAACCGGGGTTTCGGTTTTTTCGTACTCAAGATTTGAGTCACTTTGTGTACTAATAACATAGAATACGACGCCCAAAACTACGATTGCTGCCAAAATGGCAAGTAAAATATTTTTCATACTCTCATATTGTACGCTTCTTCACTCGGACTGACCATTTTTTGTTCGATACCAAAATAACCTTATACGACAATAGTTTCACAGACAGAGCTGGGGACGGCTGTCATACTCGTAGTTATACAGTGAATCAGGAGTCGGTGCCGTGTAACCTATCGCCTTAAATGTTTCGCACGAGAGGGGTCTTCTCGCATACCGATGAAACGACACAAAAAACAGCGACCACCTTCAAAAGAGGACTACACCCAAAGCTGAATTGCAGCTGTGCATAACCCTGTGTACACAGAAGTGCCCCGTTCCCTTTTTAGACTCTGTGGAACGCCGCTGTGTACGACGAAACTACAAAACTGGCGACGGTCGTGAGACGGTCGCCAGTTTTGTGGTGGTCGTTGATTTCATTTTCTTCCCGTCACCGCAAAGAGGACAAGAGCAAAGACAGCTCCGAGTGTATCCATAAGCATGTCTTTCTGGGCGTCCCAGATGTCACCCTGTGAACCGAGGAAAGCCGCCCCGGCTTCCCCGCCGTAACTAACCGCATACCACCACTCGATGATTTCATAAAAGGCGGCAACTGAAATGATAAAGCAAAGCGGTACGAAGTAGAGAAGCCATGACCGTGCGACAAGTGTGCGTGTGCGGAGATACTCTGCTAGAGGGTACGCGTAAAAGCCGACACTCACGTGAGCAACTCGGTCATACATGTTTCGCTCAAAGCCAAAGAGATTTGAAAACCAATCGAATGGGACACGTTCGAATGTAAAGTGTCCGCCAATGGTGTGGAGATAGAGAAGGACAAACATGAGTGCGTAGCTCACATTAGAGAAGCGGAACCCCCGCACATACCACCACAGGAGGATGAGAGCGATAATGAAGATGGGAAGATTCTCAGCAAACCAAACGTCACGACTGTACGGGTTGATGGCGAGGATGATAAAAAGTACAGCATACAGAGCGAAGAGTACAATTGGAAATTTTGAAGTGTTTGTCATATGTCTATAAGTGTAGCACTTTAGAGTTATTAGGCGCCGCTCAATCAAAAGCAACTTATCAGTAGTGACTCAACTCGTTACTTCTAGAGTAATTGCTATAAGTAAAATTGCGACCCCGTGAGGGGTCGCATAAGAACAGGTTGTTGATCGCGTTCAGTCTCTGACCGACCCGATGCCAGAGATGGCGGGGTGTACTGTTGTGCGCCGAGGCGCAGCAGTCGTGGCCGATGTCGTCTTCGTGAACTCGCGCTCTTCGGCCGTGATCGAAAGGAAAAGCCGATCGGTCGGCCTTGCCGCGAGTGCTTCCGAGAGAGCTTGCTTGGCCGTCCCCGACCAGAGTTCCTCGATGAAGTACGTACGGTCACCCCGTGTTCGTTCTCCGCTCCTCAGGGCGCCGAAGCTCGTGAGTTCCGAGATGGCTTCGTGGAACAGAGAGAGCGCATGGGGTCCCACACCGAAGCGTTCGAGGTGTGAGCTCCGCATCTGCATGAGCGAGACAGGACTGCCGACCGGCGCTGACATGAGTGCCGGTTCGGTCAGGATTTGTCGCGCTGTGAGTGACAGCTGGTTCATGGCGTCTATACTCCTTCACGAAAAAGGTTGTGGCGGAAATCGCCACAACCTTTGTATCATGAATCGAACGACCGTACCAATTTTCAGACAGCAAGTTCAGCTGGAGTGAAGTCGTCAATAGTGAGATTGATTGCTCCACCATGGGGAATGGTGCCGCTGATGATTCGCTGAGCAACTTTTTCTTCGACGAGATCTTGGAGAACGCGCTGCATAGGACGTGCTCCGAACTGTGGGTTGTATCCTTTCTCAACTAGGAGGTTCATGAGATCGCGGTTGATAGTGAGTTCATAGCCTCGCTCTTTGATGCGTTCGTAGAGTCCGCCGAGCATGAGTCCAGCTATCTTACCCTGCTCTTCAAGTGTGAGCGGTTCGAAGATGATGGTACTGTCAAAACGGTTGAGAAGTTCTGGTCGGTATACGCCTTCGGCGACAATATGATTGATGATTTCTTCTGTGAGCGTTGCAAGTTCTTGACGTTGCTGTACGGTGCGCAGGATGAGTTGGCTACCAGCATTTGAGGTGGCGATGACAATTGTGTTGCGCGCGTTCACTTTCTCGCCGCGAGCATCCGTGAATATTCCCTCGTCGAGAATTTGGAGGAAGATGTCGTGGACCGCCCGTGCCCCTTTCTCAAATTCGTCGAGGAGTAAGACAGCGTACGGATGCTCGCGAAGCATGTCGGGCAAAATACCTGAGTCATGACCATTACCGATGAGTCTCGGGAGTGCGTCAGCACCACTAAATTCTGACATATCGATACGATGCATGTTCTTCTCGCTACCGAAGAAGATGTGAGCGAGGGCTTTGGCGGTCTCAGTCTTACCGACACCGGTTGGTCCAAGGAATAGGAATGAACCGATTGGCTTGTCACTGGATTGGATGCCTGCTCGGGCGCGCCGCATGGTTCTGGCGATAGCATCAAGTGCGCGCTGCTGACCGATGACGCGTTCATGCAGTTTAGATTCAAGATTAAGGAGGAGTTCACGTTCGCCATCGCCGATTGGTCCGACCGGTATACCAGTTTTTTCGCTGACAACACTATAGACATATTCAGAACTGATGACACCGATCTTGGCTGCTGCTGCGCGGGTGGCGACATCGATAAGTAGTTCGATTGCCTTATCCGGCATGACCCCTTCTACTAGATAACGGTCGGCTGCACTAGTGATAGCGACGAGTGATGCATACGTAAACAGAGTGCGATAGCGGTTTTCATTTTGGAGAGCTATTCCCTCAAGTACTTTTGTCGTACTGCTAAGGTCAGGAGCGTCGATGAGAACTTCAGAGAAGCGGCGCGCAAAGGCACCAAGTGGTTCGATGAAGGTGTGATATGTGCCTGGGGTGTCAGTGGCCACGACGTGAAGATCCGTTGATGCTAAGAAGGGATCAAGGAGCTCTGGTATGAATACACCGAGCGCTTCGGCTTCACGAATGAACGTACTTAGGTTCTCGATAACAATAATGATGTTTCCTGCTTCGAGTGACTCAGCAAAGATAGCAAGGATAGTAGTTTCGACTCCTTGCTTATCCTTATGTACTGCAAAGAGTCGTGTCGTATCGAGGACTACCATTCGTTGGTCGGCGACTGCTCCGATAGATGATCCTTTCGCGAGACGCCGATTTACTTCAAGAAGAATGTCGATGGTACCAACACCAGCTTCACCAATCACGAGTACATTGGCGGCCTTGGCTCTGGCTAGGGCGACTTCGATTTCTTCTATCTTGGTCTCGGCAAAAGCCGAGTTGCTACTCGTGAGAGTTGAAAATACAGCACTCGTACGGATATCACGGGAGAATTTTTCGAGGAGATACGGAGTACCGTACGACCATTCACGGCCGATACCTTTCGTCTTTGAAAGATTGTCTTTCCCCCACCAGCGCTCAAGTTTCTTCTCTGCATGATAGCTTTCAGTTACCCATCGGAGCGAACCGAGATAGATCTCATCGGTGATGCCCTGCTTCTGTAGAAATTCTTTGAATGAAGGATCGAGCTTTAGGATATTTAATCCTAGTGTCGCGAAGGTAGAGATTTTATCCGGTGAGAGTGGAATGAGTTCCGTGCTAAGGCGAGGACGATTGCCGCTGAGGTATTCATCAAGAAGATGCGGTTCAACGCCAGCTCGTAAGAGAACAACAGTGCCAAGTTGTGAGGTTACGAAAGCTCGTGTTACATCCTGTGGTTCACGGATGAGTGCCTCGGCGACTTCATAGGTTATGCCAGTGAGAGATTCTTCACTCTGTCCGAGTACTGAGTTAAGTCCGTGGAAATAGAAACTATTATGGTAGCTGTAGATCATCATTTGCTCTATCCAGAATGCGAATGAAAGAAGTGAGACACCAAAGAGGAGTGAAGAGAGTTCGGTTGTAAGAAAGAAGAAGGCGCCTGAACTACCAAGAAACGAGATGACAGCAATTCCGAGGAAGAGGTTGCGCAGAACACTCATCGTCTTTCGTGACAGAAAGCGAGCGAGGAGCAAGACTGGTCGGTAGCGTTCTATGTCGTCAGCGATTGTATACATATATATGTAGTGATTACACCCCGAAGATGAAGCGGAAGCTAATACCAATAAGAACAATAATGGCGAGTGGTGCAGTAAGCCAAAAGATGAAAGTGCCGATAATGAGAGCGATAAGAATGATAAGGGCTACAATACCGCTTAGGATAATAGTTGTACGCAGAATGGTGCCGATGATGCGTGAGATGAGTCCGATGATAATGAAGCTCGCAAGGTCTTCTAGGTTGAAGGCGTTTCCCCGCCCTTCGGTCATTCGCTTGTAGGGGGCGAAGAGACTCCGGATGAGCTGAGGTAGTGAGAAGAAATTGACAACAAACCAAAGGAGGTTTTTGGCGACATGGCGAATTTCGCCAAAGGCCTTTGTGTAGTGCCATGCTAAATAATGGTGGAGTATCGTGAGGAGCATATACTGTAAGTATATCCCCTACGAGGTAGTACTCGCATTATTAATAAACAGAAAAACCGCCGTCATAGAGACGGCGGTTTTTCTTGTGGCGGTATTATGCGCGACGTACGTTTGTTGCGGCTGGACCCTTTGGACCCTGCTCTACATCAAAGGTAACTGCATCACCCTCCTTGAGATCATCGAAAGCGATGTCAACGAGTGCCTGAGCGTGGAAGAAAACATCCTTCTCGCCGTTGTCTGGCTTGATAAATCCAAAGCCATTTGGCTTGATGCGTACGATTGAACCTGTCATTTTTATAGTCTTACTTTGATTAACGACAAAACGTCACTTCACCTGGTCAATGCTTTCACCTTGCTTCGGGGGAGTTGTGTTTCGCTGCTCGTATTAAAGCATACGTACGTATAAACACAAGCCCTTTGACATCAACTTGGCTAAAGACGTGAAAGGGCTCGCCAGCTATGCTGGCGAGCCCGATTCTAGTTGCGGAGGTCGTGGAAGA
>JACCDR011420379.1_pt1 | contig 12136 bp, 25 predicted proteins | sample 7446431 | NCBI WGS metagenome assembly JACCDR01 (sample SAMN15323443, study PRJNA562643) | freshwater metagenome | isolation source: river surface water | place: USA:Blue River Watershed | collected 2017-08-17
CGGCGGCGCAGCGATGACCCCGGGCACGGCGGCGGCCATGGGCGCAGCGGCGGCCAGCGCTGGAGCGCAGGGCGCTCAGCCTCAAAAAGAGGGTTGGAACTGGCAAGACATGCTCAAGCAGCAGAGCAGCGGCGGGGGCGGCGGTCAGCAGCAACAGCAGCAGCCGGGTCAAGTGCCGCAGCGCGCCGGCTCGCGCGGTTCGCTGATGGAGCGCATCCAGCGTGGCCTGGGACGCGTCGGCGAAAATCTGTTTCCGATCGACCAGGCTTACGGCATGACGCAAGAGCAGCAGAACGCCGCGCGTCGAAATGCCTATCTACAGATGGGACTCGGCATGATGGCAGCGTCGAACGGCGGCGCAAGCTTCGGCGAGGCGATGAACTTCGGCATGGGTCAGGCGACTAGGAGCCTGAACGGCGCTCTGCAGCGCGGCTACGAAAACGCGCGTCAGAACCGCATGGAGCAGCGTCAGCAGACCCTGGACGCTAAGGCATTAGAGCGCCAGCAGATCGAGGACGATCGCTATCGCGAAGAGCGCGACTACCGCACTGAACAGGACCGTATTCAGAACGAGCGCGCGCAGGCGAGCTTCGATCGGGCGCTGGCCGCGGACGAGCGCGCAGAAACCTGGAATCGACTCCGATACGACCAGGACTCAAGCCAATTTGAACGGCGCTTCCGACTCCAAGAAGCCGCCGATGCGCGCGAGCAGGCGTTAATCGGTGCCGGCGCTGTTCCGGCCGGATATCGTCGCAAAACGGACGGCACGCTGGAGGCCGTTCCGGGTGGTCCCGCTGATCCTTCGAACAAAACCGGCAATTACCAGGAGGCCGAGCGCATCGCGGCCTTCAATGCAACGCGCCTGGCCGATGCGCTGCAGACGATCAAAGACGCGGAGAAGGAACAGCCGGGCGCTGGAACGCCTGGGGTCATGGAGCGCGGCTTGGGAGCGGTCGGACTGGACATGGCAGCGAACATGGCTCGCGGCGAGCAGCGGCAGCGCGCCAATGCCGCGCAGCGTGACGCGCTTGATGCGGCGCTGACCTTGGCGACCGGTGCGGCTTATACGAAAGAGCAGATCGATGCGCTGAGAGAATCCTACTTCCCGCAGATCGGCGATTCGGATGCTGTGAAAACAGACAAGACCGCGCGATTTAACATGCTCGTCGAAGCTGCTCGGGCAAAGGCAGGGCGCGCCGCGACCAATATCGACAAGGTGCTCGGGACGGGTGGCGCCTCGGGCAAATGGGACATCCAGGAGGAGTAATGCCTACCTATCGCATCACTGCTCCCGACGGCAAGGTGTTCCGCGTCACTGGCGACGGCACCAAGGAAGAGGCGCTGGCCGAAATCCAGGCGCGATACAGTAGTCAGCAGCCGAAATTCGATCGCGACGCCTTCATGCAGGAAGAGGCCAAGCGGTATGCGCCAACGCAAGGCATGTCCGGGCTCGGAAAATTCCTTGGCGGTGCTGGAAAGGCGTTCAGCGATCTAGGCGTGGGCGCCAAGCAGCTGGGCGTCGATGCCGGTAACGCCGTTGGCCTGGGGCACATCATGCCGCAGACCTTCGGCGATCAGGCTGTGCAGGGAATGCGCGACGAGGAAGCCGAGCGCCGGCAGCGCGACGCCCCGCTGATGGACACCGGCGCAGGCATGGCGGGCAACATCACTGGAAATATTGCAGCCGCTGCGCCGGCCATGTTCATTCCGGGTGCAAATACCGTTGCGGGCGCGGCGTTGACGGGCGGGGCGATGGGCCTTGCTCAGCCGACGCTGTCCGGCGGTGAGCGGCTTCAGAATACGACCGTCGGCGCTGGCCTCGGTGCGACCGGCCAGTGGGCTGGCGGCAAGATGGTCAATTGGGCGGATGACGCGCTGAGTTCCCGAGCTGCGGCCGCAGCTACGCAGAAAACACAAAACGCCGTGCGCGATCAGACTATCCGAGACGGCCTAGGCGCTGGCTTCGTGGTCCCGCCATCGACGACCAATCCAAGCGCCATGAATACCGCGCTTGAGAGTATTGCTGGCAAAGCCGCGACGCAATCGGCGGCGAGCACCAAGAACCAAGCCGTCACGAATCAGCTGATCCGGCAAGACCTGGGTATGGCGGCGGATGAGCCACTGACGCCAGATACATTGCGGGCGGTGCGTCAGCGCGCGGGACAGACCTACGAGGCGGTCAAGCGCAGCGGTCGAGTCACGGCTGACAATCAGTATTTCCAGGAGCTGATCGACCTGCTCGATGAAAATCAGGCGATGCGTCAATCGTTCCCGGATGCCGCGAAGGTGGATAACTCTGTTTCAGATCTCGCGAACTCGCTCGCCCGAAATGATTTCGATGCCGAGGGCGCCGTCGAGTACGTCAAGCGGCTGCGCTCGGATGCGAAATCGAACTTCAAGGCGGCGGCGGTCGCTGGAGACCCGTCGAAGCGCCAGCTCGGTCAGGCGCAATGGGACGCGGCCGGCACGCTGGAGGGAATGCTGGAACGTCACTTGGCGACGATCGGTCAGGCCGAGTTGGCGCAGCAGTTCCGTGCAGCCCGGACCATGGTTGCAAAGTCTCATTCCGCGGAAGCCGCGCTGAACGAGGGTACGGGCAATATCCAGGCGAACAGGCTCGTGCAGCAGTTGCGCAAGGGTCAGCCGCTGTCGGGTGGTTTCGAGACGATCGCGAAGTTTGCGAGCGCAGCTCCAAAGGCAATGACCGAGCCAACGCAATCCGGTGGTGTCAGCGCGCTTTCCGCTGCGCTGGCGGGTGGCGGCATTGGTCTTGGAGCGCCGCAGCTCCTGGCGGTCCCTGCTGCTCGGTGGGCGGCTCGCAAAGGGATCCTCACGCCCGCGATGCAGCGAAAGATTGCGCTTTCGAACTATCAACCAGGGAGAGCTGGAACGTCTGTGCTGCGCGGGACGCGCGGGCTGGGGCAGATTGCCTCGCCGCTGGCGACGTCAGCTTATCTCAGTGAACAGTAAGGATTTGAGTTTCCCGTCAGGAAGTCGGGATTCGAGGGACCGCGCGAGGGATCGAACACCGAGCATCAGCGCGAAGAGGATGATCGGCTTAAGCAGCATCGAGAGCCCTAGCATGCGGGAGAAAGTACCACGAATGACGACGAAATTGGCCGATATCGGCGCGGCTTCCGCAGGAGCAACCGCGCTGCTTTCCTGGCTCCCTGACCTGGAAGCAATCCTGCGAATCGGTGTTTCCGCGGTAGGCATCATCGCTGGCGGTTGCGCGGCGCTCTATCACCTTGAGGCATGGCGCCAAAAACGCCGTGAACGCAAGGTTTCACGTGAAACATCGGATTGACTTATGGAAATTCGCCTTAAAAGAACGTCTTCGGGCGAGGAGCGCACCTTGGGGGCACTGCGGGCCGGCGGCGTGACTTTCGCCACGATCGAACGTCCCTGGATTCCGAACCCGGCAGGGCCTGGCGGCATGCCTCGCGTTTCCTGCGTGCCGCTGGGCGTGTACGCTCTCAAGCCGTGGAATTCGCCAAACTTTCCGCGCACTTTCATCCTGTCAAATCCGACGCATGGAGTGTATGCGCAGCCCGGTGACATCCCCGCCGGCAAGCCTGGGCGGTCCGCAATCCTGATCCATCACGGGAACCGTGTCAGGGACGTTATCGGCTGTATCGCTATCGGCATGGATCATGGGACGCTCGGCGGTGAACCCGCGGTCCTGCGGTCGCTGATGGCAATGCGTGAGCTCAACAACATTTTGGGCAGCTCAAGTCATACGCTGATCATCGAATGAACCCTCTCCTAATGCGCTGGGGTGGTCGAAGGTTCCTGCTCTGCCTCGGGTGCGGCATCGTTTGCACGCTGCTGCTGATCTTTGGCTACCTTGGCGAGACCGTATTCCGCGATTTGATCATTTCGACGTTGGGTGTGTTCGTCTCGGGCGCAACGGCGCAGAAGTTCGCAAAGACACCGGAGGGCGGATGATCAATCCATGGTTTATCGTGGCGGCGCTGGTCGCGTTCGGCTTTGTTGGAGGTGCGTCATACATCCGTGGCAGAGAAGACGGTTCAAACGCCGTGATCGCGCGTCAGACGCGCGACGAGGAGGTGAGGTTGCAGACGCTCCAGGCAGCTCAGGAAGGAGCGGCGGAAGCGATAGCGACGATCACCGTAGTTCACACGACGATCCGGCAGAAGGCCGAGACGGTGATTCGAGATGTCCCGATTTATCGCGATTGCGTCAATGATCCTGCTGTCGTCGGCCTGCTCGATGCGGCCCGCTCGAACAGTTCATCCGCCGGCGTCTCCGCTGGTGATAGCGAGCTGTCCAGAGCTGGGTCCGATCCCGCATCGATCGTTCGGTGACACTGTTTCTGCGCTGCTGGCGGTGTATGAGCAATATCACCAATGCAGGGCAGCTGCACTAGCGGGCGCGAGCCTGCCCAAGCGGCCAGAATCGAAAGGAACAACAGCGTCACAGTGATCAATTGATGCCGCCGGCCGCGATCGAGCTCGACCGCGGCTTCGTTCATAATCCTGATTTCCTCATCGGTAAGGATCATCGGCGGTTCAGGTGCGCTAGCAGCGAGGTGACCGTCAGCAGTAGAAATATCACGAATAAGACTCTCGCGATGTGAGCGATGACGATATCCTCAGGAGCGGCAGTGAAGCCGGAGATGGCCGCGACCAGCGCGACAACAAAAAAAGAAATAGCCCAAGCCAACATACGCGGACACCTCCTCATACAACACCGATGATCCCCTGATTCCAGAGCCAAGCCTGCCACTGGCAAAGCGCTCTGAAAACTTGCTGATTGATCTCGTAGCGCTCGTAGCCATGCTGGCGCTGTGAAAGCCTGCCATCCATCACCGAGTGACAGAAGCTGCAGGCCGGGACACCGAGGATATCCGGCGGCTTCTGCCCGACTCCGGCCACATTGCCGTGACGCAGGTGCGCGAGAACGGTTTCCTCATCCCGCCCGGTGCAACCGGTCAGGCGCACATAGCACGGCTTGCCTCGCGCTTCCTGTCTCAGCTTCGTTGCGTCGCTCACCAGGACTCCCCGTTCCAGCCGTCCGCCTCATTCGGAAGCGGGATATCGATTCCCTTCTCGGCCATGTGCCGAATGATCCAGTCGACGAAGTCCATAAACTCCATGGTCGAGAGTTTCGAGCTTCGTTTGATTGGCCGCAGCCGCCTGCGTTTGCCGAGACCTTCGAGCATCTCCCAGCCGAAGTGCTCGCCCAAGCAGTATTCGTGAATGTCCTCGGCGTCCCAGCCTTCGAGGTGCTCTTTGATCTTCGCGTAGACCACGCCCCATAGATACCGGTTCTGTTGCAGGCTGCGGGTTCGCTTTACCTCGGTGATCTCGACCTTGAACGACTTGTCGATCGGCAAGCGCTCCAGCGTATGCACGACATCGCCGATCCGCTCGAACCGGTCTTCGGTCCGAGCGGATTTCGAAAGGATGAATATTTCCTCAGGCTGCGGCACAGACCATTGCTCGGATGGAGTCGGCTTCGGCGCGAACTTCCTTCATGAACTTGCGCGCAGCCTGCTCATACTCCGGGATATAGAGCGTGTCCCGATGTACACGGGTGTGATAGAGCTGCAGCTCTGGCGGAAAGTCTTCGTTGTAGCTCACGAAGTTCAGCCATTTCGCATCACTGATCCAAGTGTTGTGCCGGCACTGGTCGATGTAGTCAGCCGGGAGCATGCCATTCAGCCTTAGATAACTGAGGTGAATTGCGGGCTTCGGGCACTTTACCTCGATGATCTCTTCGAAATTGTCGACGTGACCATCCAGTGAGCAGCCGAAATCATCCTCGAACGAGAGGAACCCGGTGCGCTGCACGATCTTGCCGGTACGCAGCTCGAACTCGCCGAGGGCGATCGGCTCTAATTCCATGCCGCGTTTCATATCGAATGATATGAAATCATCTTCCTGCGCCTTGCCGGTGATCATCTCCAGCGACAGATCGACGCGCAGGTTTCTGCGAGCGGCGGCTTCGCCGCTCTTGATCTTGGCCAGCATGTCACCGGCTCTGCTACCGGTGAGTCTGCCGAGACGGGCAGCGAACCATTCAGGGGTCCGCTGTTCGCAATCGATGATCTGAAATCTCATTGGCTCACCTGCTGATCGGCTTTCACAGAGCGGCGCTTGGTGGTGGTCCACCAGTCGTCCTCGTTCTTGATGGTGTGACGACGCATGACGTCGGAGGAATCTTTCCACGCTTTCTGGAGCGCTGCCGATCCCTCATCGGCCTTGCCGAGCATGTCGGCCTGCCATTTGTCATAGCCCTCAGGAGCGTCGACCGGAGGCTTGCCGCCACCCTTTCCATCGTCATCCTGGTTCTTCGCGGCGACACCGAGCGATGCCATCAGCGTGTAGCGCTCCAGATACGTGATAGTAGAGGCGATCGCCTGGATGCTGTTGCGACCCGGGCCGGTGTCCGGCGCGGCGCGCAGCTCGACGGATTCGCTGTGCCCCTGCTCGTGCGTGATGATACACGTGACGATGATGGCGCCATCCTCCTGCCGCACACCCCAGCGGTGAGCAAAGCCGAACTTGCCCATGGCAGCGACGGATGCGTCGACGACGTCGGCCAGCTCTGCGTGCTTGAACTTCGCGCCGCCCTTGATGTCGACCTGCTTTGTTTTGAAGACTTCCAGCGGGATCTGGGCCTTCATCGCGGCGAGCGCATGGATGAAAGCTTTTTCGGCCTGCTTGCCTTCCCAGCGCTCCTGCATCGCGAGGAGCTTTTCCAGCTTCTCGATGTCTGCCCCGCTGTCCATCGCAATCGCGAGCATGCGTGCGTAGGGGTTGTTATCAGGCACATCGGCGAGCGGATGCCTTGCAGGCATTGCGGGCTCGACGGCGAGGGGATTTTCTGAACTCATTGGGTCTCCGATAGGTAGACGCTGACTGTGATGATCACAGCGATGACCGCTGCGGCCAGTGCGCAACCGACGATTGCGCCGGCTGCGAAGCGTAGAGATGTTCTCACCTGTTTACATCCATTGTCAACATTTGGAGGGGTGCTCGAATTCCACCCTGCCCGGCGTTCGAGCGCGGAGACGTCAGCGGGCTCCACTGTTGGCGGGCGCCCGCTGACGTACTTAGAGAAGGTTAGCTGTGCTTTCCTTTCCACTCTTCGTCCTTCTCAAGAGTTGCCTTGAACATCAGATCTCCGGCGGCGTGGAAAGCCACAACGCCTTCAGGCTTCATGAAGCCTGGAGCCGCTCTTGACCCGAAGGTGCGGAGATATTCGATAGCGGTGCTGACTGCTTTGAACGATTCGCTCGGCAAGGAAATGCGAATCACGGGAACGACGTCGCAGCAGGCTGGGCGAAGCGTGATGTCCGACCAGCGCGTAGTATTGAAAAGCGAGAAGCGCTTGCGCTCCTGATCATAGCCGCGGTTGATTCCCTGCCCCCACCACTCACCGAAGTGATGACCGGGGCCGAGCTTCACCAGCTCCGGTGCATGCTCCTGGACCCAGCGCGCGAAGCCGAAATTGTCATCCTTCGGCGTGATGATCCTCGACCGGGATTGCGCGCCGATGACGTAATTCCCAATGACCGCGCAGGCGTCGATCGGATCGAACCGGCCAGTGGGGTCGATTTCCTGGATCACGATACCGGCGTTTGTGCCGTCGATCTTTTCGGTGACGATCACTTCGCGGAAAAGCCGCGGGATTTTCGGGAACTCTTTGAACTCCAGCATAGTTACCTCAATGGACAGGGGTGGAAGAAGCGCTCCGGCGGGCCAGATCCCACTGAGTAGCGCAGAACTCACGGAAGGAGACGAACGGTTCGTCGGGCGTCACGAACGTCCCGCAGTCGGTGTAATACCGCTGTAGAGCGCTGCGATTGGTGGCGATCCATACTCCCTGCACCTGCAGGGTCTCCGGATCGCTCTTGAACTTGGGGCGGAAAATCGGCGCGGCCTCAATCGGCTTCGGCGCTTCGATCTGCTCTCGTTCGCGCTTCATGACTGCTCCTTGCCCATTTCCCCGCCGCCACAAGCCAGTCAAGCTGGGTTGAACTTACAGCAGCAGCGGGGCGGGACGCATCAAATCGAGTTGTGAAAATTCGCGATGGCGATCGGGTCGATGCAGACGCGGCGGCGCATCTGGCGAATCCGGCGGGCCTTCTCCTGAGCGCTCTGCTCCCGCTTGACGGGCTTATCCCAGCGCGTTCGATAGCCTCGCAGCGTTGGCTCCAGCCAGCATTCCCCGTTCTCGCGCGTGCTGCTTCCGCGGAACTTGCGATGATAACCGGCGGTGTGCGCCGGGATTGCGGCAACAGACCGAGCCATTCCAGACAAGGCAGCGAAGATCGCTGCGCCAATATTGTACCGATACATAGGAACCTCGCTTGCACCGCCCCTGCAGATCGGGGCGATGCGGTGATGCCGTCTAGCCGTGCGACTTGCGAACTTACCGGCGGTTCTGCGGCGGTTGAGATTCGATCAATTCTGCAGCGCGCGATCCATCTGATACAGACGATACGCGCCGTAGGTGAAGCCGCCAGCGATCAGGGCAGCGGCGACAAGGATCCCAAGTGCGATCAGCATTGCAGTAACTCCTATGGTGAACTGTCACTCCAGCTTGCCACGCCGCAGCGAGGCAAGGTGCAGTACTCAGGCCGCTGCTGCCGAGGTGTATTCGGCCTTGACCATGTGAGCTTTGAGCAGCGCCAGTCCCATCGGGCCGAGATTAGACTTCGCATCGGCAAGCGCCTCTCCCATCGAGCCGCCCTCGCCCTCTGCCAATTCCGCGCCGAAATCATCGATCAGTACGCAGCGAATCATGTCTTGCCCCTATGTTGTCGAACCGTGGGGCGAACAGTAATACTGTTTACATCAGAAGTCAACAGTCTCGGGAGGGATTATAAGATCCGGTGGCGCTCCAGCTTCCTTGAAGAAAATCTCGGTGCCGACGAAAAATTGCTGAAGCTGATATGAACTGCGGTATGTGGTCACGCACCTCTCGACGTTCTGTATCTCCTCGTGACTTGGAGTGCAGCTCAGGTCACCGAAGCAATATTCATAAGTCGCAACGGTGCCGATACACTCCCTTTCTGTTGGTCCGTCATTGCGCCAAGGTTTTTCGACAGCGACGGCCAGCATTAGGAGGGAAAGAACCGCCATGATGATACTAGTTTTCATGAGCGCTCCTGCGCCTCAGTCCATTCGCGCGTCCCGTCACCCACCTCCACTAGATACTCCAGCCTTGTAGACACGCGATGCTTGATGATCCTGCACATGCGATGGAAGTGAGTGCCTGAAAGGATCTCGGACGCCTCGGAGGCGACAAGATCCGTGTTATCTGGGATGTGCGTGTATCGAAGCTCACCGTATCCAGTGACGGCGACGACTGGGGGCGAGCTGACCGACCCAGTCGACCGCGACAGGTCGACGGTCGCTTGACGCCTGCGGCCTGGAATGCGAAGCGCCCAAGTATTGTCGGGTCGCTTGATCCATTCCCCCAGCTGGATTGATTTTCCGGTCGGGTCCTCGATCTCTATGAAGCGACCGCTCTCATTGCCCGGCGGCCCGTCGAAAACGATGTCTATGAAGTCGTTCACTCTTGCTCCTTCGTTTGCGTTGTTCATTACTCGTTCTCCTTCGCGCGATGTGGCGCGGACTCGTCGACGACGAATGCCTCGCGGAAAAATTGCTCGGTAGCCTCGGTCTCGCCGCGAGCTATCGCAGCGTCGATCGCGTCCTGGATCTTATGCAGCGACAACCGAAACTCTAGCGATGCCGCTGCGAGCCTGCGTTCGCGAGCGACTCGATCTTTTATCCGACGTCGACGGACACTCACTTCGTATCCCCCGCGCTCTGTGACGGCGAGGCGGTGGCTTGCAGCCGATCCCACAGCGGCTTGAATGCTCGCTCGAAGCCGGCGTTGAACAGCATCTGCTCGCGGCCTGTAATGATGATTTGAGGTCGTGCACTGAAGTACGCCTCCGACGCAGTGTTTCGAGCTGCTTCCATCTCGGCGTAATACATCTCGGTTGAATCGGTCATGTCATCACCCGAATTTCTGTCGGCATGCCGTCGGCTTCCTCGATGACCCATTGGCTTTCGTAGTCGCCACCGGCCTCGTCTTTGAGAACGATATTGCCGTTCTCCTCGGCGAGGGTGAGTGCCTCTTGCTCAGTTGCGGCGTCTACCTCGATATAACAACTCACCGTCACGTGAGCGTGAAGTTTGAATCTCATGTCACTTCCCCTCGATCTTGGCGAGCGCCATCGTCACGCGCAGACAATGGTGCGCGATCAGATCGTCGATTGCCTTCGCGATCTTGATCCTGGCTTCATCGCTGAGCACTGCGGTCATCAGCTCCGGATGAAACTGCACGAGCGCTATCGCAAGCGCGTCCAAGCGCTGTGCGTGAACTTCGGCCGTGTTGTCAGTGTGCTTCGCCATCGTCGCGCTCCTCATGTCAGCAATGCTTCTGGCGCATCTAATTCGCGCTCCTTCATGGCTTCAATTGCTGCTTCGATGAAGATCGCGGCGGTTTGCGGGACGATTGCATTGCCGTAACCCCGCAGACGTCCCACTCTGGCGGGTACCCCATAAGCCAGCGGGAATGTGCCGGGTTCAATTGGCCGGGCCTTTCCGTCGCGGCAGGGGATCCAGAGGCATCCGGACCAGAAGCCAGTAGTGCGTGGTCCTTCAGGTTCCGTCGTGGCGTCTGCGTCCGCTTGTACTGACCGCCGCCCGTCATGTCGCTCGCCTGAGCTGTCGGCCAGCCCGCCAGCCTCGCCACCTCGTTCAGCGGTCGCGCGTTGATCCCGTGCTGATTGCTCGCTGAACTCTTCCAATCCCTCGCCGCCGCGGTCGGCCATGCGGCCAGCTGCGCTTGCAGATTCAACGACGTCAATGAGACACCGCAGGCCCCATTCAACTCTGCTTTCCGCTCCAGGAATCGTTCCGGCGTTCCGCCCGCTTCCTGCGCTGCTGGCGTCGCCCAGCTCGCCAGCTTCGCGATGTTCTCCAGGTTCACCGTTGCTTTCGTTCCATCTGGACGCATCCCCGTCGCGCTCGTTCCTTCCGGCCAGCGCTGACCGCCGCTCGGCGTCGTCGGTGACGGCCATGCCGCCAGCTTCGCCGCTCCCTCCAGCTTCAGCGTGATCGAATCGTGGTCCCCGCGGTTGTATGCGTAGTCCCCACGACTGATGACCGGTGTGGGCCACGAAGTAACGACGCTGTCGGATGTGCGGGGCGCCCGCGCTGTGTGCTCCGAGTACTGCCGACCCGATGGTGTAGCCTTCTGCTTCCAGGTCTGTTGAAACAAGATCGAACCATGGACCAGAGTTGGCAACCTGCTCGCCAAAGACGACCCCAGGGCGACGCTGCTGGATGAGCCAGTGCCACGCAGGCCAGAGGTGCCGCTTGTCGTCAAATCCGCCTCTTTTGCCAGCCGTGGAGAAAGGTTGGCAAGGACAGCTGCCCGTCCAAAGCGGGTAAGTGTCTGGGACATGAGCCAGTCGAAGTGCGCGTGACCAACCGCCGATTCCAGCAAAGAAATGGCACTGGGCAAATCCTTCGAGATCTCGGGGCGTAACGTCTTCGATGCTTCGTTCATCGACTTCTCCGGGCGCAATCGCGCCTGCTTTGATCAACTCCCGAAGCCACGCTGCTGCCTTCGGGTCGTTCTCGTTGTAGTAAGCGGTCACTCGAATCTCCTGTCACTCACGCGAGAGGCCGCGCACGGCCCCTCGGATCAGTGCTCAGGCATCCCCGAACAAACGCCGCCTGCGATTTGCGTCCGCCTCGGCGGCCCACCGACGCGCATACCGATCGTTTGCACTCTCCACCTCTCGAAGCGCGGATTGCTCTCTAGCAGCATCGAACTTTGCCTCCGCTGCTTTGATCTGCTGGAGGAGATTCCAGGATGATGGGATAAATGGCTTAGTCATGATCTCTCCTCGTATGTCCGCGCTGCAGCCCCGCGCTGGTGGTTAGTTGGTGTATTCGCACGATGCCAGTGTTTACATCGTCAGTCAACATCTATTTTCAGGACTTGGCTTCGTGTTTCACTGATGGTAAACATAGCGACATGGATCCAAAGGAAATCCTTCTTCGACGCATGGAAAAGAAATCAATGCGTCAGGTCGCCGAAGATCTCGGTGTGTCACCCGCAACGATCAGCCTCGTTC
>JACCDR010345360.1_pt1 | contig 12135 bp, 34 predicted proteins | sample 7446431 | NCBI WGS metagenome assembly JACCDR01 (sample SAMN15323443, study PRJNA562643) | freshwater metagenome | isolation source: river surface water | place: USA:Blue River Watershed | collected 2017-08-17
ACCCAGATGATCTTTTCGGGCTCTTGGAGCCCGGAAAGACGGTAGCAGGCTCGGGCCGCGGTCTCGAACAGAGCTCGATCGGCCGGTCTGGTTTGCTGTCCGATTTGGATCCATTTCTTTGCCCAAGGATCGAATTGTTCCTTGTCCTTATCGGACAAGGAACGGATCTTTTTCCGACGACCCTCGCGGTTATGGGGAAGACGATCCAAAAGGATATCGGCGATATCCTTGCGGTTTTTCTCCTCCCAATAATCGGCCAGGATGAGTCTGGAGGTTTCCGGATCATCGGCGGTCTTAATCTGTAGGTCCGCCAAATCGGGACGGTTGGCGGAACGCCAACCGTCGATAATAGAGGTATTTGAAATCATTGAAAAGCCACGCTCAAATTTTTAATTTTGTCTAGAGTAATTAATCCCAGACGAGCTGCTTGAATAATGCTATATAAATAATATCGATCTGCTAAAAGAAGATATTCATCTCCTCCAGCAAAAGCATGATATGGATGAGAGGATACATATTGATATCCTTCATTACCATACCTACCAATTATAGATGATAAATTGATATTAGATTTAATACAAATATAACAATCTATTTCTTTTTCTCCATCAGAGGAAAGTGGTTTAAGAGTTCCAAGAAAAATGCATTTTTGGCAATCATGCATGTAAACCGGCATAAATAACCTACTATAGCAATCCGCGCTTTGCTTGGTCCTTAGCACAAATAACCATCATTGTATCATTACCCAGGGAATTGCAATCAGTATGATTGCAAGCAATTTTCCCACTTCCCTTTAAGTATTGACGGATAGCTCGGATTTGAGATCTAGTCGTTATACTAAACCCATTTTCATCCTTGATCTTTATTAGATGATTAGGAAGATATTCGGCAATAACCGTTGAGTAGCTAAATATTTTTTCTCCATCAGTTGAACAGGTTTCTTTGCTATCACCTTTCGCTTTTTCATGACGACAGAATGCTTCGATAACCTTAACAATATTTTTTCGCATGAAAAGAGACCTTATTCTTGGTGGCATCCGACCGCAATAATAAATTGTTTGAGATATCCGTTATCTACCTGCATGACCGCTTGATTATGATCTCGCTTATATCGATAGCAGCTTTGACCAAAGGCTACCTTGGTCGTCAAACCAGTTGAACAGGTTATAATAACCTGCTCTCTAAAAGTTTCGGAAGAACTTGTCTCTAAATGTCGGATAGGTTCTTGGGTGCAAGACGCTGAAGCGAAAGGGAGGGGCCCGCCCCAATCTGTTATTAGCAACGAATGCTTACCAAGACCATCTACAAAATAACCTTCCCAAACAACCTTACCTTTTGGTTCGGCTGAACTATCCTTGGGACAAATAAAAATTGATGTCATAATGATAGCGGAGGCAATCGCGTTCCTCGATTTCATTTCCCATCTCCTACTTTGAAAGGGTAAATGTTTGTATTTTTCCACCAGGAAGGTAATTCCCTGGAGAGCATCTTTTTGTGCTGCAAGAGGCAATATTCCATTGGAACAGCAGGCCTACTATTGGCACATGCAGTTTTAACTTCGTCAATCGTTCGGCAACAAAATGAAATAATTTCAGCTCCATAATTAAAAGATTGCGCTGCTACCATATATGGATTAATCTCTTCACGAGAGAAGAGCGGAGCATTGACAACAATTTTATCTTTTTTAAGCTCTAATGCTGACAAATAACGAGCAAAACAATTTGCTATTTTTTTTGCATTCAATACATCGTTTGAGCCAATAGAAACGGAATGATACCCTTCATAATTATTGTTAATATAATTAGATGTGCCAGTTCCGGGGAGACCAGAAATAAGAATAATTTTTTTCATTTATCCTCTCGTATTAAAAATTTAGGGCGACGGACATAATATATCCGCCGCTTGAAAATTCTTAATTTGAATTTTTCTTGGTAGCATCCTCTACTGCTGATTTGAGAGACTGCCAAGTATTGGAAATAAAATCTTTGGCAGTATCAGCATAGGCAACATTTTTTTCGCACTTAACGCTCATGTAGCTCTGATTGCTTTCAATAATAGTATATCCATCAAACTTTGCATTTCGACATGAGGCATAAGCAAACCCCTTGAGTAGATTTGGATCCGTTCCATAAACGACAAATTTATCACTATCCGTTTGAATTGGAGTATATGGCTGATATGCTGCTTGTTGTTTGGTGCAACCAGCCAAAAGAACTCCAACAAGAATAATCATTTTTTTCATATTAAAATCCTTTGCCAGCATCCGTTATTTCATAGCTATATGTAATATGATATACATATTCTGCATGCACAATATAGTCGTCTTCCGGCACCCTGGGCTTGGAAGAGATTGTTTCCACAATGCCATCATATATTGACATTGGGCGATATGTTTGTTTGTAGCATCCAGCAAGCAATAAGTTATTTAGCAGAAGAAGGGGAGGGAGAAGGAATATCTTTAACCTTCTGTGTAGCAGAAAGTTTTTGAGTTGGGTAGCTGCAATTTTGATACCGAGAGAGCTTATCGATAACCGAATTGAGTTGATTTTCGAGACGAATAAGATCACTATAGATATCATCTTCATCTATCGCCGAGGTATGCTTTCCGACAAAATGATGTCGGAGATGCATGACACTTGATAGGCTTTGGTTCATTTCAGATAATTTTTGCTTAATCTCTTGAGCTGGATTTTTCATGCTGCCTTCGATTGTTTTTTAACGGATGTCTTTTTGCTTTGGGTTTCCTTTTCCCACATTTTTTCGCCATGCAGCATCATGCACCACCGACCGTATCCATTATGTTTAAGAATACCGGCCTTGCGCAAACGGTTTGCTGCATGATAAAGATCTCGATAAAGATAATCTTTAGATAGGGTATCTCTAATATCTGAAATACCACGCCACTGCCTGTCTTTCATAATCCTGATAATAGCCCGGCAACGCTGATAAACTCCCGTTTCAAGCACCCATCGACCATTGGATTTATAGACATGCGTATCAACCGCGTTATATGAAATCGGTTTTCGGAACTTCATTATTCCGTATCCTTTCTACCCAATACTAATTGGTCATTTGATTTGAGGCTACCAATAATCCCCTCTCATAAAGAGAGATGGTAGAGCTTAAAGTTTTTTCGGCAGATTTAATATCGCCGGAAAAAAATTCTAATATGGCCTGGAAAAAGAGAATAGTTATAATTTCGTTTTTGTCGTTCATGGGACATCTTTATTTTTAATGAATTTCTTGGTTGCTATGAAACCAACAGTTAGCATAGCATACATGAAAAAACCAATGATGATATTCATTATTATGCCCTTTGTTCCTGCCAGATGATCTGTCCATCTATATATCTTCCAATCCGAGCTCCAAGCTTTTGCCACCAAGCGCAATAAAGATCGATAGATAAATAGGTAGTAGCTAAAGACAACCCATCCCTAATTTTAGGGAAATTAAAAAATAATTGCATACTATCAAATGTTGATACAACCCCCCAATCATCCAATGTCATCGGAGGAAGGGTTATCTTATCCATTGGGCCATCAATAACTTTCAAGGCATTTTCGATGGAAATATCACGCTTATCGCAAATATAGCCACCTTCGCATAAATACTCTTGAATGGCGATTTCTAAATTCTGAATGCCGGAAATAGAGCAGGCAACCGGCTTTTGATTAAACCAATGATAGCCATGACAATAGGCAGAAGAAATGGATTGTCCTACCAGAACAGCCCCCTTTTCAGGAGTTGGTTTAGGCGTAATGCCTTCATATTTTGGCAATATCAAAAACATTTTTTTCAATGTATTTTCCTAATCAATAGAAATCAAATTTTTATCATCCTTCTTTTTGCCCTTGAGAGAATATAGACCTTCCCCCTTTCTAAAAATAGTCAAAGAAGTCCCATGCCAAACAAATTTCTTTTGCTTACGCTTAACGACCTCTTCGAGGGCCTTTGAGCGACGGATGAGTTCTTTTTGAAGTTCTTCCTTGAGTTGATCAATTTTCTGATCAGCTGCCATTGCTTCTTTTATAAATGAAACGGTTTCGCTCATATCATCGGTAATTGAGCTCATTTTAAAATTCCTAACAAATTAATTTTCTTCTTGAGTATAATCAGGATTGTGATTTTCTTTTGCTCGTTTATCTTTTTTATTTTTATGCGCGCCCGCTTTTCGAGCACGGGCAGGCATAACATATGGATTACGAATTCCCTCCTTTTTCTTCTTCTTTTTCGACATTTTTGTCCTCCATAAAAATAGCCGCTTCTTTATTCATCTTTTGACATTCTTGCTGAACAACTGGATGCCAGACACCATTAATATCAGAAAATGGCTTATAATTATCCCTCGCCCAGGAACGAAATTCATTTTCTTCAGAGGCCGAAAGTTTTCGGAAAAACATTAGAATGGAACCTTTCTTATTGGACCAGAGCCGCGAAGATAAGGAATAAGTGCCGCTTCGGCTTGTGCCAAACTTTCATAAATTTCTTCATTAAAAGAAGAAATCCATCCATCCTTATCACAAAGATGAATTGTATATTTTCGACCAACATTTTGGAAAAGAGATGGCCCGCCGAAATTATAATCTGCCGAACTTATAAAATACATTCCTTTGTAGATAAAAGAATAAAAACGAATAGAAAGTTTTGCTATGGTCTTCTCATTAAACCAATCTTGCTTGGTTTTAGAATTTGCTTCTATAATTTGCTCTAAAGATTGGTAAACTCCCTTTTCTTTTTCCTCATTGGAAAAAGAGATTTCCGGATTTCCTCGATTTCCCCGTTTAGCATCGTCGATACTGCTCATTGCCCGCGGTAGTCCTCTTCATCCGCGAAGGCAAGTGTAGCATTTCCGACAGAGTGGAAAGGGCTAAAACGCACCAGCTATGGCAAAATTGCACGGATGAGCTATGACTTGCTGCGGCACCAAGCAGGCATAGATCTTGCTTGGTCGCAATCAACTTGTCCTATCCATCCGACCATATACCAGACGAATAGAGCAATAGATACCGAAATTAATACCATCAATGTTCCCATGATTATATCTTTAATTTCGTTATTCATAATATGGCCTCCATTCAGGAAGAGATCGAATCGCAATAGAACAACGATTGGCAGCTAAAGCTACCCATATATTATTTGAGAGGGCAGAAATTCTATCGCACTCCCTCGCCGCTATTTCTAATGGATGAATTATTGATCCTTCCGGCTGTAGAAACTTATCTTTATTATTAATAATATTATCGAAAATCATGATTTTGCCTGGGTAATAATTTTATAACCGCCCATATATAATATATGGGCGGATAAAAACTGCTACCTATTAGGTGGCAGGCTGCTCGGAAGAAGTGGGAACAACCGCGTTTTTAACCCGTCCTCGAGAACGATGAGGGGCAACGCCTCCCTTTCGCCCCGCCTCCCGCGCACTATCAATGCTCCATTTATGAGCTCGACCAAGGGCATGCGCCTGGCGCCCTCCCCTGGCCGAAATCTCGCGCACCCTTGCCGGGTCCATTGCCGCAAACCCTCGTCGCTTCTTTGGTGCTGCTACCGGCGGAGGAGCGAGGGTCGGAGTTTCGTCCGAAGAAAAATCAACCGAGACAACATTATCATTATTCATTGTTATGATCCTTTCGATAGTAGTCAAGAAGAGCTTAAAATTGCGTTAATTATTTCCAGTAGCCGATCTGGTTCGACCGGTTTGATAAGACAAGCATCGAATTTTTTCGAGGTAAAAACATGACTATGGCCAGTCAAAAGAATTCTTTTATTTGGACAATTAGTTTCGCGGATAATATCCAGTGCCATGCCATCCGGAAAGCTATAGTCAGTTAAAAGCAGATCAATATTATTGACTTCTGAAATAATATTTTTTGCTTTTTTGACCGAGGAAGCACTTAATACATTATAAGTAGCAGACAACAAAAGTTCAAGTAGAGTCAAACTATCTTCATTATCTTCAACAATTAAAATAGTTTTCATAGCTTGCTAATTGTAATATATAGCATCATGGCATTGTTAATAATGAGCACTATAATAGCGGCCCAGATCGAAAAATGGCGACATCTAATATCGCATTTATATTCGGCACTTATAGGATCTTTCCAGGTAGGCATTTTGCATTACCTTCTTTTGATAACTGTAGCTGTATTTTCGTTGGTATCAAATAGAATATTAACCATCTCCCCATGTTGAACAAATTGTTCGATAAATGTTCTGGCATCCTCCATCTGCTCATCAACCTTTAGCGATACTTCCTCGCAATCTGGGCAATTAGGATCATCATCCATACATTCCCCATCTCCACAAGTTCTTTCATAAGAACTAAATTCATCTTCCAAAGCGTATTCTACAGCATCTGGAGTTTTGAATGTTATCATAATCTGCATTTAAATCTACTCCGCAGCGGCCGAAGAGGTTCGCACCGGAATATTTTCTCCTTCTTCTACCTCGATCTCTCCAACTTCTTCCCGCTTTTTGGTAGTAGAAATGCGCTTGCGCGTCTTCTTGCCAATATGTTCAGCTACCTTATTCTGAACTGCCTCTGAAACAGGAGGAAGAGAAGCCAGAGCTTCCTTGAAAACCGGGAGAAGGAATTTACCAAGAAAATCTGCCACCTCGTTAAATCCCTTGGCGACAGCTTCCTTTCGAAATTCATCGCTCAACTTTTGAACATGCTCGTTCTCCGACATGGCCTCGGGAAGATACGGCGCACCAAAACCGAGCATTCCGAGGACTACCGCTTGACCGGCATCCGAATTGAGAAACGCTTCGGCAAAGAAATGCATGGAAGGATCCAAATTCTTCTTGAGAAGGTTAAGGACTGCTTCCTTGCCGGAGGTAAGCATTTGCATACGAGCAACCCGATAAGGCGAAGAGGCTGCGCATTCTTTAAGCATATCTACAAACGACGACGATGAAGAAGATGACATGATTGACCTAACCTTTCCAATCTTAATAAAAGAAACTTCCGAAGCATTAGCCAAAATGAAACAATTTTCAGATTGCGGACATTTTTTAGAAATTTGTGCAACAAACCTTGTATCAAAATAACAGTTTTGATTAGTATAATGTGATAGAGTATAACAAAGTTGTTTCTTTTCTTCTTCTAGAAAGATAACTGGGTTATTGTCATCGTCATGACCAATAACTACACCAATAATCGTATATCTATACGGATTATATTTTACTGTGCAAATATAATGATCGTCTTGGTCGTAGTTGAGCTTAATTCTATCCCCAATTTGGAGACCATAGCGTATAGTCATTTTTTCCTCTTCTTTAATATTTAAACTGTCTTTCATAGATTGTGTTAAAAATCTATGCGTAGGATTTATTTCTGAAAATTGGGTAAATTGATCGACATAATAAATCTTATTTGATTCAATGCATTTCCAACCGTAATGTTCAGACCATCTTTTTCGACAATTTAAACAGATGCCTTCTCGGCGCGCGGGATTGGAAGAAGTATCATTAACAGATGGTTCATCCTTATAGATCATTCTTGGAGTTCTTTCTGGAGTTCTTTATTATTTATATTCTCCAAGAGAGAAATGATATATTGCGATAACATTTCGGCAATACCATCTCGTGGAACCCCTGATTTATTTTGATCGAGGATAAAATTAATTTGATTTCGTATTTTCTCTTTTCCGGAAGAAGATACTTTCATTTTTGGTTAGGCTTACCCTCTTGCCGGATCCTATCAAGCCTCTGGCAAGAATCTACTCCATAACAATATCCAAAGAAATAGACAACCAGGTGTGTTAGAATAGCGAGCGAAACTAAAAAGATAATAGTAGTCATCATAATTATTGATTTCCTTCAGAGCGTTTGCGACACAGGGCGCAATGTTCCGGATCGCCTTCTTTTATCCCTGGCAAAGAAAAATAAACAAGAAGACAGCGAGCCTCCTTATCTATTTCCCGCCCACTACTTGCTTTTGTATATTCCAAGAATTCGTCTGCTTCTTCATCTTCGTTAAAAGAAGCCGAATATTCATAGACTATACCATCAAAAATAGGATTTTGTCGTCGCTTGGAACGGAGTGTCCCACCAAATTTTTCGACCAATTCTCGAACATCTTCAAAGAACATGATGTTTCCTTTCCCTATTCTTGCCCATCAATTTCTTGATGGGCAAACGAAGAGACAGGATCTGCTTTTAAATCTTATATAAAAGCAGATGAATAATATCAAAAATTGATATGAGGGCAAGAGCTATAATAAGTGCCCATGGCCTACGCTTCATTCGGCGGTTCCCAAGGAATAATATCTTCGTTTTTAGCTTGGTTATATGCCCACCTATAGGCATAATTATAAAGTTCAGAACTATCACAAATAGAATACGCTTTGGTTAAATAACCAATCTGGGTCGCAAAAAGAATGCTAGCCGCATGCTCATTCGGAGATCCTCCGATATGTTCTCGCAAGCTAGGAAGAAGTCTGGAAAATGAATGAACGCAACCACTCAAGTTAGAGGCCGCTTGTACATCCAATGCCATTTGAGCAATCTCTTTCATCGAATACTTCTTATCTTCCATTTTAAATCATCCTTGATGATAGGAACAATCATTCCTATTAATTCCACATGGACAATCGCCTGGACGATTATGTGCCCATGCTTTCCAACAGGAAATGTCCATACGGCTATCCAAGGTAGTGGTTGATACAGCATTTTGATTAAGATTATCAAAATTATTTGGCATCGAATCGACCATTGTTTGAGTCAAATATCGATGCGCTAGCGGACAATTATTAAAAAATGTTAGATGGTCGTGTTGTTTAATATTGTAGCCCTTTTCTACCCAATAGTTTTCACACATCCAGCCTTCATGCTCGCCCCATGAACCATTACAATTAATACACTTTTCATAATACCGTTTTGCTGGACACTCTTCACTATCACCACATGAATATGTATCTTGATAGATCATTAAAATATCTCCTGCATTCGATGATCAAAAAAACCATCCTGCCATAGATCGATAAATTCTCCGTCGTCGGAACTCCGAATAATTTGAACTCCTTCGCCGAACGCCGCGTTTAAGAGACAATGGACAGTGAAAATATTTGCGATTTTACCCTCCCTTATTCGTCGCAAAATACGAAGAATGGGCGCTTCCTCCATTGAAGCGACAACAAAATTCTTTTCAGAATGATCAATTATCTTATCGATCCATTCGTATTGCTCATACGGATTAAGGCGGGCAGGCATAATCTTTAAATTTGCCCCTTGTTTCTTGGAAAGGGCACATGCGTATCGATTAACCTTTTTCCAAGGTTGGGTTATTGAGGTGCAATAAATAATCATGGTTTTTCTTTGACAATACTAAAACCATAAACGGAAACTTCTTTTCCATTGGCTAATACGATATCATAAACGTCCCAGCCACCGGTCGTTCCTTCTTCTTTCATAATTCCATAAAAAGCCGGATAGGAAAGTCCCATATTCGGGAGCATAGAAAATTGACGAACAAAAACACGATCACCAGGTCGGAGCTCTTGATGGAAAGAATTGCTATATTCATCTTCTTTCCGAATAATGAATTCAACTTTATCATTCATTTAATGCTCCAAAACAAAATATAGTAGAAGTCCGGTTCCAATTCCGAGAAAATAGGTTGCCCAGGTATAGAGCGATACTATTTTAGAAGAATATTGCATTACTATTGCCAGATGCCATTTACATAATAATGGATTTGACCATCCGATGGACATCCTGAATTTGGTGCTCCAGCACCAGTAGGAAGACAAAAGCAGGCATCCGTTCCGTCGCCTGGCCCTTCAACTAGACCTCCTCCGCATATTCCGCCATTACCGGATAGAGATCCGGGCGGATAATACGTTCCATAACACTGGATCTGGCATTGAGAATTAACTAGTGAACCAGATTGGCAACTTGGAAATTGAATAGAAGTAGGACAAGTTGATGCGTCGGTCCCGGCATCTGTTGTCGAACAAGAGCAAATACCAGTCGGGCCAGTAGGGCCCGGCGGTCCAGCAGGGCCTACTGGACCGGCCGGACCTACAACCGAAATAGATACCCATTGTTTATTAACGCAGGCAAGGATTATCTGATTATTTGCATCATAAAAAACCATGCCCTGTCTTTCGGAGATACATTTAGGCATAGAAACGGAGTCTGCCGCTTCAGTGGTATCGGGTGCCTCATTAGAAGCCACCGCAGAGCAAGCAATTATACAGGCGACGAAAACAATACCAATCTTATTCATTTTATTTCCTATAAAAATAATACTATCCTAAATGAGATAATTATTTAACTGCGCATTGCATTCTTATGTTTGACTAATAATTTTTCCAACTTTATGCAATAGATTGATTATATACATTCATGATATTTTTTGGTTCTATCAATAGATTGAGATAAAATTATGAACCCCAAAGATATATTATACTTCGTATTAGTGGGAGCTGCCATTTTGGTTGTAGCTATTATTATAACACCATTTTGCAACAAACCAGAAATAACAGTTCCGCCAGGATATAAACTCTGCGCTAAAGACCCTGATTGTCAAGAAGGATATTATTGCGGATTTGTTCCAGGATATACTGCAGCAGTTTGCCGCGAAAGACACGATTAGTGCTTGAGATAAGCCGCACAAAGCTCTCCCTGCCCCTTGTATTTAGCAAGGGCCTGTCGAGCTTCTCTTCGCGTCAAATAACAATCCTTCCAAGAACCATAATCAATTTCCCAATAATGATGACCGGCAGGAATAATTAAATCTCTGCCCGCCGAACCATATTTAATTAGGAGACCGCTTTGAGTAGCTGTAATTTTCTTAATCATGGACAAAGATCCCAACAGGCATAGTTATTTGGGCCAATGGTAAAATAAATACGCTTGACCTTTTTGGCTTGAAGACGGGTCTGACAATGAACGCAAGGCGTGCTATCTGCCCAGGTTCCATCTTTTAGAACGCGAGCCAAGAAGATAGTTCCGTATTTGCCAAGCTTACGAGTTATTCGAAACTCACAATGATGGGCTGGAGTAGGAATAATTGGATTACCATTGCATGCGGCGACAAGAACACCATCACGACGAATACCTACCGCTCCATGTCGGAAAGATCGTCCGTCTTTCTTTAGAAGAGAAACTTGTGCGGCCAATTCAAGATATCGACGAACATTCATAATGATCTACTTTATTAAACGAAGCGCTGCCGTAGCTTCGCAGAACGCTGTGCTTAAGGTTTGGTGGGCCATGACAGAGTTGAACTGTCCCAGGAACTTTATAAGAATTCCCAGCTCTACCGGAGCTGATGGCCCGAGGCCTTACGATGCGTAAGGCTTCTTTTTTTAATTCTGCTCTTTTTCCTGCCTCTTCTTTAGGTATTCAAAAATACGGTCTTGCCCTTCCATATTCTCTTTGATGAGATTATATAGATGCTCATCATATTCTTTAATTTCATCAAATGATATACCAAAATGAATTTTGTATAATTGATTAATATTTTCTCGACCTCCATAAAGACGCATAAGATAACTAGTAAAACATCGAAACAAGATATTTTTCATTACTCTGGTCCAATAACAATTTTTTCTAGTTCAGAATTCAATTTGATAATGAGCAAATGAATTTCATGCAGACAATCTTGAACATCAAAAAATTTGGAGGCGGTGGTAGTATCTTCATCATCCGGCGGAACAAGAGCTTTTGCTGTCCGGACAGCATTTTCCATAATTTCAGATAGGCCAAAAATGGCTCGTCGAAGATACCAAATTCTCATGATGGAGTTCTCACTTTTTTAATCGGATAAACAATGCGCCACCCTTTATTTTTATCCCTTGTGTAAAGGACTATAAAGGAGGAAGAATTATTTTTAAACATTGTTCGAGCAATGGCGATAGCATATAAATCGTTTTCTGCTTCAAAAGAACAACCGCGCGCCTCTTTGCTATCAAAAAAATAAAGCATGATTATTTAAAAAAATCAACAATAAATCCAAAAAACATAACAGTTGTTATGACTAAAATAGAAATGACCCGCTGCATTATTTAATACTCCATTCTTGGGTTTGGCCGTTCTCGTCCGTCCAGGTCCAGCCGAGCTTTTGCAATTTGTTGTCCTGGACAAGGAGAGTAGATGGTCTCTCCGAGACCAGGACGACCTTGTTGG
>JACCDR011099072.1_pt1 | contig 12133 bp, 15 predicted proteins | sample 7446431 | NCBI WGS metagenome assembly JACCDR01 (sample SAMN15323443, study PRJNA562643) | freshwater metagenome | isolation source: river surface water | place: USA:Blue River Watershed | collected 2017-08-17
ACGGTCACCGTCGCATTCTTCATGACGAACTTTGCCACGGGATTCTCCTTTATGCGGTGGCGATGACCCTGACGGCGAAGGTTGCCGCGAGGTAGGTGGACTCCCCTTCAGTGAGGGGTGCGTAGCCGTTCATGGCGGTGACGATGAGGTCGTCGCAGGCGCCGCCGAGGGACGTGTCGGACTGGATGGCGGCCTTGACCGCGGGGACGAGCGCGTCGAGCTCCTCCTGTGCGACCCGCTCCGAGGGGCGGCGCACGACGACAAGGACGTCGACGAGAATCTCGTCCGAGCCGCGGTTGAACGCGGAGTCGAAGTCGACCCGGACGGTGTCGACGATGCCCATCGGCGGGGTGATCTGGTCCGGGTAGTAGGACGAGACCCGCCCGTCGAAGGTGGCCGAGAGCGCGTCGGCGAGCCCGGCGCGGATGGTGGCGATGCTCACGCGACGCCGCCGAAGTTGGTGCCGAGCCGATACGGGTCGAGCAGCATCCGCACGTCCGGGTCCATGTTCCGAGACAGGTACAGCAGCCCGGTGTCCGGCCCGCCGGCGATGCCCAGCGGGGAGTCGTCCCGCTTGAACAGCCGCGCCGCCTGGATGCGGGACGCGGCGACCACCGGCGCCGGGGTGTCAGCCCAGCCCCACGTCGCGGTGACCCGTACGGCGGCGATCCCGGAGACCGGGAACGAGTAGTCACCGATGGCGCGAACGGTCGTGTACGGCCACGCACGGCCCGCGATGAGGCCGTTGAGCGGCTCGACCTGCCAGTCGGTGCTCGACCACGACTCAGCCCACGAGCCGTCGAGGTCCGGGTCGGTCTCGACGAGGGTGACGCTCGTCGCGTCGTCGATGGTCAGGTAGACCGAGGAGGCCGCGGCGTAGACCCGCGGGGTGGCCGCGGTGCCCGCGGTGTCGAAGGTGCGCCCGCAGTAGGCGTCGATCATCTGCTCGGCGGCCTGCAGCGCGACCTCGATGCGCAGGTCGTCGTTGTAGTCCGAGATGCCCAGCGACGCCTTGACGTCGGCGAGGGTGGCGTAGGTCATCACGGCTCCTGGTCGTATGAGATGTCAGCGGAGTCCCACTGCGCGGGCTCCTTGCGCTGTGGGCGGGCCACCGGCTGCTCGACGTCCGGCTCGTCCATCAGCAGTTCACCCTCGTCGTCGGGCTCCAGTAGGCGTGCCCCTCGAGCCCGAAGTTGACGAACGGGTTGAGGCTGTAGACGTCCGAGCCGAGGCTGCGGAGCTTGTCCGCGACGCGGGGCAGCATGTGCGCCCAGACGTCCCACGGAGAACCGATGCCGCGGTCGTGGCCGTTGCGGTTCTCCGCGCCGTCGAGCGTGCCGCAGTCAGCGCCCACGAGGACGATGGACGCGGCGCCGAGGTAGTGGGCGAAGTGCATGGTCATGTGCAGGCTCGTCGGCCCCACCGCGAGGCTGTCCGGCTCCGTCGGCCAGTCGTCGTCCACGTTGAACGCGGCGTATCGCTGCTGGTTCGTCGGGAAGCCCCAGACGTTCTCACCCGTCGGCGCGTGCGGCGCGAGCTGGGTGCCGCCCTGGTCGTACTCCGGCACGATGATCGGGGTGTCAGGCTGCACCTCGGACACCGCGATGGCGTCGAGGTGGTAGTGGCTGACCATGTAGTAGCGCGGCAGGCCGAGCTCCAGCCCGATGTAGTTGACCGCCACGACCGTCTTGTCGGCGAAGAACCGCGGGTTGATGTGGTTCAGGCTCGGGCCGGACGCGAGGACATAGACGGTCTCACCCTTGTGGCGGTCGCGGAACTGCGTGCGCTCCGGGCGCGGCGTCAGTCCCATGACAGCTCCCGGCGGCGGGACAGTGACCACTCCCCCGCGGTCATGTCGCCGCGGTACTGCTTGGCTCGGTAGTACGCGATGTTCTGCGGGAACGTCCGGGCGTTGGCCTCGGCGTAGCGGGGCTCCTTGATCGTGCTGGAGTTGTCATGCGCGACGCGGACGCCGGACTGGACGACCGGGATGCCGTGATAGATGCAGCGGCGGGTGTAATCGTCGTCCTCCGCATACGCTGGATACAGCGCCTCGTCGAACAGGCCAACGACACTGACAACCTGCTCGCCGATGGCGAACGCTGCCCACGGCGGTGCGGCTGCCGATAGCACAAGTGCGTCGGTGCGGGCCGCGGTGCAGAACGACTCCAGCGCGCCCGGCGGGAAGTAGGCGTCGGAGTTGACGATCAGCCACCAGGCTGCGTGCGGCAGCGACTTGATGCCGAGGTTCCACGAGCCCGCGACGCCGAGGTTGGTCGGCATCTCCAGCCAGTGGAACTGCTTGACGGTCGGCATCGGCGGGACGTCCTCGACGCAGTGGCCGTTGTCGATGAGCAGCAGGTCGTCGACAGGGAAGTCGATGGACGCGAGCAGGCGGTTCAGCAGGTCCGGGCGGTTCAGCACCGGGACGATCAGCGCAGGGATGCCGCTCATCCGAGCGCCTCCAGCACCGGGCGCCACTGATTGGCGAACACGTAGTCGGCGTCGTACTTGGCCGCGTGCGTGATCTGCGCCTGCGATGCCCCGCGGGGCGCGGCGTATGCCTTCTCCAGCGCGTCGAGCGTGCTCGGGATGTTCGGGACCATCCACCAGGCTGACTGCATCGGGTCCCACGACGGCTGGCCGTCGACCATGAAGCCCTCGCCGACGAGCTCCGGGGAGGCCGTCCAGTTGCCGACGATGGTGCGCAGCCCGCAGGCGGCGGCCTCGATGACCGGGATGCCGAAGCCCTCGCCGAGCGCCGGCGCGAGCAGGACGTCCGCGCCGGTATACATCGCGGCGAGCATCTCCTGCGGCAGCCCCATGCGGTAGGCGAAGGGCTCGGTGAAGTTGACCTTGTGCTCGGGGATGCCGACGGCCTTGAGCAGCAGCGGCAGGTTGATCCCGCCCATCGCGCCGTCCCGCTCGGTGTGCAGGAACAGGCGCGCGTCCTCGTGCTCGCGCATGAACATGGCGACCGCAAGGAGGTTGGTGTCCCACGACTTGCGGGCAGGCACCGCACCCTTGTTGGCCGCGTTCATGAGGATGACGAAGTGGTCGTCGTCCCAGCCCATGATCTGGCGGCCCGTCACCTGCCGGTCGTCCGGCGCGGTGAAGTAGGGCGTCGGCTTGAAGGTCTTTTCGATGGCGTGCGGGACGTAGTGGTGCTCCACGCCGCACTTGGTCAGCTCGTCGGAGCCGAACTGGCTCATGGCGATCGGCACCACGTTGTCGCGGCGCAGCCACTCCAGCACCTTCGGCGGCACTGGGGTGTGGTCGATGGGCACCCACGAGGCGATCTTGGGGATGCGCTCCCACGGCGGCCCCTGGAACACCCACACGTCGAACAGCGTGAGGACGAGCGCCTCCATGCCGCCGTTCTCGTGCGTCCACAGTTGCTGGTAGGCGCCGACGACGTCGTTGGAATACATGTCAAAGCCGCGCGGCAGGATGCGCACTCCCCGCCACTCGCCCTGCATGGCTTCCTGGCCGTAGTTGGACGCGATGGCGGTCGGGTGCCCGGCGTGCTGCAGGCGCAGCGACAACTGCGCCGTCTGCTGGCCGTAGCCGGTCCCAGCTTGGGGGCTGTTGGACGCGATGAGGACCGGGCGCTTCGGTGTCTTGATCGGGGCAGGCTTCGGCATGGTGCTCCGTTCGCAGGTGTTCGCAGGTGTGCAGGTGGGGGTGACCGGGGGGCCTGACCTGCGAGCAGGCCCCCCGGTCGTCTACTCCCGGTGCGCTAGTTGACGGCGCAGCGGAGGTACTTGATGTGCGTGCTCTGCGGGAGGCCCGCATCCACGCGCAGCGACGCCTTGAACGTGACGAGGTCAGCGTTGAAGGCGAAGTCATCCGAGCGCTCCACGCGGAGACCGCCCACCTGACGGATCAGGTAGGAGTTGAAGTCGCCCGCGATGAGGCACTTGTTGTCGGCGCCGACGTCGGCCATGTGGACGTTCTCCACGATGGGCTTGCCGAGGATGCGATCCGGCTCGCCCAGCACGACCGCGGGCTGCCACAGCGGCTGGCCCGTGGTGTCCACGAGCTTCCGCAGGCGCTTGAACGCGCCGGTGGAGCCCATGAAGGTGAAGCGGTTGGACGCCCGCACAGCCGGGTCGAGGCTGTAGTAGAGGTCCACCACGTCGGCGTAGCCGAACGTGAGCGCCGTGCCGGAGGTCACGCCGGTGCCAGCCGCAGCCACGACGCCGGTGGGCTCGTTGGTGCCCGTGCCGACCGTGAGATCGCGGTTGGTGCGGTAGCCGATGGCCTGGCCGATGTTGGTGGCAACGTAGCCGAGGATGTCGACGCCGCTGTCCTCGATCATCTCGCGGGTGATCTGGAACAGGACAGACTCCTTGAACGCGCCGAGCGTCAGGAACGCCTGGAACGTCGGGTCGGACTCGCCGTAGGCGACGCCTTCAGCGGTGACCGAGCCCGTGGAGTAGGCGTTGGTGCGAGGGAACTGGAGGTTCTCGCCCGACGCCGTGTTGATGATCTGACCCCACGCCATGACCGGGCCGGTGCTGCGGAGCAGCTCCTGAATCTGGCCGTAGAACGAGGTCGGGATCGGAGCGCCGGTCGACGACTTGGCGACGTCGCGGAACTCGTAGGAACGGATGGTGCCGGTGGCGAGACCGCGGACGATCTCCTCATCGGACTGCGCGGGGGCGCGCATCTCGGCCTGCTCGCGGACCTCCGGCGCCTCGGCGACGGCGGCGCGGACCTCGGCCTCGCGGGCCTCGATCTTGCGCAGCTCGTTGAGCATCGCGTTCTTGGCCTCGAAGTCCGCGTCGGCGCGGGCGATGGCCTCGTTGTCCTCTGCCGTGAGGCTGCGCTTCTCGGCGATGGCGGCGTCCACGATGTCGCGGGCAGCCTTGTTCGCCTTGTTGCGCTCCTCCAGCAGAACCTTCATGTAGTCCTGGCTCATGCCGGACTCCCTTCTGGGTCTGTGGTTGATGGATTCGCAGGTGTTGGCTCGCCGCGGCTCCGCAGGCGAAATCCCGACGCGGCTCCGCAGTCGGGGTGGTCTAGGGGTTACAGGTCGTCGCGCTGCTTGAGCAGGTCGGACAGCGCCTGCAGCGCGGCCAGGTCGACCTCGGGCTCGACGGGCGCGGGCTGCTCGGGCCGGGCGCGGTCGACGGCCTCGGACAGCAGCGCGTACTGGTCGTCCGAGAGGGTGCCGGCGCCGAGCGCGTCGAACGCATCCGAGAGCGCGTCCATGTCGACGCCGCTGCGCTTGGCGATCAGCGGCATGGCGCGGACGGCGGCGGTGGTCTGGCGATACGCGGGGAAGCCGGTCACGACGGACACCTCGTGGAGTCGGAGCTCGCGGATGGTCCGCTCGCTGTAGTCGTCGCTCCAGTCGTCCTTGACGACGGAGAAGCCGAACGACATGCCGCTGACGTCACCGCGCTGCACGCTGACCGAGAGGTCGCGGGCGTAGGACGTGTCCGGCAGGTCGATCTCCGCGAGCAGGCCGCGGGAGTCCTCGGTCAGTCGCAGCGTCCCGGCGCGCGTCGACCCGATGACGAGGTTGGTGTCGTGGTTGATGAAGCCCTTGATCTCGTTTCGGGACTTCAGCGACCGGGTCGTCGCACCGGGCGCGATGCGCTCGGTGAACGGCAGTGGCTCACTCGGGACGTCCCAGCGGATCGCGTAGCCGGTGAAGGTCATGCCATCGCCGTCGGCGCGCATCTCGGCATCCTCGGGCATCCAGGCCCGGTACTCGACGGTCATTCGTCTGTCCCATCCTCGGGGGTCATGTCGGGGGTGTCCGGCTCGTCGTCCGGCTCGTCAGCGACGGGCTCGGGAGCCGCCGTCCACGGGATCGCAGGCAGGCCGAACGCGGCGAGCGTGGCCTCCGGGTCAGCGCCGGCGCTGATGAGCTGCACGGCCATGCTGACGTTCATCTCGGTCTCGACTACGTTGGCCGCGGGCAGGTCGACGTTGGCGAGCGGGACGCGCAGCGCGTCACCGCCGTCGACCGGCGCCATGTCCTCCAGGCGTCGGACGTCGTTGATGCTCGACCAGCCGGACTGCAGGGCCGTGGAGTACGCGGCGAACCGGGAGGCCGTGTCGCCCCGCAGCAGCGCGTCCATGTTCATGCGCATGAACACGCCGTCCGGCAGGAGCTTGGTGTGCGCCATCTCGACCTTGTGGACGTAGGGGCGCAGCGACTGGGTCACCCACTGGATCGCGTTCTGCTCCACGCTCGCGTAGGACATCGCGCCCGGCGTGGCGACCTGCAGCATGTGCAGCGGGACGGAGAACACCCGTGCGATGGACTCGACGCTGAACCGCTTGGACTCCAGCATCTGAGCCTCGTCCGGGTCCACGCCGGTCTTTTTCCACGTCGCGCCGCCGCCGAGGACGCCGACGCGGTGCGCCCGCTGCAGTCCCCGGTGGGACTCCTCATAGGCGCGCTTCATCTCCTTGGCCTGCTCGGGCGTCATCATCGCCGGGGTCTCGATGATCCCGGTGGAGATGGAGCCGCCGCTGAAGAACCGGGCGCTGAACTCCTCCAGCGCCCGCGACAAGCCGAGGGTCTGCTTCAGTTGGGTGATGCGGCTGACGCCTCGGAGCTCTCCTGGCAGTCGCAGCTCGGTGATGTGCAGCACGTCTGCGGTGGGGATTCGGGTGGTGGTGTCCCACCAATACTCGACGTTGCCAGAACCATCGCGGCGAACCTCCACCTTGAGCGGGTTGAGCACCTGCAGCGCCACCGGCTCGCCGATGGAGTTGCGGTAGATGCGGGTGAACCAGTTGCCGTCGAGCAGCAGTGACGTCATGCCCTGCGTCACGTAGTCGGTCCACGAGAGGCCGTCGACGCCGGGGTCGTCCATCCACACCGGACGCGGGCCGTAGGGGAATCGGGTGCCGTTGCGCCGGATGAACGGCGCCACCGGCAGGGTGGCGACCGTGTCGGTGTAGAGCCGGACGCAGGCGTAGACCGTATCGATCTGCAGCGCGGTGACCTGATCGATCTGCGCGCCAGACCACGTCTGCTGGACCGGCCACTCGTCGCGCAGCCACAACTGCTGGAACGTCATGTTGCGGGACTCGTCACCGCCACCGAGGAGTCGACCGAGCATCAGCGACCACCCCGCTCAACGGCGAGCCCGAACAGGATGAGCGCGGTGCCCGCGGCGAGGAACCCTGCGAACGGGGCGATGATGGTGAAGCCGGCGACGACGAGGGCCGCGCCCACGGCCTGCAGCGCAAGAGCCTGCACGGCACCCTCCTAGGTTCTGATGAAGCACGAGGCGCGCACGAGCCCCTGCAGTACGGCGTAGGGGGCGGCGCGGAAGCGGCCCGCGGCGATGGCGCGGGCGGGATGGAGCACGGGGTAGCGCACGAGCAGGTGGAACAGCATGGAGCGGCGGCGCTCCGGGTAGGTGCGGGCGAACTGCGCGTCGGCGGTCCCATACCAGCGGAACTTGCGCACGTAGTCCGCGAGGCGCGGCGCGTGCACGGTCTCGACGACCACGGGCGCGATGCCGACGCGCAGGTCGGTGTCGCGGGCGAGCCGGTAGAGCAGGTCGGTGTCGTCCCCGCCGCCGGTGCCGGACTCAGCGAAGCGCACGAGCCGGAACAGGTCACGGTGGAACACCGCCGGGGCGACCCCCACCATGTCCCGCTGGCCCGGAGTGTTGTGGGTTAGCGCCAGGAACGAGGATTCGGCGCGGTTCCAGAACGAGTCCGGGCGCACCGACAGCCCCGCCTGCGCGATGGCCCAGCCCTCGACGACGGCAGTGTCGACGAGCGCGGTGAGGTCGCCGGGCTCGACGCGGTGGTCGGCGTCGATCAGCGCGACCCAGTCCCCTTGCGCGAGGTCGATCCCGAGCTGGCGGTCGACCGGCAGGGAGCCGGAGTCGGACGTGACAACCATGAAGCGCGTGCCCGACTGGCGCAGCACCCGGCGGGCGATGTTCGCGGTCTCGACGTCAGGCTCGCCGCCGATCACGACGATAAGCTCGTCGACCTCGCCGGTGGCGAGCAGGGAGCGCAGGCAGCCCTCGATCCGGTCGGCCTCGTCCTTGGCGCAGACGACGACGGAGAGCATCAGTAGCCCACGATCTCGATGTCGGGCAGCGGGAAGATCAGCCGCCCGCCCTTGGCGAGGTAGCCGTCCATCCGCTCCATGAAGCCCTCGCGGAAGTGCCACGGCAGGACGAGGAGGTAGTCCGCGTCGAGGACGTCAGGCTCGTCCACGATGGGGATGTGCGTACCCGGCGTGACCCGCCCGTGCTTGTCGGGGTTCACGTCGCCGATGGAGTCGACGAGCATCGGGCCGATGCCGGTGGCCTGCAGCAGGACGTTGCCCTTGGTGCTCGCGCCGAGCCCCTTAATGGTGGCCTTGTGCTGCACCTTCAGCGCGGACAGCAGCCCGAGCAGGTCCATATGGTGGCGCTTGACGCGGGCCGCGAAGTCGAGCCAGGCGGCCTCCGAGCAGACGCCGTTGCGGCGCTCGGTGGCGAGCGTCCACGGCACGAACGTGGTGCCAGCGGCCCACGCGCTGCCCATCTTCGCGGCGGTGACGGCGATGCTGCCGCCGTTGGTGCCGTTGGTGGTGGCGGACACGATCTTGAAGCCCGCGGAGCGCAGGATGCGGTCGAGCGTGGTCAGGGAGTAGTACTCGACATGCTCGTGGCAGACGGTGTCGTAGGCGCCGCTGCGGAGCATCGCGGGCATGTAGGCGACCTCCAGGTGCCACAGGCCCTCGTCCTCCAGCACCGCGGCCACGTCCTGCGCGAAGCCCACCGGGTCGGGCAGGTCGTAGAACATGGCGATGGACGTCACCAGCCGCGCCGGGCGGTCGGAGACCTGCCAGTAAGCGTCCGCGGTGAAGAACCGCTCCACGGTCAGCACGCCCGGCGGGATGTGCTCGGCCCACTTGGCGCTCGTCGGGTCGATGCCGATGCAGCCCGCGCCCATCCGCTGGAAGTAGCCGAGCAGGGTGCCGTCGTTGCTGCCGATGTCCAGCACGACGCCGCCGTTGACCGGGCGCATCTGGTCGAGCCGCAGCGCGGTGCGCTTGAGGTGCTGCACCATCGAGCGGTTCAGCCCGCTGCGGTAGCCGTAGGAGTCGCCGTACATGGTGTCCAGGTCCGGCTCGTCCGCGAGCTGGGCAAGCCCGCAGGCCGTGCACAGCGCCACCGCGAGGCGGCCCGTAGGTACGGGCATGAACGAGTGCGACGGGAAGATGCCGGTGTAGGACATCTCCCCGAGGTCGAGGACCGTGGGCATGTACGGCGAGCCGCACAGACGGCAGGGCAGGGACATCGCAGGTTTCCCATCGCAGGCGGGAGAGGGTCAGGCAAGGAAGAACGGGACGGGCTCCGGCTCGGCGTCGAACGTCGAGGCAGCCCACAGGGCGTGGACCCACGCCACCAGCGGCGCGATGTCCAGCCGGGACCGCTTGCGGTCCAGCGCCCAGCCATCGGACAGCGTGCGGGTCTCCGCGACGGACAGGGCGCGCTCCACCTGCGCCTGCCCGAGATGCCGGACGGTGCCGGCGCGGACGGTGTCATAGGCGAGCCCGCAGGCCCGTGGGATGTCCGACGCGGCCACCTGTATCAGCGGCACGTCGAGGCGCTCCAGGTCCGGCAGCAGGCTCGACACCGGGGCGCCGGTGGCCTGCAGCGCGATGGCGGTGACCTCGCGGGACTTGAGGGTGTGCGCGAGCCAGTCGACGACCTGCGCCGGGTCCGTGGTGTGGACGAGCTGGACGACGCGTACACCATCGGCGTTGAGCCCACACGCGGCGACGTGCGCCGCGGAGCGGTCCCACGACACATCCACCGCAAGCACGACGGGGCCGGGCGCGATGCTCGCGCCGGTGTCGCGGCAGGCGGCCCACGCCTCCGCGGGGAACACCTGCCCGGCGCCCTCGTCCGGCGGGTCCTCCCACCAGCCCATGCGCTCGCGCATGAACTCGACCGGGTCGGACGCCAGGGCGCGGCGCTCGGAGCGGACGTAGTCGATGCTGATGCGCCGACCCAGTGCGGGGTTCGCCTGTGCCCAGCGGTCCTCGTCGTCGAGCAGGCAGCCCGCGACGTTGAGGCCGTGGTCGCACAGCGGCTCGGCACAGTCGCCGAGCGGGGACGTCCACTCGATGTACGCCAGCGACGGGTCGGACAGGGACCGGCCACGCTCGCGGACCGAGCGCAGGACGTCGGACTCCATGATGCCGGGGCTGGAGCCGTAGCGGACGTGCGGGTCGGGGCGGGCTGACAGGGTCGGCAGCAGCGCGCCCATCATCTGCGGGGACAGGTAGAGGGCTTCGTCAAGGATCACGGTGTCGCCGGTCAGGCCGCGACCGCCGCCGGACGTGCGGGCCAGGAAGTCGATGCGGGCGCCGTTGGTCAGCTCGAAGCCCTCGTCGCCGGAGGCGTGGCGCACCTTCTTGACCTTGTCGCGCAGCCAGTCGGTGTCCCCGACGATCTGCTCCAGGTCCGCGAACGCCTGCTGTGTGGTCTTGAAGCGGTGCGACGTCCAGACCACGCGCTTGACGTCGCGGAAGAACGCGTCGTACAGCGCCGTCATCTCCAGCGCCCACGTCTTGAGGTTCTGCCGCCCGCAGATGATGGCGACCTCCAGCGCGGCCCAGCGGGGACCGGCCTCGGCCATGAGGACGTCGAGCGCCTCCTGCTCCGGGGCGTCCACGTCGAAGCCGAGCATTCGGGCCATCTGGCCCACTTCCAGCCCCGCGGTGCTCGTCGCGGTCGGCGGCACCCAGAGGTACGACGCGGTGGGGTTAGCCGGTGCGACGACGCTCACGCAGGGCTCGCAGCTCGTCCATCGGTGACACCTGCGCGGGGCGGGACGATGGCAGCAGCGCCTCCTTGCGGGCGGCGTACTCCTTCGACAGTGAGGCCAGCGCAGGTGAGGTCTCGGCGCCGGCGTCGATGCGCGCGGCGAGGGTCAGCAGCAGGATGCCGTCGGCGGTCTCGGCCAGCCCATGTGCGGCGAGCTCCTCGCGGGTGGCGTCGGTCAGGCGGCCAGGCTCGTCCGGCAGGAACGTGGCGGTGATGGGCGTGGCCGGGGCGACCTCGATGCCGGCCTGACGCTTGCGCGACGTGCGCACGCGACAGCGCGACGAGCAGTACTTGGCAGATGCGCGCTTGGCCTGAAAGTCCGTTCCGCACTCAACGCAGGCGCGTTGCATAGCGCCTCCTAGATGGGCAGCGGGATTTGGCCGGTGTAGTGGTCGGACTTGCGGCTGTTACATGAGAAGTGAGCCAGCCTGACGTTGGCGTAGGAATGTGGGCCACCGAGCGAGATGGGCACCACATGGTCAACAGTCGGCCCCATCTGGTGACGACCGCTCAGTGACTTGTCGACTGGCTGGTCGCACAGGTAGCACGTCCAGTTGTCCCGCTCAAAGACAACCGCCGGGACTACGTCCTCGACATACACGGCCTTCTTGCGAGCGCGTCGGGCAAGGGTCTTGACGTAGTCCCGCTGACGTGGCGTGGCGTGGACGCGACGAGCGTTGGCGAAGCACTCCTTGGAGCAGAACTTGGCGCGGCGATTCTGTCCTAGGAACTCAGTGGCGCACACTTGGCAGGTGCGCTGGTAGCGCCACTGGCCGTCCATATAGACGCCGCCCGCGGCGACGGTGTCTGCGGCGCGGCACTTGCGGCAAGTGGGGCTTGCGGCGCTGCCGCTGCTGCCGAGCCAGACGCCATTCCCGCACCCACCAGCGCAAGGCACGTGCTTCTTGTTATCGCAATCACCGGAGCAGTCGGCGTGAACGTCGGCCGGCTTCTGTCGCGCTGCATACGATGATGCGCTGCGGCACTTGTCTGAGCAGTGCACAGCTCGCGGGCTAACGGCCCTGAACAGGTTGCGGCACCACCTACATGCCACAACACGAACGACTTTGACCTTTCCGGTCTGCGGGCGCGACTTGGGTGGCCCATCTAGGGCTCGACAGTCACGGCAGACAATTTCAGGCCTGCTCCGCTTGTTTCGACTGACGCTCTTGCCGCACCGTGAGCAAACGTCAACCATCAATACCTCCCGGAAATGCGGAACGCCCCGCACCGGGAGATGCGAGGCGTTCCTAACCCCGAGGATCAGTCGGGGCTGCTTGATATGTAACCGCGGCGCTCACGGTCGGATGAGCGGTCAT
>JACCDR011506678.1_pt1 | contig 12132 bp, 12 predicted proteins | sample 7446431 | NCBI WGS metagenome assembly JACCDR01 (sample SAMN15323443, study PRJNA562643) | freshwater metagenome | isolation source: river surface water | place: USA:Blue River Watershed | collected 2017-08-17
AAAATAAAGATAATAATTTTTATGAAAAAACACGCTCTCATCATCGGTTCGGGATTCGGCGGTTTGGCGTCCGCTTGTTTTTTGGCTAAGCAGGGTTTCGCGGCGACTGTTGTTGAGAAGAATGAGGAGATTGGTGGTCGTGCGCGAGTGTTTTCTGACAAAGGCTTCGTTTTTGATATGGGACCATCTTGGTATCTCATGCCAGATGTGTTCGAGCACTTCTTTTCTCTAATGGGTGAGAAGGTGGAAGATCATTTGGATTTGGTAAAGCTCGGACCGTCGTATCGAATTTTCTTCAAGGATTCGCCAGTGGGGAAGATTGATCTCTATTCTGATGTGCCACGAGATTCGCAGGTGTTTGAAAAGCTAGAAAAAGGTTCTGCAGAGCAACTAAAAAAATACCTAGAGAAATCTAAATTCCAGTATGAAGTTGCTTACAACAGCTTCATGTTTAAGAACTACGATTCTATTTTCGATTTCTTCACAAAGAGAATGATGATTGATGGTATGAAGCTTTCCGTTTTCACAAAGATGCACAAGTATGTGCAGAGATTCTTTAAGACTGAAGAAATTCAGAAGATCATGGAGTATCAGCTGGTCTTTCTGGGTAGTTCTCCGTACAACACACCGGCACTTTACAATCTCATGAGTCATGTCGATTTCAACATGGGAGTTTACTATCCAAAAGGTGGAATTTGGAAGGTGGTAGAAGCAATACAGAATATTGCCATTAAAAACGGCGTTCGATTCTTGCCCTCAAGTCCTGTAAGAAAAATTCTCGTGAATGAAGCTGGTGAGGCAACTGGTGTCGAGTTGGCAGGTGGCAAGACTATTGAGGCGGATATGGTTATTTCAAATGCTGATATGGAAGACACGGAGCGATGCCTTCTCCCACAAGAATACCGCATGACCACTGATGCAGAGTGGGACAAGAAAGTGATGGCACCTTCTGCTTTTATTCTCTATCTCGGTCTCAAGGATACTGTGCCAAGCCTCAATCACCACAACCTGGTCTTTGCAAAAGACTGGAAGAAGAACTTCGGAGAAATCTTCGATACCCCAAGGCTCCCAGAGGACCCATCATTCTACGTATGTTGTCCCTCAAAGACTGACACAACAGTAGCGCCACCAGGAAAAGAGAATCTTTTTGTTCTTGTTCCGATTGCTGCACGCATGGATCCAACCAAGAAGGATTTGGAAGATTACAAGGATCACATCCTCTCGATTATGGAAAAAGAGATGGACATTCCTAACCTCAAAAATCGTATTGAATATTGCAGAATGTACACCGGTAAAGATTTTTCAAAAGATTACAATGCATATGCTGGCACCGCACTTGGTGTGGCTCATACATTGATGCAAACTGCATTTTTCCGAACAAATAACATCCACAAAAACGTAAAGAATCTTTACTTCGTTGGTGCAGGAACAAATCCTGGTATTGGTATGCCGATGTGTCTCATATCAGCCGAGCTTCTCTACAAGCGAGTGATGGGAATAAAAGACCCAGCTCCTTTGAAACATCTCTAGAAAAGTACCGCGAAGAAAATCGCAGCTCCAGCTATGGTATTTATCTTTGGGAAGTAGGTATACAGTTTAAATAGTCGTTCTTCGTCTTTCGCGATAAGTGAGAGAGTGACGATGGTGAGGTAGACCACAGTAAAGAAAAGTCCAACAATGAGATTGACCTTCATAAAGGCAACTCCGGCAAATAAGTAGAGAGCGCCACAGATCAACAAGGTGACCTGCTTTTTGAACAAGGTGGCAATAGTAGCAATGCCACTCGCTTTGTCCGCATCAATATCAGGCACCGCCGAGTATGCATGCATAGCAATTGCCCAAGAGAGCGCTGCTCCAATAAAGAGAGGAGAGAGTTCACCGGCCTGGCCACCAGCGAGGAGATAAGCGAATACTCCAGTTGTTACATAGTGGCTGGCACTGAATATGCTGTCGAGTATTGGTTTTGATTTGGCGCGAATTGGTTCTGCTGAGTAGAAACTCGCAAAGAAGATAAAGAGGAAGAGGGCAAAAAGGGTAGCATAGTCCTGCTTAAGAAACGGTAAAAGAATAATAAAAGGAATATTAGTTAGGGCAATCCACTTCATCACTGATAGGTGTTGAGACGGCATGAGAAGAGATTCGTAAGCCACCTTCTTTGGATTGAGTTTGTCGGTCTCGTAGTCAAAAACATCATTGATTCCGTAAATGAGAATATTTGCTGGAATAAGAAAATAAAGCGCAAATACCCCAAGGGCGATAACGGTCATCAAGGATAGCGATTGAGACGGACTGCTTTGGGTGTGCAAATAAGCCACAACACCGACGATAAAAGGTCCTAGTTCGTAGATCCAGAAGCGGGGGCGGCTGATCTTGAGAATTTTTTGAAAGCTCATATATTTTTTACTATAGCTGTATAATATCACTATGAATACGTTTGCTATATTCGGAGGGGGTTGTTTCTGGTGCACTGAGGCGGTCTTTCAAATGCTTAAAGGTGTGAAATCCGTTGTTTCTGGCTATGCTGGTGGCACAAAGGTCAATCCTACTTATATGGAGGTTTCTTCAGGTAAAACCGGCCATGCTGAAGTAATAAAGATAGAGTACGACCCCAATATGATCGATTACAAAGATCTTCTCACGGTCTTTTTTGGAAGTCATGATCCAACAACGTTGAATCGCCAAGGGGCTGATGTCGGTACTCAGTATCGATCAGTTATTTTTACTATGGATAAAGACCAGGAAGAGAAAGCGAAGAAAATTATTAGTGAGATTAATGCATCAAACAAAGAAGGAAAACCGATTGTAACGGAGGTGGTTCCTTTTACGAACTTTTACCCAGCGGAAGGCTATCATCAGAATTATTACCAGAGTAATAAGACAGCGATGTACTGTGACCTGGTAATCAATCCAAAGCTCGAGAAGGTTCAGAAACAATTTGCTGATTTGCTTATTCAGAATCAAAAATAACTAAACATTTCTATGCATAAAGATGAAAATGAGTGGAAGGCGAAACTTACTCCTGAGCAGTACCGTGTTTTGCGAGAGAAAGGAACCGAAGCTCCGTTTTCGGGTAAATTGCTGCACGTAGAAGCAGACGGAATTTTTCGCTGTGCCGCCTGTGGTAATGCACTTTTCTCATCAGATGCAAAGTTTGATTCAGGGACTGGTTGGCCAAGTTTCGACCAGGCTCTTCCTGGTGCGGTAAAGCTTAATGAGGATAGTTCTCATGGAATGGTCCGAACCGAGGTGGTGTGTGCTGTTTGTGACTCGCATCTCGGTCATGTGTTTGATGATGGTCCAACAAAGACAGGTAAGCGATACTGCATGAACTCGGTCTGTCTCGATTTGGAGGAAAAACATGCTTAATCTAGAGACTTCGTGGAGGGATAGGCTCAGTCATGAGTTCGATAAAGAGTATTTCAAGAAACTCTCCGCTTTTGTTCAAAAAGAATATAAAGAGGCTGTGGTCTATCCTAAACCAGAAGATGTTTTTCGAGCTTTTGAACTTTGCCCATTTGATCAAGTTAAAGTGGTGATTCTCGGCCAGGATCCATATCACGGTGAGGGTCAAGCGAACGGCCTTTCCTTTGCCGTGCATGGGGGTGTGTCACTTCCTCCGTCACTTAAGAATATTTTTAAGGAAATTTCAGCAGACATGGGGTATGAACCTTTGAAAAATGGGGATCTTTCTCGTTGGGCGAAGCAAGGTGTGCTTCTTCTTAATGCAACGCTTACGGTCAAACAGTCGTCTCCTGGATCACACCAGAAGAAGGGTTGGGAAGAGTTTACTACTGAGGCTATTCGTAAGCTTGGGGAGGTGCGAGAAGGTTTAGTTTTTATTCTGTGGGGGAACTATGCTCGCGAAAAAGGTGCTTTTATTGACCGCACAAAACATTTGGTAATTGAGTCGCCTCATCCTTCGCCCTTCTCTGCTTATAATGGTTTTTTTGGATCGAAACCTTTTTCAAAGACGAATCAGTATTTGAAGACCAAGGGTCAAAAGGAGATTGATTGGAGGTAGGGTAGGTATTTTCCTAGAAGTGTTTTATCATACTCATATATGTTAATCTCGCGAGGTGCAAAGCTGTCTCTTGTCATTGGGGTTATTGCGCTCGTGCTTACTATAGGAGTAGTGCTTCTCGTTAGAGTAAAAAAAGATTCAGGCGAGTCACTTGTGCCGATAAAAGTTCTCCCAAAAAAGATTATTGATCCGAATTCGCTAAATTGGGTTAAGGTGGATATCGCTACTGGAACTACTCGCTGGGCAAAGCGTGATTCTCATGCGGTATATGTTTTTGACGGAAAGTTGTGGCTCTCGGGAGGTCTCGATTCTGATAATGCTAAGGTTGGCGGTACTCCTGATTATGAGAAGGCTCTCTATTACAACGATATTTGGAACTCAGAAGATGGGCTAACATGGAATCGCGTGGTTTCACATGCGGATTTTCCTGATATTCGATCGCACTCGGTTATTTACTTTAAGGATGCACTCTACATGTATGGTGGATGGAGTCCTAAGTATGGTCAGACATATAAAAACGGTATTTGGAAATCGACGGATGGTATAAATTGGGTACAGGTGGTAAAAAATCCAGAGTATCCAGACCGAGAGGGACAGAAGGTTGTTGAGTTTAATGGAAAGCTTTGGCTGGTGGGTGGAGTGAACTATTTCGGCAGAAAAACATTCAATGATGTCTGGTCATCTGAGGATGGTATTCATTGGACACTGGTGACAAAAAACGCCCCATGGCATTCACGATGGGATTTTGATATTGGTATTTTTGATGGAAAGATGTGGCTCGCTGGTGGTATGGGTCTCGGTGGCGCTGGATATGGTGATGTGTGGTCAACTACTGATGGTGCTCATTGGGATCTTGTCACAGAGCTAGCCCCTTGGGGTAAGCGACAAGGACAGGAGATTGTGGAGTATCGCGGCTATATGTGGCTCGTCACAGGTCTTGATGCGGTAACGAATGAAGGGAAGGGTGACACTTGGTATACCGCAGATGGAAAGATTTGGTCTAAGGCACCACAGGATGACAAGTGGCTTGGAAGAGAAGACCAGGCAGTGATTGTATTTAAAGATAAGATTTGGGTACTAGGAGGTATGGATAGTGCTTGGCACTGGAATGATGACGTGTGGCACACAGAATTCAATAGTGTGTTTGAGACAGATCTTGCAAGTACGACGCAGAGGCCTAATAAAATAGTTGAATAAAATATGAGCATTCACCCAGAGGTAACTGTCGGACATGTGCACCTCACGGTTTCAGACTTGGATAGAGCCCTTGCCTTCTATCGAGACATTCTTGGCTTCGAGGTAACAACTCGTATTGGTGACTCAGCAGTTTTTCTCTCGGCAGGCGGGTATCATCATCACATTGGTCTTAATACCTGGGCAGGAAAAGGTGCTAAACCAGCTCCTGCTGGTCATACTGGTTTATATCACGTTGCTTTTCTTTATCCATCTCGAAAAGAGTTGGCAAAAGTACTCCGTAAGCTTGTAGATAATAAGTATCATCTTGATGGCGCGGCAGATCACGGAGTTTCTGAGGCGATTTATTTACAAGATCCAGACGGTAATGGAGTTGAGCTCTATGTAGATCGGCCAAGAAAAGAATGGAAAGTAAAAAATGATGGTGAGGTAGAAATGGTTACCGAACCACTTGATCTCAACGATTTGCTTCGATTAATATAACTCGTTCATGAGCCTGAGACCCATTCCAACGACAAACACAACTAGACACGCGATTGTCGTTATTAGTTTGTTTTTATTAAACGAACCGGGTGTTGAATTGACCTCGAAGAAGTGATTTGCCTCTTTGTGCGAAAAGAGACACCAAAAAGCTGATACGCATATAATGCTGCCTATCAATGGCACAATCAAGGTGGTCATATTGAAGTTGGGTATACCGATGAACGTGCTGATCATAAGGGTGAATGCAACGAAGAACGTTGCGAATCTGCCAAAGTTCTGACCTTTCCGTAGTCCACGTGCGCTAGCAAAAACTATTTTTATGATAAAAGCCATCGCGAGATAAATACCTCCTAGTACCAAAAGAAGAAACGCACTATCACCGCCACCCATCGCGACTATTAAGAGGGACATGAAAAAAGCATAAATGATGGAGAGGACAAGTAAAACGCCAGTTATACTCATTATTACTGACATAATTGAAACCGGTACGGGTGGTTTCAAATTTGCAGTGGTGATTGGGGCCGCTGCTGAAGTCATAACTGAGGGATTAGGTGTCGGTGTTGGAATGGGTATGGTTTTGCGATACTCAATACCAGCTATTTTAAAAGCCTCAAGGATATCGGCCTCTTGCCATCCTTTTGCCTCAAGACTTATTTTGATGTGGTGAGAGAGAGTACCGGCCTCGTGACTTTGTTTAACGTAGTCTACTAATTCTTGATTAATCATGTTTTTATTTTAAAGAATTTCTTGTGATCGGTCCAACAACACCTGTTGGGGTAATGCCTCGTTGTGACTGGAACTTCTTTACAGCGGCTTGTGTCATTGGTCCGAAGGTGCCGTTAATTGCACCTGGGTAAATGCCAAGTGCTTTGAGCTTGCCTTGAAGAATGGATACTTCACTATTCTTTGAGCCAAGTTGGAGAGTGAGAGTGAGGTTAGTTGAGCCAGGTGAGCCTATACCTGTATTTGTTTGACCGACAGCAATACTTTGTGTGGCCACGGTAGTAACAGGAGCGACCGGAGTCACGGCGTCTTTTGTAACTACGATAGTGTTTTTTGCTGTACCACTTCGGCCAAGGGTGTCTGATGCAGTAACGGTAATTTCGTGGGTGCCAGCATCACTACTTTTTGGTACCCAGTAGAATTTGCCGGCGTAGTTCACATTTGTTGATGTAATACTTGATCCACTAAATGAATCGGTAATGGTGTAGGTGGTCGGAGTGAAACCATATGCCTGGACTTGGAATGAGACCCCGGTGCCAACTGCTGTTCTTGAATTTGGAGAAGGCGGGGTTAGGCTGATTGCGAATACTGAGTTCTGATCAACGGTAATGGTAACGCTTGAAGTAGCTGATCTGCCGAAGATATCATACGCATTCACTGATATGACATGTGATCCAATTTGGAATATGCCTGGGGACCAAGTAAATATGCCGTTCGAATCAAGGTTTGCCGTACTCACACTACTTCCAAAAAATGAATCGCTCACTCTGAATCTTGGTTCGTAGAACCCCATTGATGTAACAGGGAATGAAAGTGTCTGATTTACTCCGACCGTGTTTCCTGGAGTTGTAGTTCCTATAGTTACTGTTGGGCCAAGTACGTTTATGGTTACTGGGGTAACTGCCTGGTGCCCCATTGAGTTGTAGGCAATCACTGATATAACGTGTGTTCCGATGTCTGACATGGTTGGGGTCCATGAGAATTTTCCTGAGGTGTCGATGTTTTTCGATGTCGCTGTACTTCCAAGGAAGCTATCCTGAATGCTGTACATTGGAGAAAAGAGATTATCAGTTTTTACAGAAAAAGTGAGAGGGTAGCCGACTATGACAGTGCTGTTTTCAGGAAGGCCCACAATTGTTGAGCTTGCGCCTACGACTTTTATTACCTGAGTAGTTGTAGCAGAAAAACCGAAGACATCTATCGCACTAATTGTGAAGGTGTGAGTTCCTGTGTCGGTATTTCGTGGTGTCCAAGAGAAAAGGCCGCGTGAATTAATGTCGTTTGGTCCTACACTTGTACCAACGAAATTGTCTGCAATGGTAAAGGTTGGTAGGGTAAGTCCAGGAGAATCAACAGTAAATGAGAGATTGTCACCAGTTCGCACAGATGTCGAAGGTGATATTTGTTTCACAATGAGCGCTGCTGCTGCTTGGACCTGTTCGTGACCGCTGACGATAACTATGCCGATAAAAATATTAATAACAACTGCAATTTGTAAGAGAATTTTTTTCATAAAACGTTTAGTCAAATTATACAACGAATCTGTTATACTTAGTAAACTTTATGAACAAGCCCAGCCTTTTAGGTTTACTTAGGAGATACCAGTCCCTCATTCTCGGACTGGTTGTTTTTACTATTGTGGCGAACGCCCTTAATCTTATCGTTCCGAGGCTTATTGCTGGCGGTATCGATTCTTATGTAGCGGGGAATTTCGCCCTACAGAGCTTCTTGGTGAAGTTTTCACTTGTGGCGCTTTTTGTGTTTCTCTTCACCTATCTTCAGAGTGTTGTTCAGGTCTATGCTTCAGAGAAGGTTTCTCGAGATCTTCGAAATGAATTGGTGGCAAAGATCTCAGAGCAGCCAACTACATTCGTTGATCGAGTGGGTCCTGCTAAGCTCCTTACGAATCTGACCGCTGATATCGATGCTATAAAGACTTATGTTTCTCAAGCTGTCTCCACTCTCATCTCATCCCTTTTCCTCATTATAGGAGCCTCAGTGCTACTTCTTGTGACCAATTGGAAACTCGGTCTTGCGGTGCTTGTGGTGATTCCTATTATCGGTCTGACCTTTGCAACGGTATTGAAGAAAGTTCGGAAACTCTTTAAGAAAACTCAGGAGGCAATTGATTGGCTCAATGCTGTTATTAATGAAAGTATTCTGGGGGCAGCATTGGTAAAGGTGCTTCACGCAGAAAGTTATGAGTATAAAAAGTTCGTCGCTGCCAATGAGGAGTCTCGAAATATCGGTATTAAGATTCTCAGAAACTTCGCAGGTCTTATACCAGTCATCACCCTTCTAACTAACTTCGCTACACTTATCATTTTGACCCTTGGAGGACATTTTGTGATTCAGGGATCGATGAGTATCGGAGATTTCTCTGCGTTCAATAGTTATCTCATTATTCTCATCTTCCCAATATTCCTGATGGGATTCACTACAAACCTCATTGCTCAGGCCACAGCTTCTTATGGAAGAATTGGCGAAGTGCTTGCGGCACCGAATGAGACGAAGAGTGGAGAGCTCAAAGCAGATCTTACGGGCACTATTAAGTTGAATAACGTGAGTTTGCGTTTCGGAGAAAAGGCTGTGCTCAACAATGTTTCATTTGGAGTAAAACCAGGGACCAAGACTGCAATCATCGGTCCGACAGCTGCTGGAAAGACTCAGTTGCTCTATGCTCTCACCGGTCTTATTTATCCAAGTGAAGGGGAAGTTCTCTATGACAATATGCCCATCACTGGATATGAAAGAAAGAGTTTTTACGAGCAGATCGGCCTCGTGTTCCAAGACAGTGTTCTTTTCAATCTCTCGCTTCGGGAGAATGTGGCATTTAGCAGCACAGTGAAAGATGAAGATATTCGTCTTGCGATCGAGACGGCCGAGCTCCAGAGTTTCGTGGAATCCTTGCCTCAGGGACTAGATACGATAGTTTCTGAACGCGGTACTACATTGTCTGGAGGTCAGAAGCAGCGAGTGATGCTGGCTCGAGCTCTCGCTTTGAATCCGCGCATTCTTTTCCTTGATGACTTCACTGCACGAGTGGACAATGAAACCGAGCGAAAGATTCTTGCCAATATTGAGAAGAATTATCCTGACCTTACCCTTATCTCTGTTACTCAGAAAATTAGTTCAGTTGAGCATTATGATCAAATCATTCTTCTGATGGAAGGAGAGGTGCTTGCTACGGGAGACCATGAAAAACTCCTCGACACTTCACCAGAGTACGTCCAGATTTACGAGTCACAAAAGAGTACTAACCAATATGAATTACAAGCTTAATCAAGCAGATCTCGCAAAAGAAAACGATAAAAGCGTGCTCGGCACTGCTTGGAAACGTCTTGTGCCACTTATGGCAAAGGAGAGACAGTCAATGGTCTTTGCGGTGATTGCCATCTTGTTGTCATCGGTGGCTACTCTCGTGGCTCCGATGCTCATCGCTCATGTCATCGATCAGTATATACAGACGAAAGACTATTCAGGAATCGCAACCTACACCGGAGTTCTTTTGGTGATCTTTGCTATCGGGGCAGGAGCAAGTTATTTTCAAATCTGGACCATGGGCGGAGTGGGACGAAGAGTGTTGTTTAATTTGCGAAATGCTATTTTCAGCAAACTCCAGGAGTTGCCGATGGCATTCTTCAATCAGAATAAAGAAGGTGATCTTATTTCCCGAATCAATAACGACACAGAAAAGCTCAATCAGTTCTTTGCTCAAGCGCTGGTGCAATTTATCGGCAACCTTGTACTTATCGTTGGTACAGGAATTTCTATTCTTATTATTAATTGGAAGCTTGGCCTAGCGGCGCTTTTACCAGCTGTGGTCGTGCTTGCGGTGACGAGAATTCTTACTTCATGGCTCAAGAAGACTAATCTTAAATCACTCAAGGCCCTTGGTGGAATGAGTGGTGAAATTCAAGAAAGTCTCAACAACTTCAAAGTCATAGTTGCTTTCAATCGTCTTGATTACTTTAGAGATAAGTTTAGGGAGGTGAATCAGGCTACGTACGAGTCTTCTATTTCAGCAGGTGTAGCAAGTAATACTCTCAACCCGCTGTATACGCTTGCTTCAGTGTCTGCGCAGATAGTGGTTGTGGCATACGGCATCTCTCTTATCACTGCTAGTCAGTTTTCTATCGGACTTCTTATCGGATTCATTTTGTATGTAAATAATTTCTATACACCACTTCGGCAGTTAGCTGCTGTTTGGTCATCACTCCAGTTGGCGCTCGCTGGCCTGGACCGTCTCTCTGAAGTTTTGTCACTTGAGTCTACAATGAAAGTTTCTGACTCTAGCGGAGTTGCTTCTTTGGTAAATAAAGGAATACTTTCTTTTGAAAAAGTTTCTTTTACTTACTCCGAAGGCAAAACAGTCTTGAATGATGTAAGTTTCACTCTTGAGGAGGGGAAGAGTTATGCACTTGTCGGTCCAACCGGTGGAGGAAAAACCACCACAGCTTCTCTCATGGCACGACTTTACGACCCGACTTCCGGCAAGGTGTACCTGCGAGGAAAAGATCTTCAGAGCTATGCTCCAGAAGAACGAGTGAAAGAGATCGGCTTTATCCTTCAAGAACCATTTCTTTTTACCGGCACTATTGCTGAAAATATAATCTATGGAAATGAAAAACTCATTTCTCTTAGCCCAGACGAGCTTGCGGCTTTTCTTGAGAAAAAAGGTCTCTCAGGGCTCATGACTCGATTCGATCAGGGTCTGCTTACTAAAATCACCTCAGGAGGTAATGGAATTAGTCTCGGTCAAAAGCAGATAATTGCCTTCATTCGAGCTGTGCTTCGTGAGCCTTCAATTCTCATTCTTGATGAAGCCACTGCCAACATCGACACGGTGACTGAAGGTGTTCTTGAAGAAATTTTGAAAAAACTCCCAGCCAAAACCGCTCGTGTTATTATCGCTCACCGACTAAATACTATTCAGAATGCAGACGAAATATTCTTTGTGGGTGGTGGGTCGGTGAAGCCAGCAGGTACTTTGGAGCATGCTGTTGAAATGCTTTTGCACCATAAGAGGCAAAGCTAGTAAGTTTTTTAAAAAAGGAAAACCCCGCGTGAGGCGGGGGTTTGTTGGGGTGGTGACTACACCATGTCGAATGCTCGATGGACGCTCAAGGTTCGCTTGAGGTGGTCGCGGGCGGGGAGCCCGTAGACGACGAGGAGCACCTGTTCCTCGAGGTATGCCGTGACGACAATGCGCGCTATGAAGGTAAGTGAGCTTGCGATGTTCAAAAAAGAATGACTACTCTCACATGCGACAGCGATTGCAATGTCGCCGGCGGTATAGAGCAAGTAGGATGGGTGTGCTAAGTATCGATACGCACCTGTCCGACATAGGGTCCTGGCAGCATGACTCCTGTGTAATATCAAGGTGATTCCACCCAGTATCACAATGTAGAGAGCTGTGAGCGGCCTGAGCCATGCTGATGTGCTGTGTTGTGCGAAGGGGAGGTAGAACCACCAGAATCGCACAAACATGAGTGCAAGCATGGTCCGGAACACGAAGAGGTAGGTGCCGAACAGGAACGAATTGTTAGTGGTTTTCATCGCTGGGGAGGGGTGCGAATTGTTGTTGGTTGGTGAAAGAACTTAGATATTTTATACCATGAAAGTGTATGTGTGTAAATGCTAAACCGCAAGATCGATGGTAAACCTTAAAACATCCTCATCGAAGATTTCTTCCGCTTTTCTAATCTTTG
>JACCDR010679106.1_pt1 | contig 12131 bp, 7 predicted proteins | sample 7446431 | NCBI WGS metagenome assembly JACCDR01 (sample SAMN15323443, study PRJNA562643) | freshwater metagenome | isolation source: river surface water | place: USA:Blue River Watershed | collected 2017-08-17
CTGTGGATATGTAATCATAACCTTTTAAATTTAATAGAAAAGCCTATTACCTTAACTTATACGCCCCAAAAAGAGCTTGCGATGTCCTAATGAATACTCCGCGGGGAGCCTCGGACGACGCTAAAGGGAATCATGCTTCAAGAAAGTATTTATAACAAGCGCCATGTGCGTTTGAAGGTTTGAGTTATGCTCTACCCTTAGGCGCGGAGGATATAATAGCAAATGGTGCCAAGGCCTTTTGGTTGCTGCTGCTTGATGTACGAAACCTCCAACACGGGAGGTGCATATGTACGCCTGATTAAAAGGCAGCCATATAACACCGACGCTGACGGGGATCTAGGGTCTGTTGGACGCCACTTGCTGAGCTTAAACTTTGCACGCAAGGCTATTGCCGAATAGACTTAATATAAATAACGACGGATTTAATTTGTGCGGGCGATAGCTGATCCTTCCAGACAGGCATCTGTGGTGAGCGGCCCATTGCGGCGCCTCCATTTGCGATTATTTTTTCCAAATACTCATCAGGCTTGCGGCTAGAGGTTAAATCGAATGGTGGCGGGTTGGTAATTATTTTAGAAAGACGACCATTGCCTTTACCAGATTCACCATGACACAAGGCGCAAAGTGTTAGGAAAACTTCCATGCCTTCTTTATAGTTAGGTTGCATTTGGTCATTACTGGCCACAATCACTTCTTTAGTGGCCGCCGGATTTGAGCGCAACATCATCACGAATAGAACTACAGATTCTGTCGCTGTCCAAGTTAAATCATCCCCCATGGGAGGCATAAACTCTGAAACCCCAGACAGGCTTCCACCATGAGTGACTATTTTAAAAACTTCATCGCGAGTCTTTGCTTTACGCCCAACCAAGAGATTAGTGTCTGGATAATTTTTTAACTTTAACGGTAACAATCCTTTACCTGAACCATCATTGCCATGGCAAAGCGCACAACGCTGCTTGAAAATGCTAGCCCCCTTCTCCAAGGTTGGTTCAGGCTCATTGGCACCAACAGCACAACTTAACTGTGTATATCCCGCTAACAATATTGCGGCCAGACCATATAGTGATTTTTTCATACCAAATCTCCTTGAGATTATTCTACAGTTACCTTTAATTTCATATTTGTATGAATTGCACACTCGACATCAACAACGCCGGCCTGATCAAAAACGACATCTTTAAATTCGCCTTGAGCGTAAGAGCCCAAATCAAACAACTTCGCATCCGACAAACTAAATACGTTGTGAAAAAATGGATCTTTATTTGTGAATCTAATGGTATCGCCTTTTTTTATTTTTACCTCAGCAAGACTGAAAGCTTTATCTTTTTGAGTAATCTCAGTGGTTGCTGCATAAAGGTTACAAGAAAGGAGTATGCATAGTAGGCTTGAAGCAATAGAAAATTTCATAATCATTCCTCAAATAGGCAATACTGGGAGTAGGAAAGGTTTTGCAGGTGTTGTCAACGAACGCATGAAAGCAGCCAAATCACTTTTTTCTTCGTCCGTCAAATTCAATGGCTTTAGATTTGGCGATAGATTTGTTTTAACCTCTCCGCCTTTAACGTAGTGATCAACTACAGCTTCTAAAGTCGCAGCAGATCCATCATGAAAGTAAGGCGCTGTTAATGTAATGTCTCTTAGCGTTGGCGTTTTGAATGCGCCTTTCATTGATTTAATTGGCTTTTCACTGAAACGACCAACATCTGGATGAGCATCGCCAAAAGACGCAAGCCCAATGTTGTTAAATCCACCATCAGTAAAATTCGGAGCAGAATGGCAAACTTCACAATTACCTTTGGCTGGATCTACAAATACTTTGAACCCCCTAACTTGGCTTTCACTTAACGCCTTTTTTTCACCTTTAACCCAGCGATCAAACGGAGAATTATTGCTGATAACAGTTCGTTCAAAGCTGGTGATGGCTTTACTTAATGTTGTTTCATTAATGCCTTCATTTGGATATGCTTTTTGAAAGGCTGCCAAATATTCTGGGTTGGTGTTTAAAAATTTTATTAGCGATGGGATATTCATGTTCATTTCTGCAGCGGCTTGCATTGGGCCCATTGCCTGATCTTCCAGTGATGCTTTGCGTCCATCCCACATAAATATTTTTTCATATGCACTGTTCACGATTGTAGGGCTAGCGCGGCCTAAGACTGCACTTTTATTTCCTTTGGCTGTTGATAGTCCATCGGACCAACCGAATAAGGGGCTATGGCAGGTGGCGCACGACATATTTTGATCGCCGCTCAAGCGCGGATCAAAAAATAGCTTTTTCCCTAGCTCTACGCGATCTGCAGTGGGCTGATTATCTACCGGATGAGGAGCCTCTTTTGGCAACAACCACACTTTAAGTGACTTGTCGCCAGCTTCAAACACGTACTTTGACTCTGCTTCAGCAACGATACTGGTAGAAAAAGCTATCAATAGGACTGCCGAAATGCTTATTTTTTTATACATAGTTTTACCCCTTGCTAACAATAAAATTTCCAGCCAACGAATTAAGTGTACCCGTAATTTCTTTTAGCGCTTCAGACATGGAGTTTAGGTTTTCCATGTCTTGGTCAACAGTGCTAACAGTACTCGAAACACCTACGATGGCTTCAAATACTTCACCGATAATATGCTGCTGACCAACATTACAATTTTGTAATTCTTTTACTGTGCTTAAAGTATTTTGCGTTGCAGTAGCAACCGAGTTTACGGTGGCGACAGACTCATGCAAGGCACTCAAGCTTGCTTCGCTTAACTCGTGAACGAAATCGAATCTTTTACTGGTCAGGCCAATATTGACGTTAATCTCTGTGGAAATCTTGCTGATTTCATGAACCGCTTCTGCCGATCTCTGTGCGAGTGCCCTTACCTCATCTGCAACTACCGCAAAGCCCCTGCCTTTCTCCCCTGCGCGAGCAGCTTCAATTGCAGCATTTAACGCGAGTAGATTAGTTTGCTCTGCGACCGAACGTATAGTGAGTGTGATGTCCGTGATGGTTTTGGTTGCGGTCGCTAATGAGGATACCGTATTTTTTAAGGAGTCCATTTCTCCCCCAAGAACAACAAAAGCTTCTAGTGATTTTTCTATGCTTTTTTTAGCTACATTACAACTGCCGACCGATTTAATACTCTCTTCCTGACTTTTTTCCAACTGCTGGTTGATATCACCTGAAATGGATTTTAAGTCATCCGATTTTTTTTCAATAAAAATGATGCCTGATTTCGCTTTGTGTGCTCCTTCAGTAGTTACCTTTGCGGACAGACCAATGCTGTCGGCTAGCTCACGCAATTGGTGAGATTGTGTGGTAATACCAGTAACAGTGTTAGATACAGACCCAATTGCTTTGTAGAGTGTTTCGTTGGTGTTGCCAATTTCATCGCTGCCAATCGAGAAAAACTCAGTCGTGAGATCACCGGACGCTAACTTACTAATCGAATTACCAATAACCTTTAGGGAGTGCAATAGGGTTTTGGATAACACAAATGCTGTGGCTCCACTTACAACAACAGCGACGAATAATGCAAAAATTAAGTAGCGCACCTGCTGTTTCACAGCGAGTGCGCTTTGATCTGACATCATGTTTAAATGTTTTTCTTGCTCACTAAAAATTTCTTCCGACAAATTCACAATATCATTAATATCAGTGTCTATTTCTTTTGCTTTTTGCGAAGCTTTTTCATCGTCATTGCTTTTGGCTGACCGAATAATTTCAAGCAACAGAGGCTTTATTTTCGTCAACTCATAGTGCAGTTGATTGACATTTTTATCTTCCGGCAATATTTTTTTCAGCTCAGCTAATTGTTCATCCATAGTCGAGATAGATTTAATACTATCAATAGCGTGCTTTCTTATATCGACAGGTTCACTTACTGCGATTAAAGCTTGGACCGAATAACGCATTTCGTTTACGGCGAGCTGCGTATGATGCGCCGCTAACTTTCTCTCGGCTGCAACTTGAATAGTTCCTTGGAAATGTGAGCTTTGCTCATCTAGGGAATAGGTAGCAGCTCCAGACACAAAAATACAGGCCACAATAGGAATGCCAACAAGCAGCATTAGCTTTATAGTCCAAGAAATAGAGTGTAACTTACTTAACAAGCGACCCAACTCCGAAATTGAGCAACACGGGACCAACACATTGATTCCATCATTGCATTGATTTAAGCGACACGGGAGCGACAAGAGTTAAGGATAGTGAGGCAGCTGTATTTGTCCGCTTTTTGAATCCCATTGTTTTCTAAAGCCTAGGCAAGCTCTCTCGTTTGTCAAGGAAGAACGCAAATCTCTCATCACCGCTGAGCTGTTTTAACAACCGCCTTGAGGCTGTTAGCCTTTATTCACATAAGCCATCATAAAGATGTGCAGGCTGTAGCAACTTCGATGAATAGGACCACCACATGCTTTCAAGAAAATCTTTCCCGCTCGTTGCGCTTTTTGCATTTATCCTCGCCATGATTGTTGTTTACGCCTTTTTAGCGCTGGAAGACGTTTACCAAAACACTGACTTCAGCGTTTCAGAAAGCCCCATTGAGAATCAGACATTACAGTCTGATCAGCCGCCGAGCTTTTACGAGCAATTCAAACTTTCATCAAATAATCACGCGCAGTCAACACGACCACCAAAGGCAGCCTCTCGGGCTAGCTCTTCCAAGCCACTAACAATTAAGACTGACCAACCCACGACTCAAGCGCCAGACAGCAATAGGCTAGCCCTCACTGGAACTAAGACAACACCATTCTCGGATAAAGATCTGGGCGACCAATGGATTCAAGCGCCAGATAGGAGCAACAATGACGCTAATCTGGCGAGAGCCCAACAAATAAAAATGTGGTGGTCGTACTACACGAATGGAATTCCGCAACTTGCTGCTGCTAGCGAAAAATCCGAAAACTACTCCGACAATGTCGAGTTCATAGCAAGTTCGGCGGCAAATCTCGATATTATGTTCGAGCAGAGTCCAAAGGAATGGAAATCTCTTTTCCAAACAGACTTAAATCGAAAGTTGATTAATCTTGCCTCGTCTGGCTACAGGGAGGCCGCTTGGGCGATGAGTGTACAATGGCTGAGGCATTCCGAAACTCAACGTGCGGACGCACTAGCATGGGCCATGATCGCCAACGCAATCAACGACAACGCCTATTACCTTTATCTATGCAACCCCACGCTGAAACCTTGCACTGAAGAGCAATTCCTTCGAGCCTACCTCAAAGCCAATAGCCTCATAGGTCAACACCAGATGGTATTGAAAGAATAATGCTGTCGAAGGTTTTTTCATGTTTAGCGCTCTGTCTAAAAAATTCTTTTATTGAAATTTATCTTTCCTATTTGGATGCCAAACTACCTCTATAAAGTTTGCAGAAAGTACAATAACGTTCATTAAAACGTATTCATACTCGTCAAAAAGCGCCGAGCCGCTGAAATATTTGGTTAAGAAATGTAATGCCCCCTCTTTACAAAATAAGTCAGTTGAATCAGCCCCTTAGCCCAATCCATAGGCCGCCAAAAGGTTTCTTTAAATTTAAAAAACCTTTCCGCCGCCAAAAAAGTTTTCGCGCGCGCAAAACTCTTTCGTGTAAACGTAAATTCCTCAAAAAGCACCTATTCTTTTGCCAAAAAGGACGACCCAATTATTGCAAAGGAGAAATATATGCCTGTGATTTTGACTTTCCTATTAGCTCTCACTGAGCCACCAAGGGGAGTTAATAAAGCGCGCTGCACTCTGAAATTTCCTAATAACGACAGATGCAGTTTGTAAAAGTGGTTCTCCCAAGCTCTTTTTAATAGCAATAATAAATGAGGTAATTTGTATGATATTTAATCGAAAGGTATTGCAGCGCAATATCGCCGTCTGGGCCAGCGCGGGGGCTTGCAGCCTCTTTGCTCTGTCCAGCAGCGCCGCAACCTGCAATTACATGGTAAACAGTGAGTGGGGCAACGGCTTCGTTGCTAGCGTAAAAATCACTAACGATACCAACGCAGCCATTAACGGCTGGGAAGTGTCTTGGGCCTACACCGACGGTACAACTCGCACCGGCGGTTGGAATGCTGACGTTAGTGGAAGCAACCCTTACACTGCAAAATCTCTCTCTTGGAATGCCACTATTCAACCAGGTCAATCTGTTGAATTTGGTGTACAAGGTTCCAAACCAGACGGTAAACCTGCACAAAAACCGGCAGTCACTGGTGCGATTTGTACATTTGGCCCCTCAAGCAGCTCGGTTCCGTCTAGCAGCTCAGTTCCTTCTAGCGTTCCCTCAAGCAGCTCTGTGCCGTCTAGCATTTCCTCAAGCCGGTCGTCCAGCTCTGTACCATCTAGCATCCCTTCAAGCCGGTCAACCAGCAGCTCAGTGCCTTCAAGCCGTCCGTCTAGCAGTTCGGTTCCATCAAGCCGTCCATCATCCAGTAGCTCAAGCCAAGGCTGCGTGGGTAATTGTGGCCGTGTTGATAACCCATTTGCTGCCGCTCAAAAATGGTATGTAGATCCTGTTTGGTCTGCTAAAGCAGCAGCAGAGCCAGGTGGTGAAGCTATTGCCAAGTACAATACCGCTGTATGGATGGATCGTATCGGTGCCATCGCAGAGCCACCAGCGGGTGTATCAGGCCTTGGTTTACGTGGACATTTGGATGCAGCTTTGTTGCAAGGTGCAGACTTATTTATGTTCGTGGTATACGACCTGCCAAACCGCGACTGTGCAGCCTTAGCATCAAGTGGCGAACTGCCAGCTGGCGCGGAAGGCTTCGCTCGTTATAAAAACGAATACATCGCTGGCATCACTAACATTTTGTCTGACCCAATGTACAAAGACATTAAAATTGTAGCCATTATTGAGGTAGATTCTTTACCCAACTTAGTAACCAACCTCACTACGCCGAAATGTGCGCTGTCTAACACTACCTTCGGATATAGAGACGGTGTGAAACTAGCACTTGACGAATTAGGTAAGCTAGACAATGTTTACTCCTACATCGACATAGCTCACTCAGGCTGGTTAGGTTGGAGCAGCAATTTTGGCCCAGCAGTGACCTTAATGAACCAAGTTGTTATGAGTACCGTCAAAGGCTGGGACAGCGTTGCTGGCTTCATTTCTAACGCCGCCAACTACACACCAGTTGAGGAACCCTTCCTACCAGATCCAACCCTACAACTTGGCGGCAACCCACTACGCTCAGCCGATTTCTACGAATGGAATGACTACCTGGAAGAGAAATCCTTTGTGTTGGACTTCCGCAAAGCCTTAATTGCGAAAGGTGCACCATCGACTATAGGTATGTTGATTGATACTGGCCGTAATGGCTGGGGTGGCCCGAACCGTCCTACTCAGGAAAGTACAGCTACCGACAAAAACACCTACGTAAATCAATCACGTATTGATAGACGCTTCCACCGCGGTAACTGGTGCAACCAAGCGAGTGGTGTGGGCTTCAAACCCTGGGCTAACCCATACCCAGGTATAGACGCGTTTGTGTGGGTAAAACCACAGGGTGAGTCTGACGGCATTTCAGATCCAAACTTCACGCCAGATCCACAAGACCCAGCTAAACGTCACGACCCAATGTGTAACCCAACGGGTCCTAACACTTACAAACCAAGTGTGACTACCGGATCTCTACCTGGCGCACCACACGCAGGTCGTTGGCACTCACTGGGCTTTAGAACGCTCTTAGCTAATGCTTACCCAGCAGCAACAGACCCAGCAGGTCCACCACCACCACCACCACCACCACCTTCAGATTGCCCTGGAATTGCCGGTAAACCACCGATTGATCTTGCGGTGAGAAACCAAGATGTTGTGATCGACTTGAAATGCGGTTCTGTATTTGTCACATTCCCAAGCCCCATTACTGGCTTACAGTTTGACAATACAGGTTCTGAATTGAACATTTCTGTTGATTACAATGGCCTTACCAAATCAAGCGGCAAACAATACTCATGGGGTACAGGCATTAGCGGTACCATTGGAACCATGAAAATCAACCGCGTTGAAGGCGGAGCTAAATCAGTCAAAATTAGATGGTATTAATTACCACTGACCATTGAGGTTTAAAAGCCTCGTCTGGAAAGGGGAGCTGTTTGAATACAGCTCCCCTTTTTTATTTGCCTATTTTTTGTGAAGCATCGTTTTTCAAAACTTGGGGCTTGATGAACACAAACTGCCCTCCCCAAAGGTATTCAAAAATACCCATAATTTTAATATGACTAATAATGTCCCCATAGAGACGATTTTTATCTTGCGAGCGTTGACACTGCTAGGGCGAGTTATTACCGGAGATAAGGTGTAGCTTGCGACCCATGGAGAATAGTCGGAGCGCCTTATAAAGCGCTCCATAATCTTTACGCAAGAATAATAAATGAGGTAACTCTATGATCTTTAATCAAAAGGTATTGCAACGCACTATGGTCGCTTGGGTAGGTGCCGGCGTGTGCTGCCTCTTCGCTCTTTCCAGTAACGCAGCTAACTGTAGTTATAAGGTGGTCAGCGAGTGGAGTAGTGGCTTCGTTGCCAATGTGAAAATCATCAACGATACCAGTACGCCCATTAACGGCTGGGAAGTCACTTGGGCCTACACCGACGGCACTACTCGCACCGGTGGTTGGAATGCTGAAATCAGTGGCAACAACCCTTACACCGCGAAATCGCTTTCGTGGAACTCAATCATTCAACCAGGGCAATCAATTGAGTTCGGCTTACAAGGTTCAAAACCTGACGGAAAACCCGCGCAGAAGCCCGCGTTAACGGGTGCCGTTTGCGCATCTTTATCCAGCAGCTCTGCTCCGTCTAGTTCGAGCAAGTCTTCACGCTCTGTACCTTCTAGCACTCCGTCTAGCAGCTCAGAACCTTCAAGCAGCTCATCGAGTTCCAACTGCCTAGAAGGCTGTGACCGAGTAGATAATCCCTTTGCCGCTGCTAAAAAATGGTACATCGACCCCATTTGGTCCGCCAAAGCAGTTGCTGAACCGAGCGCGGGTGCCAAGGCCATTTCTAAATTCAGCACCGCAGTGTGGATGGATCGTATAGGAGCTATTGCAGAGCCACCCGCAGGCGTTCCCGGACTTGGTCTGCGCGGACACCTAGATGCTGCTTTAATGCAAGGCGCTGATCTATTTACCTTTGTTGTCTATAACTTACCCATAAGAGATTGCGCTGCATTAGCCTCTAATGGAGAGTTGACATGGGACGGTACCACGGCACCTTTGGACCGATATAAACAAGAGTTCATTGGGGGCATCACAAAAATCCTTTCTGACCCGCTCTATAAAAGCATAAAAATTGTAGCCATTATTGAAGTGGATTCTCTACCGAACTTGATAACCAATGTCACTAGCGCTCCAAAATGTGCACTGGCTGCTAGCTCTGGTTTTTACAGAGAAGGCGTTACCTATGCGCTCAATGAACTGGCGAAACTTGACAACGTTTACTCTTATATCGATATAGCTCACTCCGGTTGGGTGGGCTGGAGCAGCAACTTCGGCCCAGTAGTGACGCTGATAAACGGTGTCGTTAGAGATACCGAGAAAGGCTGGAACAGTGTTGCAGGTTTCCTTTCGAATGCAGCAAATTACATTCCGGTTGAGGAGCCCTTCCTTCCAGACCCCACCTTACACATAGGCGGCAACCCAATTCGCTCAGCAGACTTCTACGAGTGGAATGATTATTTTGAAGAGAAATCATATGTATTGGACTTCCGCAAAGCGTTGATCGCTAAAGGTGCTCCGGAAACCATCGGTATGTTAATCGACACCAGTCGAAATGGCTGGGGGGGGCCAAACCGTCCAACCAAAGAAAGCACCTCAGCCGACAAAAATACTTATGTGAATGAGTCGCGTATTGATAGACGCTTCCACCGTGGTAACTGGTGTAACCAAGCGGGCGGAGTTGGCTTCAAGCCGTGGGCTAACCCCTACCCAGGGATAGATGCATTCGTGTGGGTGAAACCTCAAGGCGAGTCCGACGGCATTAGCGATCCAAACTTCGCAATAGATCCCCAAGATCCAGCGAAGAGACACGATCCAATGTGCGACCCTTTAGCAAACAATACCTACAAACCCAGTGTTAAAACAGGCGCTTTACCAGGTGCACCGCACGCTGGCCGCTGGTTCCCCTTAGCTATTCAGACCTTGGTTGCTAATGCCTACCCAGCAGCAACTGACCCAGCAGGCCCGCCACCGCCACCAACCGAACGACCAAAAGACTGCCCCGGTACATCAGGTAAACCGCCCATTGAATTAATGGACAGAAATAAAAACCTCGTGATTGATTTGAAATGCGGCGCTGTATACCTGTCATTCCCAAGCCCCATCAGCGGCTTACAGTTTGACAATACAGGTTCAGAGATGAATATTTCTGTTGAGTACAATGGCTTGACCAAATCCAGCGGTAAGCAATACTCATGGAACACAGGCATTAGCGGCACCATTAACGGAACCATGAAAATAAACCGCATTGAAGGTGGAGCTAATTCAGTGAAAATTATGTGGTATTAGTTACCATTGAGGTTTAATCGCCTCGCTTAAAATAAAGGGGAGCAGCAAGTTGCTACTCCCCTTTATTATTTGCTGCCAATGCAGCCTTTGGTTTACAACTTTTTATTAGTGATTTTATTTGCAACCAATGTAACGACAGAGCGCGCCGGTAATAGGTATTCTTTATCCAAAGAAATACTACCTCCATGTTGAAGATTTGAATCAGCATTAGTGACATAGGTATCGTACTGCGAAAAATCACCATTCAAACCAGAAAAAGTAAAGTGAATTTTTTCGGCCTCTTTTTTGTTATTCACCAACACAATCACAACCTTAGCGCTATCTGCACTTTTGTAAGCTGAACTCATTATGCCGTTCAGATCATCAGCGCCTCCTGAAGCCACTCGCTGATCTTTGGGGCGGATAAAGCGACTATAGTTCCCCAGTACCCACAGTACTTTTGACTCCTGCAGGGATTCAGCGGTAAGTGCAGCGTCAACTTTGACTAAGCCATCTTTAAAATTGTAAGGTGTTATCGCCAACCACCAATGCCAAGCACTCGCATTCAGACGGGTTAAATCTCGTTGAATCACCTTGGCAATGTGCAACGCATATTCCATATCATTTACGTCAAACCCTTTTCCGTTAAAACTGCGCGCATCACCCGATCCTCCCAAAATACTATATTCGCTCATCCAAATCTTTGCAGTGGGTGAGACCTGTTTCACTTCATTAAAAACCGTATCGCGAAGAGTGCCAAGACGCTTAGCAGACGCATCAGAAAAATAACCATGCAAAGAAATTCTATTCTCTAATATTGTGCGCAGCTCTTTATCACCTAAAAAATCTTGTATGTAATTTTTATATTTTCCGTGGCCCTTTCCATTCATTCCACCTTGATATTGCTTACCTTCAAGTTGAATCACGTTTTCATCACTCAAGGCTGCCATATACTCAACGCTTTCAACACCATCAATGCCAACTGCATCTTCTAATTTACTTTTTTTCAGTGCTTTATAAAGGCTGCGATACACTTGTGCTAGATCATCATTATTATAGCGATTTCCTTCCTGTGTTTGTCCCTGCCATTCCCAAGTGGGCTCATTGAAGGGGCTAATGTAATTGATGGGAACACCCACATCCTTGCGCAAATAAGTAATGACCTTGACCAGAAAAGCGGTAAACGAATCGATCTGATCTGATTTTAAATTAGTAGAGCCTATCTCTTTGCCATCACCTGGGTTAGCAAGCCCATTCTTAGTTGCCCAAACTGGCGGGCTATTGGCAAAAGCAACAAAGTTTTCAACGCCTCTTGCATGGGCCTCTTTTAAAAAGCGAACCTGCCCAACTTGCTTTTTGCTATCCACTGGAGCGGTCGCTGAGGATGAAAATAGTTCTGCTCTACGTTTTACATCGCGAACTTTACCTTTGTCTCCCTGCTCGTAGCTGCCAGCACCAATATTAAAGCGCCAAGCAGAAAGGCCGATACCAACCTTCTCGCTAAACAAAAGATCGGCAAGCCTTTCAATATCACTTTCCTTCCCTTCATCCATCCACTTTTTAATAAGGGGGTTTACGGTCCATGCATCTGACGCTCCAAAACCATCCATTTCCTGTTTTACATCAGCAAAATCAAGTTTAATCGTGGTGTCCGCCAAAAGACTTGGGGA
>JACCDR011443544.1_pt1 | contig 12131 bp, 30 predicted proteins | sample 7446431 | NCBI WGS metagenome assembly JACCDR01 (sample SAMN15323443, study PRJNA562643) | freshwater metagenome | isolation source: river surface water | place: USA:Blue River Watershed | collected 2017-08-17
GACAGTGCGAATTGAAGAAATTATTGATTCAGATATCCGAATTGACGATCATAGAGATATTAAACTTGCGTTAAATGAATTGTTAAGAGCAAGAAAGAAACTTGCAGAGCAAAAAAATGTTAATAAAACAATCACTTTAATTCCAGATGGATGGTATTGGGTGTTTACGGCTGATTCAATTCAAAAAGATTATCAAGGCGTTTTTATAGATGGCCCACATTGGTGTCCACTCTTAATTGATAATCAACACGATAATGAAGATGGAACATTTGGTGCAATTCAATATAAAGGTGAACTTTATCCAATGAATGATTTTGTTGGAATTATTGGTGAAATGATTTTAGAGCCAAATTATTTGCCAATGAATGCGTTTTCTGGAAGGAATTGAATGTCATGTTTAATGGATGGCAGGCAAATTAAATCATATAAATAGATTTGATTGGGGTTCGATTCCCCGAATTCCTCTATTCGGAGCAAAATTATGAGTGGATGGTCAACTGAACCTAAATTAATGGAATTTGTAAAATCAATAACAGACCAACTTGATGAATTTAGAAAAGACTCCAGTAATAATTGGCAACACGCTTTATATTGGATTGGACTACATACTAGCCTTATGGAAGAAGAAAACAAAAACGAAAAACATAGTCAAGAATATGAACCAGACAGAAATCATCTTGAATGGGCTTTAACTGATCAAAAATATAAAGAAAGAGTTAGACGCAATCTAAAGTTAGGATTGTCAAATGCTGAAAATGATCTGAAAAGACACCAAACTGATTTGGCATATTTTGAGGCTAGAGAAAAAGAATTACAAGGTAATTAATAATGGGAACAAAAGTAATTATTCAAAAGGATGGTCAGTTTGGCCTTTATTCTACAATATCTGATAGGATTGAGGCATTCGATTGCGATAATGCAGAAATGATTCGCATTTGGAAAGATCGTGCTGCTCGCAAAGCAGAACAAGAAATGAAAGATTGGTTGGCGTCAATTAAATCCGATGGAAGACATTTTCCAAGATATAACGAAGCAACAATTACTGAGAACAAGGCAGTTAAAAACCATCAATTTCTTAGTGAAGATGTTGTAAAAGAAAATCCGATATATCAAGGAGAATTCGATTTTGATCAGAAAATTAAAGAAAGATTTTTGAAATGAAAATTAGAAGCGGATTTAGAAAATTAACATCTGAGGATGGAGATGTTTGTCAATATAAAGTTGGTGAATACGCTGTTATTATTTTTTGCGAAGATGATACAAAAATGATTGTGAATCACGACCAACTTCTTGGCATGAATTGGTCTGATATTGAAAGATATAGATGGAAAAATAAAGGATCAGATCACGCTGCTAACATTACTCCGAAAACAATAGCAAAATTTTTAGGATGGAAAGTTAAATATCCAAAAGTTGACAAGAAAATTAAATTAATAATTAACGAGTCAGATGCTTCGAGATTGAGAAGAATGTTGAATGTGTTTAATTTTAATATTGAAACATCTAAAGATGAAAAAAATCAAAAAGTCGCTAACTCATTAATCAAGCAATTGGAAAATTATGATACCACTAACAAATTGCAAAAACCGACATCTTTATAAAATCTCTTCACGAAATCTTATTTTTGGAGTTTTTAATTCTGAAAATAATGGTTTCGTTGGAATTAGAGAAAAATTTGGTGATGAATATTTATTTACTGAATATCATTGGGATACTGGTGCCCCTTTTGGAACTGTGAAACCAACAGAAGATTTGGGGGAAGTTCCAGAAAATTTAATTGCCAGTGAGAGCATAGGCGAAAAATTTGCAGATAACAAAGAACTGTTTGATTTTTTGAAAGTCAAAGAAACTGAATTTTACAAAACGTCTTGATGTGACTATGGTTAGGTTGTACAATTCGGCGTGTCTGCTCTCGTAGCTCAGTTGGATAGAGCAACGGATTTCTAATCCGTAGGTCGTGGGTTCGACTCCCTCCGAGAGTACTTAATAATAAGGAAAAGATTATGACTCCGAGTAATTTGGTGGAGTCCTTTACTTTATCTTGATAATAAAATTTATCAAAAAGACGATCACGACAGTAACATCCTATAGAGAATTATATGCCAATACTTACTAAAATACAGTTTAGCCACTATGCTCCCAAAGATTCTGAAGACGGAATTAAAGAATTTGTAATTTCAGATACCTTAGAACAAGTTGTTCTTTATGTTGACAAAGAGCATTTGTTTAATTATTTATTTGGTGAAAATTACGATGAAAATAAAGACGAAGAGTGTTCTCTTACTTTAACTAAAGGATTTTTAGATAATCCAGAAAAGAAAAATCAATTAGAACAACATAATCTCGCTTTGAAAGAGTGGGGTGGCACAATGTCTCCAGATGTTGTTGGAACAGCAAGAAACATTACTCTTTGGCTAGAAGCAAATAATTGGCAAGACTTTGATGATGCTTCTTATGGAGTAACTCAATGGGATTGGTCTAATCATCAAGAAATTTCGCAAGCTGAAGCCGAAGTTCTGTTAAATCTTAAAATTGCCAAAGATATTAGGAACTAAAAATGAAATGCAAATATTGTGATAAACCAGCAACTATTAATTTCTTTGGATTTCATTTGTGTAAAGAATGTTCGGAAAATCCCGCTGAGTTTTCAGGCGTGTGTGAAATGGTAGTAAGATTTTGTGTCGCTATGGCTTGTTTTGGAGTATTGGTTTGGTTTTTGGCTCATGTGGCGTGTGGGCATTAGGTTAGGTTGTACAACGAAAATTGTCAGGGGTTGGTAGCTCAGTCGGTTAGAGCAGCGAACTCATAATTCGTTGGTCGTGGGTTCGAGTCCCTCCCAACCCAATGTAATTTTTGGCCGAGTGATGGAATGGCATACATGACAGACTTAAAATCTGTTGCCCAATAGGGCTTGCGGGTTCGAGTCCCGCCTCGGCTACTATTTTTTTCGGGGTTATTATGACTGACCTTAAAATTAAAAGTCATGCTCGTAAGCGATATGTTGAGCGTATCCGACAGCCAAGTCATTATAAACATCTTTCGACATGCAAGTTGAATTGTTCTGAGTGTCAAAAATTGAACGGTGATTTGCAATGTGTTGTTAATAATTTTGGCAGAAAAATTGATTGGGAAATTGGTACGTCATATCGAGAAGCTAAGTCTAACAACTGGATTATTAAAGATTTTAATTTTATTGAAGCCATAAAAGAAAAATATGGTGAAATTGGTGCTGGTCGTCGGTGTTTTTATAGAAACAAAAACGCTGTATTTGTTGTTATAGAAGATGAAGAAGTTCCTGTATTGGTTACAGTGTTAGACATTAGCATGGTTGAAGGAACTGTTTTGGATGCATTTGTAGGAACTAATAAAATGGCATCTGTTTTTTCAGCGTGGAAATTTCAAGCGAAGCAAAGGAAGTTCAGATAATTGCCAGAAAAAGAACAAATTCTTGGTCATATTACTGATTTAGTTGCTAATTTTTTATATTATGACAGAAAAGAAGATGAAGAAATGCCTGATGGGTTTATTGAGTCTGCATTAGAAAACAATTTGATTACAATTGAAGACATGGTTCAAAAATTTGAAACAGAACTTAGGAAAGCATTGAAATAATATGTTTAATTTAATGTCTAGCGATTTGGCGAATCGTTGTCCGGCGAGCGGAAGATTTGTTAAGCCACAACCGAGAAATATGGTGTATGAATTGTTTTTATCGTCTTTGACGGACGATGAAAGAAAAGGATTTGAAGCCGAAACTACGCTTGGTTGTCCTAATGTGAACACATCTTTATGTGTTGATTATCCTGTAATAAGCTATTAGTCTGAGGAAAAATGAGTATTTATTCAATTGATTTTACTGGTGATGACTCAGATGAAATTCAGCAATTGACGCATTCTCATGAAATGCTTCCAATTAAATATTATTTTGATTTGTGGGATACAGCAAATGGTCTTTTAGATGATGGAGAACCGTTTTGTTGGATTATCGTTGAATGTGACGATCCCAACCCTTTTAATTCTCCGGCGAGCAAAGAACGACAAAAAGATTGTTTTTTCTCGCCGTTTGAGGTTGAGCACATGCAATATCTAAGAACTCTAGCTAAATCTAAGTTGAAGGCTGATTTAGACTTAGCTGGGATTTGTTCGGAAGATGGTGTTGTTGAAAATGTGCAAGCAAGCAAGATCATTGCTGCTTTAGAGGCGGCAGGATGGACAAAGCGATATATCCCGATTGGCCCGTAATTTTCAAAAAATTTGCAATCTAGGATTGCAAGTATTAGTGCGGCGTTTATTCTTTGCGAGTGGCAATTCCGCCGCACTAACTTTTTTCTGGAGAATTGTATGTTATTGTCAGATGTCATTAATCAGTGTTTAGAGTCAGATTCAGAGCTTCCAACAAAGCCTTCACGATCACGCATTTTTAAGAAATGCGATAAGATTACGGTTGAAGAGTTGGTCTCTGCTTTATTGCATCAATGTGTTTTTCCATACGAAAACAATCGTGGTGGTCAACCTTTAGATTGGAAGCGAGTAATTTCGTATTCTGAAAAATGGCTTGTTAATTCCAGCGGGGCGTTTATTTGGTCAAATGAAGGAAAAATGGCAGATTGTCACCATCGTTTGTCGGCGGCTTTGTTGGTTTGGCTCAATGACAAAGAACAATGGGAGTCAATCAAGAACGAAGAAGTATTTATTAGAACGATTACGCCGCAAGAATTTATTGAAACCTACATTGCAGTAAATACTGCTAAGACGGCTACTACTACAGAAAAATTGCTTTGCAAAGATCTTTGCATGGGCGATCTTTTACATACGGCATTGCAGCCATTATTGACAAATAATGCTTCTACAGTTGTTACAAAAGGAAAACTTCCTCCGTTGGGAAGCATCCTTTTTGCTATGAAGCGAATTTCTCGTGATAAGTGGAATTTTGTTGATGTATATGAATGCCGAGGTAAAACTAAGGAATTTTACAACGCAGAAGCCGGTGCGTTCAAATTGTCAAAAGATGCTTTTCAAGAAGTGGCAAAAGCCATCGAAGATTACAGTCATTTTCATTCGAGCTTGGAAACTTTAGGCCATGAGCGTGGCATCAAAGCTGTTTCGGATTTGTTAAATTCTTCGGGGTTATGGTCTCTTTATTTGCAAGATCGTTTGACTGTTAATGAGTTGCCATCATCTGATGTTTGTGCTCGAAATTGTATTGAGCATATCGTAGAAATGACAGACTTGTGCAAGGCTTTAACTCGTGGTGGAAGTTCTGTAATTATTTGTGTGGCAAGAGTTTATTCCTTGATGAACAATCGTCAACGACGATCTCGTAAATCATAATTTAGTTGTAAAACACAATCAGCCGGAGCTTACTGTTCCGGCTGATTGTGTTTTGTCGGTTAGGTTGTACAACGTGAGTTGAGGGCAAGATGAATTATCGTTTAATTCAATATGAATTTGAAATTATTACAACCATTGATCCATTTCATTGGGAAAAACGGTTTGTTAAAGGATTGGTAGAAGTGGACATAAGTTGCAGAAGTGCCCCTGCTAAATCCAGATTATCATTTATATCAAGAATTACATCCCATATTTGTTCAAAATATAATTACAAAAGCGAAGAGTTACTTAACTTGAAGTATGAAGTCGTTGAAAGGATTTAATAAGTGAAAAATTTGTGTCAATACTCTGCGTCTATCCAATTTCCAGATATTTGCAGAGATTGGGTGGATGTGTCTGGCTTAGTTGAAATCGGCATGGTTGGCTTTGGCGGTGACTACATCAAAGATAAGCTAAAAAGATATTTAGCAAAAAAACATAATTGCAAACAAGAACAAATTTATAATGTGTCATTTGAATTTGTTGATAGGATTGATTAATGTTAATTAAATATTCTGCGTGGATTTATGTTCCAGATAGCGAAAATAACAACTTGCCTGTTAAAGACATGGTTGAGATTGCTAATGGTGAATTTTTGATAGAATCTATGGTGGAAGAAAAAATTGTAAATTATTTGTGCAAAAAATACAGTTGTCAGTCTGGTGAAATTCTTGATTTGAAATGGAAAAAAATTGATAGTATTTGAAGGAAAAATGAAAAAATGAAAATTAGACAATTGCAATGGGGAAGAACTGGCTCGATGGAACAAGATGAATATAGTGAGCGTGTTGGCGATATTCAATATCATATTGGTTCACGACAAATTACGCCTCAAAAGTCAGATATGCAACTTTGGGTATTTGGACATGGATTATTTGAAAAAGTTTCGTGTGCCGAAGAAGGAAAACAACTTGCTCAACAAGATTTTGAAAAATGGGTAATTTCTACATTTATGGAATAAACTATGTTTTCAATTAAAACAGAAAAAATGAAAGGGCATGGTGGAGAAAGAAAATATAGAACCATTGTAAATTCAGATGGAGTGAAAATTTTAGACGAATCTTCTTATATTGGAGATTTGAAAGAATTAGTAGATAAAATGAATGATAATTTAGATTGGGTTTATCATTCTGTGCATGACATTGAAGGCAAAACTTATCATTTATGGCAACGTGTTGATAGGTATGGAGAAATTGTTTATAGATTAACACATCAACCTGAAAATGGTCTTGATTATGTGAAGCCAAGCGGAAAGGCTTGTTATACTAAAGAAGGCTTGCTAAAAATTGGAATTAATGTTGACAATGAATTGCGTTTGCATAATTTGTAAGTTAGTTTGTACAATTCTGAAAGTGGAGCGGCGTGATTAGACACCCGATGGAGTCCAAAAGACTATGAAGTTGGTGCGGATAACTGGAAACCGGGTCGGCTCCGGTGCAGCGAAATGCATAATGAAAATGTAAAGTTCGCCTAAGATATTCACAATGCCTATGTGCAGTTAAGTCGTAGTGAATTGAATACAATTCACCCCACTTTTGGAGTTTATTATGCAATTAAAAGATTTAGATTGGACTGAAATTATGAAAAATTTCAGTCATGTTGAATATCAAGTTGAAGGTTATAATCATTTTACTAGATTTGACAAAATCTATATTGAAGATGAAAACATTGGGTTTTCCAGTCCTGTGAACAGTCATGTCCATATTGGATTTAGCGGAGATCAAATGTGTGAAGTGCAAGGAAATGAAATTTACATGACTGTAATTGACGATGAAAATTTCCTAAAATATACCTGCAAATTATCTTTATTTCAAGCAGTTCCATTATCTGTAAAGATTAAATCTGATGTATAACAAAAATTGGCAAGAAGATCATAATATTTTTATTAATGAAACTGTGCATAAATTGTCAAAATATGGTTATGACATTGGCGAAAAAGCCGAGGATGGGAATGAAGTTTGCATTAAAATTATGGAATACTATAAAGCATTGTACAGATCATTTGATCCTATTACGCATTATTTGATTCAAGAAGAAATCAAAAAATACGAGGAAACACTTAAATGAAATATACGGCAATTTATGTTGAATCTTTTATGTCTGGAAGCCATCGTCATTCTATGACGAAAATGGCAAGATTGACTAAGTTGATTGATGAAGATGTGAAAACAATGCTTATGCGAGCAGGTATTGCAGATGATGTGATCTTTATTTTTCTTGGACACCCTCCATTGGAAGGTGAAGAAAATGTTTTGGGCAGTGAAATCATTGAATCAGCGGTGGAAATTGTCTATGATGATTACCATTGGACTTTGCACGATGATGCTGATAGAGCCAGGGCTGGCGTAAATTTGGCTAGAGATGTTCTTGATTATTTTGATGTAAGAGTTTCTTGCGATGAAGGATGCGAAGAATGTGTAAAGCATCAAAAAAATCTGTAAATTTTCGTCGTATTCTTAAAAATTTGATTAAAAATGCTCAAAAAGTTCATGATGGTAACAAAGATTTATTTGTTTTTTTGAAACTTCATGATTACGGATTAATCAGCAGTTATTCTGAGTTACTTTGGGTTTTAAGAAATTGTAAAAAAATTAAAGGACGACACTTTAGAAGAATTGGAAAAAGTGCTAAAAAACAAAATAAATGTGTCGATCTTAAAACAATTGCTCTCTATTATGAGGGCGGTAAAGATTTAAGAACAGTTCCTTTTATTAGTTAGGAAACAACATGAGACTCATTAATTGGTATCCAAATAAAGAAGACAACATAGGAATTATTGAAAAAATTATAACTGATGGACTTGATATTGAAGATCACATGGTTTCATGTTCTAAAATTGGGTCAATGTCTATTGGTTGTTGTATGGGATTTAAGCCAGAAGTCGGCATGAAAGTTGAGCTTATGATTGATGATGATGATGAAGTTCAAGGTTGGATTTTGGTGCAAGTATAATGTATTTCGTAATTGATAATATATAATGTATGGAAAATTTTAGAATATGGTACGAAAACTGGAATATAGGATATCACTATACATTCAATCAAGAAAATATCAATAATATAAATAAAAATGGAATTATTGTTAAGCCAAGCGGTCATCCAGATTTTACAATTGGATTTTGGGTTATAAGAAAAAGTTTATTAAAAGCACGAAATATTTCTCATACACTTGTGGGTGGCGGATATGGTAATAATTATGTTGCAGTAGATTTAAGTAATTTAAATATATTAAAATTTAATACACAACCTGAATTTGAGAAATTTATTGGTTCAAATTCATTGGCCAACCATGATATTAAAAGCAGAATAGAAATAAAAAATAAATTGCTTAAACAAGGTGTGGATGCTATTGAATTCGGAAGAGGGTTTGGATCAGAAGATATTTACAAACAAGGCTATATAATAATTGTAAATACAGCCAAGATAAAGATCATTGAAAGCGGAGTAGTATAAAATTTTAATTATTAATGATTTATCGGAAAGAGATAGTTAGTTTGTACAAGGCATGACATGAAATTAGGAACTACAACACCATGTTCTGCCTGTCCATTCCGTAGAAAATCTATGGCCGGTTGGCTTGGGGCAGCGACACCAGAAGATTTTATTGAGTCAACAATGGCTGATGCAGATATGCCATGTCATAAAACTGTTAATTATGAAAACGAAGGGTGGAAAAGCACGCTAAAAACTGACGATGTTCATTATTGTGCTGGTGCAATTATCTTTTTAAGAAATACTTGCAAATTATCTTTGAATAAAGAAAAAACAAAATTACCACCAGATCACAAATTAGTATTTTCCAATAAAATGGAGTTTTTGGAACATCATGAGAGAATTTCTAATTAAGTCTTTGATTGTATTTTGTGTATTTGGTTTGATGTGGTTTGGAATTTATACTGTAATCCAAGAATTGAAGTTATCATTTATCAAAAATATTTTTGGGACATGATTAAAAATGAAACAAATGCTTAAAACTATTTTGCTTGCATTTTTGGCTATTACCCTGATAATTTTAGGTCTTGGGTTGATTTTCAAATATGTTCAAATTCTTTTTTCTATTTTCTTTTAGGAAAAACTATGTATTGGATTGCAACAATTACAGATTTCAATGGATGGTCAGCCAGTGGTTGTGGCACAACACAGACCATTGCTCTTGATAAATTAAAAGAAATTGTTAAGCAGCATGTGTGTGAAAATTATGGAACACATAAACTAAAAGAAACGGTCGAAGAAATATACGAAAAATTGCCAGTTTATATGATTAGGGCTTCCAGAACTGATCTTCCTCTTAATTATCCAAAATAAAAGGCAAATTCATGAATTCTCCAATGCACGCTGATTATGTTGATAAATTGATTCAAGAGCGTGGATTTTTGTCTTATAGACAAGTTCTTGAGTTTATCAAGAATCTTCCAGAAGAAAATTTGGATGATTCATTTACCGTGTATGGTCTTCAAAGCGATGAATCTTTTGGCCTTATTGAAGGCGTGACGCCAAAAGATTGGGAAACCAAAAGTTATCCTAATGAATTTCAAGGCGGAATTCTTGATGACAACCATCCTTTTTTAATTTCGGTGTTCTAATGCTTAAAATTAAACCAATCATAAATAATGTTTCTACAAGATTAGGACTTACTCAAAGAAGTCTTAAATATGAAATTACATTGTTTTGGTTTTTTGTTTATGTGACACCACCTGTTTATTTTTTCAATTGCGACCTATATCTTACAGAAATTGTTCCAGAAAGTAGGATTGAATAATGGGATTGTCAGATCAAGAACGTCGTAATGGTCTTTTCTTTTCAATTAATAGGATGAACAAAATCCTGGATAATTGGCAAGAACAATGTCCGAAAGATTTCAAATCACATAAAATTGTGAAATTGGTTGAGCAAACGTGGCCAGCTTTGCTTAGTGGCCAGTGCAATTCTGCCCATTGGCTTATTGGATCAGATACATCTAATTCAATTCATAATGATGAAAAAACGTCGCCTTGGACTATTGCTATTTCTACAACTCTTGAGCCAATTGCTAACAAGTTGAAAAAAGATAATTGTATTCTGTATATGAAAAAAGATACTAAATTCAATGCAGTTGACCATCTTAGCATTGATAATTTGCTATTTGAGGGTTACTACAATAAATCTGATAAGTTTTATTTTCAAATCTATCGTGAAACAGAACACGCAATTTATTATTTGCGACGATATAAAGATGAATTTCTCGATTCATTTGAAGATTTGAATAATTTGATTTCAAGAATTCAGGGCAAATGTTTCGAGGCGTTTCCTAGATCAAAATTTGCAGAAGCCTATTTGATGCACGAAATTGCCGAGATTTTGTATAGTCCAACTTATCCATATAGTGAAGATAAATGGGATGTTGTTACGCAACTTTTGGTTAAACATACATTTTGTCATTGTTTGACTTCTCAAATGAGAAAACTTACAATCCAAGAAAAAGCGAGAATTCATATTGATTTGGTAAAAAATCCGCAGAATCGTGTTCTTGCAATGATCGCATTGTGCTATTCAATGTATAAGTATAATCATATTCGCCAAGATGTTGAAGCTAAACTTGCAAAGGCTTATCCAAAAGAGTCCAAATTTCTATTGGCAGAAATTAAAAGATATCAAAATTACTATAATGATAAAATTGCTGCTGAAAACAAGCGTGATGAAGAGGAATATAAATCCGATCCTCTTGCATGTTATGGTTTTGCTAGTTATGATTTGAAGAAATCTGAATTGATTGATCCAAATGAAGTGGAGGTAGATTATGACTACGAATAAGTTCCAGAATAATCAAAAACCAATATGGCCAATAGTGTATATTGCGTCATTTTTATTTGTTGGTTTATTTGCTTATTTTATTTATCAAAAAAATACAAATGCAAATTATCATTTGCAATGGAGTTGGACTAATCTTCGGCAAGTGTGGGTTGACGAAAATGGAAAGGTTGCACCATGATTAAAGTTTTAGTTGTAACATATCGAGATAAATGTGATATGGTGGCTTTGCATTCAATTGTTATTGAATTCAATACAGATGCAGAGGCAGATGAGGCTTGCCAAAGAATTCATAGAAAATCAATTGGTTCTCCACTTCATCAAGTGGCTATCAAACTTAATGGGCAGCCAGAATTTAAGGAATAATTATGGGATACATGGGATTATCACACTGGGCTGAATCAGACGGTGCTGCTGATTTTAGACATCTAATTGTAGGGTTGAAAAATAAATCCGCAATTACCAAGTGTATTATTAAAGAACTGAAAGAAGATAATTCTGTTTGGAATACGCCAGGTTGCATAAACATTGCTTTGGCAATGGAAGATAAAGAAACTCCAGATTTTTCTTCTTATTTGACACCAGAAATCTTTGAAAAAATTATCAGTCAATTAAATTATCACATTTCTGCATGTGAAGATAAATCTCAATGGGATGAAGAAAAAAATAGAAAAATGCATTTGAAAGCCTATAAAAGATTATTAAAAGTTGTTAAATCAAAATACGAAAATTCCAAAAAGGATTGATTACAATAAGGTTTCAAAATAAATGATTATTCAAACGCTAGAAAAACATGGTCTTATTAAGCCGCCTCATTGGTTGTCACATTCTGTGCAATACATGGTGATGGGCGGCTCTGTTTCTTATGGAATGAAAACAGAAGATTCAGATATCGATTGCTTGGGATTTTGTATTCCGCCAAAAGAATTTTGCTTTCCAATTGATGAAATTCTACATTTTGGAAAACAGAAAAAA
>JACCDR012716096.1_pt1 | contig 12126 bp, 18 predicted proteins | sample 7446431 | NCBI WGS metagenome assembly JACCDR01 (sample SAMN15323443, study PRJNA562643) | freshwater metagenome | isolation source: river surface water | place: USA:Blue River Watershed | collected 2017-08-17
ACGAGGAAGTAATGAACTATATTCGAGACAATAACAATCACTGGACCGTAGTTGCTTCAGGTAAGAACTACTCATTTGATAGCACACATCCTAAGTATAACGAACTAATCGGATTTATCAAGGCGTCTGATGAGAAGTCTTTCATCGAGACTCTTTCTGTCGGTAAGGTCGTGGACGACTGGTCTCAGGGAGACTTCCGACTAGAGGGTGGCTTTCTGTTTTACCTGAATGAACAGATTCATCCAGTAATCACAAGTCGTATTCTGGAAATGATTAAGGAAGGGTTCGACCATAAGCCAATGCTGCGGTTTTTGGAGAATCTATATAGGAATACAAGCTATTCGTCAATCAATGAGTTGTACACGTTCCTAATTCATAAGCATCTTCCTATTACTCCGGATGGATGTTTTATCGCATACAAGAGCGTTTCTATCCATCGCGGACCTGATATTGTGGACCTAATGGGTCTTACAATCAAGGAGGGAGACTATGTAGACTCTTATACCAAAAAGAGTTATCGTAACAATATTGGTGATGTCCCTGCAATGGCTAGATATAAAGTTGACGATAATCGCAATGTGGGATGTAGTAACGGATTGCACTGTGGGGCATTGCAGTATGTTACTAATGACTACCGTCAGGAAGTCATTCTCCAAGTTAAGGTAAATCCATCAGATGTGGTGAGCGTTCCTTTGGATGCGAATACAATGAAGGTGCGATGCACTAGCTATGAGGTTATTAGTGTCTATGATGGACCTCTGCCCTCAACGGTCTACTCTAACGAGCAAGACCAAGAGGAAGATGATGACCTTGAAGATGATGACGATGAGTGCTATTGCAGTGATTGTGGTGGGAATGAAGATGAGTGCGACTGCGACGACGACCTAGATGATGATTTCTTTGAAGATGACGAGGAAGATGAAGAATCTGACTGGAAAAAGAATATGGTAATCCCTGATGGATGGGAAGAGTTCTGGCCGCAAGGATACTACCCTAGTAGTTTTATGGTTGCTAATCGAGCGTATCAGTCTTGGGAGGTTGGAGGATGTCCTAATGTTCCCGTACAGTATCCCGGCGATCCACAGGACAACCTGTATATTCGGAGAAAAGTATGAGAGTAGTTATCTGTTCAGGGTATGTAAATCCTCTGCATTCTGGACATGTTAAGTATCTTGAAGAGGCCAGTCGTCTTGGTGATTATCTAGTTATGATTGTAAACTCGGATAAGCAGGTTGAGATTAAGGGGTCAACCCCCTTTATGAATCAAGACGAGAGAGTGTACATTGTGCAGGCTCTTAGATGTGTTGATCTTGCTGTAATTTCAAAATCTCAAGACGGCACAGTTTGTTCCGATCTAGAGCTAATCCATTCGGAATCCATAAAACATTTCGAAAATGGCAAAGCCTCTCTTGTGTTTGCCAAAGGTGGTGATAGAATCAAGGGAAATGTCCCAGAAGAACAGATTTGCGAAAAGTTAGGGATTGAGATTGTTTATGGAGTTGGTGGTGAGAAAATCACCTCATCAAGTGAACTTCTAGAAAAGGTAAAGCATGACACCTAAGACACAAGTAACAACCTATGAAGTTTCTCTGGAAGACTTGAAAAAGATGTTTGCGGAGAAGCTAGGCGTAAACGAAAAAACTGTCAGGATTGATGATATTCAAACGCGGATCGAAGTTCCCGGCTTAAATCCACACGATTGCGATTATGTGGATAATTTTACCGGTATCAAAATCACCGTAACAAATCAACTAGTCTCTGCGTAGGACAAAATATGCCCCAGCTATACCTGGATTGTGATGGAGTCCTTGCCGACTTCGAAGGATTCGTAATAGAAAAATTTGGGACAAGTCCCAAAGCCTTCGAAGCTCTTGTTGGCCCAAAAGAATTTTGGAAGCAGATGTATAAATGCGAAGTCTTCCGTAATCTAGCTCCTATGCACGATGCCCATGTCTTGGTAGAGCATACGGTCTCTATGAGACCGATTATCCTCACAGGAACTCCTTGGGGGGATTGGGCTAAGGAGCAGAAGTTGGAGTGGAGGGATAAGTACTTTCCTGACCTAGAGATGATCTGCTGTCCTAGTAAAAAGAAAAAGGACCATTGCAAGCCGGGCGATATTCTGATTGACGACTGGCAGAAGTATCGACATCTCTGGATTCGTGCCGGAGGTACGTTCATTAGTCATTACGATGCAGAGTCATCAATCTTGGCGTTAGAAGCATACTTGGAGAACAATAATAGGTGCCAAACGAACTAACGACTCTAGAAACTTTTGAAATATCGGGCGTATTGCTAGTAATGGCGTTGCTTGTGTCTGCGGTAATAGCCGCAGTTTTCATTGGGGTCTATCATAGAGATTAGGGATCGCAAATGGAATGGCAGAACAGTGGAGTATAAACTTAGTATGTAGACTCTCAGTACCTGTATTTTAGGAGAAATTATGAATCCAGAAACACCAACGCCAGAAAAGAATGAATCAGAAGCTAGTTACATGCAAAGATGTACGGACCACCTCTCCGAATATGATAGCGAGGAGAGGATTTCTATGTGTCTCACAGCATTTAGAGGAACACCAAATGACGTAATGGGAAAGCTAGACTTCTCCGTATGTTCAACTAAGTATCTTAAAGATGTTGAACTTGGCTTCGAAGAAGACCTCACAGAAGAGAATCTATATATCCCCGCCGAAGCAGAATATGAAGATTTTGGAGAAGAAACGGAAGAAGTGCTGATCTCAAGTTTGTGGAATAAGTCACACTCTTCTGAGTATCAAGGAAGAAAAGTCACTCTCAATAAACCCTTTAGAACCCCAAAAGGCCCGAAGAAATTCTCCGTTTATACGAGAAATGAAAAGGGTAATGTCGTCAAGGTTAATTTTGGCGATCCGAATATGACTATTAAGAAAAACAACCCAGAACGAAGAAAATCATTCAGAGCTAGGCACAATTGTGACAATCCGGGTCCGAAATGGAAAAGTCGATATTGGAGTTGTAAAAATTGGTAAAGATTACGGAAATATAGCTTGACATATCACTATGGTGGTGCTATAATGTGTGAACAGGTGGCGTAGTTATGGGTTTCATCGAAATTTGATTCTAAAAAAAGCCCATGACGTTTGTTCCCCGACCCTTGCGGGTTGAAAGGCTCGCAAGTTTTACCCCGGTGATCTAATGGTAGGATACTGCCTTATCTAAACCTTAACAGGGGCGATGGGCGGAAGCCTTGGTTCGATTCCAAGCTGGGGTGCTAGAGTGGCGTAGTGGTGAGTTTCATCGAATGTTTAATCGAGTGATGGGGGTTCGAGTCCCTCCGAGACCGTAAGGTCTCGTAGCTTAATGGTAAAGCACTAAAAAAAGCTCACTGCGTTTGTTCCCTCTTTTGGCGATCTAGTGTAATGGTAGCACTCCTGTATATAAAAAAAACAAAAAAAACAGGAAGATAGGGTTCGACTCCCTAGATCGCTTCTATCTTGGCGTAAGCCAAGTGAGTGTTGTAGGATACGGTTTCATCGTTGTAGATAAAAAAAGCCGTATCCGCTTGTTACCTCAGCCCGTAGGGCTAGTAAAGGAAGAAAATGAAGACTAATAAGAAGACTCCAGTTAAGCGTTTCTCGGACGAAAAATTGGCTGGCGGTATGGGTATGCACGCAGCTTTGCAGAGCAATGAAGCTAAGCTGAGACGCCTCGTTATGGCGTGCCTACTCTGGGAAGATAACGCCTATGAAGATGGCGTAAGCATCGTAGAAGAAATCAAGAAGACAATCCCGCTGGTTAGTGGGGAATTCTGCCTAGAACTGGCTATCAAGGCTAGAACTGAGCAAAAGCTCCGGCATGTACCTCTCTTGGTAATTCGGGAAATGTGCCGATATAGCTCACATCGGAAGTTCGTTCGGGAAGCAATTAAGCGGGTTTGCACTCGTCCGGATCAATTGTCTGAGTTGCTTTCTCTTTACTGGCTCGACGATAAGTCCATTCCTAAGCAAATGAAGCTGGGAATGTCCGATGCTTTCAATAGCTACGATGAATATCAGTTGGCTAAGTGGAATAAGGATGCTGATATTAAGCTCCGAGACGTTCTGTTTCTATCCCACGCCAAGCCAAATTCTCCTGATAAGGAAGTTCTCTTTAAGAAGTTGGTAGATAATCAACTCGCTACTCCTGATACTTGGGAAGTTGGACTTTCCGCCGCTAAGACGAATGCGGATAAGGTTGCTGTATGGACCTCTCTAATTGAGACGAAGAAGCTGGGTGAGCTGGCGGTTCTGCGTAATCTCCGTAATATGATCGACGCTGGTGTTCCTAAGAAGCTGATTCGTCAAGCTATTCGGCAGTGTAAGGGTAGTATGCTCTTGCCTATCGACTTTATTAAGGCGGCTGATTATGCTCCTGATTACCTTACCGATCTAGAAGAATTGATGTTCAAGTGTTTAGGTCAGTACCCAAAGCTGAAGGGTGAAACCGTTTTCGTATTAGACGTTTCAGGCTCAATGCAGGGTCAAATTTCCAGCAAGAGTAATTACTCTCGTATGGAAGTTGGTATTGCTCTAGCTATGATGGCTAAGGAAATGTGTGAGGGATGTACTATTTACCTCACCGCTGGTAATGACTCTGCGAGAGTGCATAAGACCTCTAAAGTGGAAAACCTAAGAGGATTTGGCCTTATGAACAAGATTCGTGAGTCTATCCGGAGTATGGGTGGTGGTGGGATCTTTACGCGACAATGTATGGATTATATCCGGCCATTGGAAGATGCCGATCGAGTTATTGTGTTTAGCGATAGCCAGGATTGCGACTCTTCGAAGGAGTTGCCAAAGCCGATTGCTAAGAAGTCGTACATTGTGGATGTTAGTTCTCATAAAAACGGAATTAACTACAAGGGAGTGTGGACTGCTGAGATTTCTGGGTGGTCTGAACACTTCCTACGGTACATTTCCGAAATGGAGAATTAAGATGATTAATAAGGAAAAGAAGAAGTTGATCTTATTCTCGAAGAGATAGTAGATGGACTTTCTGAGGCTCTTGATAAGTACACTAAACGAAAAAATGTAGAGGAAAACGATGAATAGGCGTGATTTTTTATCAACAGTTGCGGCAGCCTCGTTAGCTCAGAATCTCTCCTTCGGAGAGTCAGGTAAAAAAGGAAGGCAAGCAATCATAGTGTGGCTCGGCGGTGGCTGTCCTACTATTGATCTCTGGGATATGAAACCCGGAACCAAAGAGGGCGGGCCATTTTCCCCAATTAATACTACTGGAGATTTCCAGATATGTGAGCATCTTCCATTACTTGCTCAGAGAGGGAAGGATTTTTCTCTAATCAGGAGTATGAGCACAAGAGAAGCAGATCATATGAGGGGCGACTATTACCTTCATACGGGATTTGTTCCTAATCCTAATATTGTACATCCTTCTATAGGGTGTGTAGTAGCCAAGGAATCAAGGTCTGAGCTGGAGATTCCTAAGTTTTTCTCTGTTAATTCCCGCAGTCATGACTCTGGCTATCTAAACAGTCAGTATAATCCATTCCTAGTTAATAGTGATGGGAGAGTAGATCATCTAAATAGAGAGATTGGTCCGGGCAAACTTGGTATGCTTTCTCTTTTAAATGAGTCCTTCATTAAGACTAATAGAGGAGACTTGCCAAAGGAATATAATACTCTCACTCAGAAGGCAGTCGCTCTAAATACTAGTCCACGGATGAAAGCTCTTGACATATCGCTAGAGCAAGATACAATACGTGCTGCATACGGAGATACCGCATTTGGGAAAAGTGCCCTCATAGCCCGAAGACTTCTTCAAGAGGGAGTCTCTGTCGTTGAGGTTGGATTTAATGGGTGGGATCTTCATGATAATACTCACGAAGCCCTCTTGGTTAAACTGCCCGAATTGGATAGAGTGCTTTCTACTTTATTTGACGATCTTAAGAGATCGGGACTGTGGGATAATACTTCCATAATTATAATGAGTGAATTCTCAAGAACCCCAAAGCTGAACAGCCTTGCAGGAAGAGATCACCATAGTCTATGCTGGACAACAGTAGTAGCTGGTGGATTATTTAAGGGAGGAATCACTATAGGAAAATCGTCAAAAAATGGAGTTTCTGTAGAAGACAGGCCAATAGGCTCTGAAGATTTCCTATGCACTTTCCTAAAATCACTTGACATTGATCACACCGTGAAGTATACTAGTCGAAACGGAAGGCCGATGGCCTTGGCTGGAACACCCATTTTGGAGCTATTATGAGCATGACTTTTCTTTCTAAGCACATTACCGAGTTCACCTTTCCGGATGGACAGCCACATATCAAGATTGAAAGATTCAATGAGTATGTTACCTGTCGTATTACGAGCGGGGATGATCTTGTAAAGGTATGTCTTCTTTTGGATACCTACTGCAAAGCGGGAAAGCCAATCGATCTCATGGTTTTGTATACTATGGGAGAGAGAATGGACCGTCAGATTTCAGAATTCGAACCTTGCACTACTGATGTGGTAAGTACATGTCTTCGGAATTGGTCCGCTAAGCCGAATGTAAATATCACAATTCTATCACCTCACTCATCCGCTATCTTGGCAGCGGTTGGTCGTGTTGATAGACAGAGACATGATGTCGAAACCGAATCTGTGTTCTATGATATGTCGATTAAGAACTTTCTTAGCTTCGCTGGAAAGAGCAAACAAGAAATTGAGTATCGTAGTTCCGATGTTACTATTGTAATGCCCGACAAGGGTGCTTTTAAGCGAATATCTGACACTCCCGTAATGAGGTGGTGGCCCACCGCTAATATTGTCGTGCTAGACAAGACGAGAGAATTGAGTACTGGTAAGATTACCGGTATGAAACTTGAGTCTGGAATTCCAACCAAGAACTGTATCATTTTGGATGATCTGTGCGATGGTGGAGCTACGTTTGTAAGTGCTGCAAAGATTCTTCGTGAAAATGGTGCCAAGACTGTTGGACTATCCGTAGTTAAGGGAATTTTCTCCAAGGGAACCGTTCTGGAGGGAATCGACTTTATCGCGACTACGAATGCGTACAAGGATTTCGAATCAAGACCAGATTTTTATGTAAGGAACTTCGTATGACGAACTTCGTTCGAGAAGAGATTGATCAGGAAGTGTTCCTAATGATAACTCAGTACAACATGTCCGAAGACGATATAGATGTTCACTTCGAAAAGAATATAGACAATAGGAAAACCCCAATCAAAATTGCGGCGTTTATTGTTCTATTTCTAGCCTGTGTGTCTGCCTTCCTCTTTCTTTTTACTGGAGTATAAATGAGCAGATTTGACTCTCGCTCCGAGAAGGAATTCAAAAAAGATATTTACTTCGGCACCCTCCTTGAAAAATACTTCTTTAATGAGTGGCAGAATCGAATTAAGGATCATCCCTCTATTGAGGTGACAAACCCAAAAGACAATGGGGCTGATAATACCGGAAAATTTATTGCGAGTGGTAAAACTTCTGGGGCGGATTATCGCGTTGATATCGTTTATGACGATTTTAGGGCTAAGTCACACCCCTTGGAGATAAAGTGGGTTCCTACTTATGGTAAACTAACGCTAAAGCTGGGTGATCTAAAGGGTTATGACAAGGAGGGTGCAAGCATTCTTTTCATATATAGCTCTGAAAATCACGGAATTGACCTTCGTAAGCCCAAAGACTATGACTTCGCAAATCACGTAAAGCGAATAGCAAGCATAGCACATCAACTTCGATGGGGCTTGCTCACGCGAGATAAACTTAAGGAGTTTCTACAGTGGCATAGTATCAACAATCTAGTGAAACCCATTAAATACATGGGAAATAAGCCGGGCATTGTCTTACAACAAGAGGATTTTCATAAATGGTTCAAAGAAGAAAAGTGGTTCACATCCTAATGTCTGGTACGGTCAGGGATGACGAGATGTTTGGAGTAATGGTTAGAGGGGCTTACTCCTCTGAGGAAAAGGCAAATGATCAAATCCCGAAAAATTCGGATGAGACCTTTTTTATCTATGATATTGAAGTTGACGCCCCGATTGAGGGAACTCCCGAAAGTATTATTGAGGAATTGATGAAATCTGGAATAGTAGATCAATTAGTGGATGAAGAGGGGAAGTTTGTTTACGTCCTAAAGGACGACTCTGACGAGGGAAATGATGTACGTTAAGTTAATAGCAAAACCAGACACTTGGTTCAAAGAGGGAACTGAGGTATGGGATGATGATACTGGATGTAGATTCACTAAGGAAAAATTTGACGAGTGGGCAAAGTCGGATATGATAGTTGCCCGTGGGTCTAGAATTTGCCAGTCAGAAACTGAACTTTTTGAAATCGGTGTAGAGTATACAGATTCAGAGCTTTGCGACATAAGCGAATTTACTGCAATTCTAACTGATGTTCCATTTCAGTCAAAAATACCTGACTGTGAAGGAAGATCTGGAAGTAAAAAGATTCAATTCTATGAAGACACATGGTGTCTTAAGAAAGAGGGTGGTGGATTTTGTGGCCATTATAATACTCTGGCCGTATTAATCGCTCCGGAACCATTCAACGTACTTTATATTTACAGAGACAAAAAGAGGGGATTTTCAGATATCCACGTTTGGTCAGACGGAGCTATGGATGGGACAAATTACTACCTAGTCAATGTACCTAACGGACTTTTTAAAGAAATTTCAGAAAATTGACTTGACATTTCGCCAAATGTAAGATAAAATGGGGTATACACTTAGTCAAGCAGCACTACTGATGTTTAATGGCAGCATTCGACTTTTCCAAAGTCGCAGTTAGGGTTCAAATCCCTAGTAGTGCATTTGGGGGATTGGTGTAACGGATAGCACGTTAGTCTACGGAGCTAAAAGAGGGAGTTCAAATCTCTTATTCCCCATTCTGCGTTGGTTGAGCATCGGCAAGCTCAAGTGGCTGTAACCCACCCTCCTCCGGGATTGCAGGTTCAACTCCTGCTCAACGCATTCTGAGCTATTCGTCTAGTGGAAAGACACAACTCTGATGAAGTTGGAACAACTGTTCGATTCAGTTATGGCTCACTTCCGTATGGCCTAACTTGGTTAAGGTGCGACGTTTGGGGCGTCGAGATTCCGGTTCAAATCCGGATACGGAGATAGGACTTTCATAGAGAAGGAAAAACAATGCCGACAGGATACACCTCTGGTGTAATGGATGGAACCATTACGGAATTTAAGGATTATGCCTTTCAGTGTGCTAGAGCCTTTGGTGCTTTGGTTACACTAAGGGATGAGCCAATGACTCCGGATATTCCGGTTTTAGAAGTGGCAGATTTTTACTCAGCTAATGTAAGGGAAGCGGAAAAGGAAGTTGAGAGACTTTCCATTATGACCTCCAAACAGATTGAGGCTGAGTTCCTTAAGTATAAAGCTCGTGAGATAAAGTATCACACAAAGGGGATTAAGGACCAAGAGAAGACCCGTAAAAGGTATCTCAAGATGCTCGAAAAGGCAAGGAAGTTTGTCGCTCCCACTGATGAACATGTTGAATATCGAGACTTTCTTATTTCCCAACTTGAAGAATCGCTAAATTGGGATTGCGGTAATTATCACCAAGAACAGCTCGCTAAAGTGAAGAGGAAGAAATCGGCAAGAGCGTAGCATAGAGAAGTCCTTGCTGGAGCAAAGTACGGCCTAAAATACGCCAGGAAGTCTCTGAAAGAAGAAATTGAGCGAGTTAAGTCAAGAAACGACTGGTTAGACCAGTTGAAAAAAGCAGTGGAGAGTGTTTAGACGGCAGGCATTCTGATAAATGACTGCATCAAGGTCGATGGATGATACAAGATTAGTGTGAAAATGCATCCCGTCTGTCGGAGAGTTGACAACTCTCTGCCATGCCAGTATGGAATCAAAATAACTGGAAAGTTCCGCCTGAGACTAGTCATCTAGGTAGAGAAGAGGACAGCGTGACTCTCTGATAGTCACATTATTGCGGGTTAGAGAAGCCTAGTATCTCGCCATCCTCATAAGTTGGAAATCGCTGGGGCAGAGCCAGCACCCGCAACTTTTTTTATTAGTAGGAAATGAAAATGACTTGTGTAATTCAAATCGGCAACTCAGACAACAAACTCACTCAGCAGGAATGGGCGGCTTTTGTAGAGTCGACAAGTGTTTATGTGAAGGCTTGTTCCGAAGCAATCCACTTCTCTGGAGGGTCTCCTTCCCATGAAGCATGGCAGAATTATTGCTGGGTAGCAGAGGTAAGCGATTATGATGTGCCAAATATGAAGCATTTCTTGGGACAACTAAAAATTCAATATCGGCAAGATTCAGTCGCTTTCACTGCCGGGGAGACGGAATTCGTATGATGGCAACAGGAAACTCGTAGCGGGTTTACTATCACAACTCAGTCCCGTGGTCCAGCGGCTACGACTTCTGGCTTACATCCAGACAACGACAGTTCGATTCTGTCCGGGACTAATCCCTATGACCTAGATTATGAGCCAAAGAGATATCATGGACTATGTGAACAACGAACATATAAAGTTGACGAAGTGTATACAAGAGCAGTTGCAGTCTGGGATGTCTAAAAATGTGGCAATTGCTTGTCTGAGGGCGAGACGAATTGTTTTTAATGCTGAGCGTGTATCGGCTGTAACTTTGGCAACAAGCAGGTTTAATAGTACATACGACTAAGGTATCATATTTAGATTTTAGCTTGGTGTTTAATTATTTTGAGCAACTTAGTACAGGAAATACAATGTTAGATCCACTAATAATCAAAGTCGTTGCGGCGATAGTACTCGCTGTAGCTCTTATTGTATTTATCTTAGTACTAAAAAGACCAAAACCTCCCAAGGTTGAAACTTGGTATATATCATGTTATGCTGAAAGTTTTCCTGCAATTAGAACGATTGTTGTGAGTAAGGATAAGCCTTATGGAAATTCCATACTCGAAGTAGTCACTCTTGGTAAAGTAGAAGAACGAGTCAAGTTTTGGAAGAGGCTATACAATTGTCAATGACTGAATTTGATTATCAATTTCTCATGGCAAGAAGTGCTGACCATGAGCAGTACATTAAAGAGATTGAAGAAAAAAATAGGAAGTCACTTCTGATAAATCCTCCAAATTATGATTTGGAAGAAATCAGATCGCTAGAAAGATCATTACGAGTAACGATTGCTGAATTAAGAATTGAAAATCTTGAAGCGAGAGTCACAAATATTGAGAAGACTTTAGAAACTCTAAACAAAGAATTTTCGGAAGGAATTGAAAGACTATATGCTATACATTGAAGCTTTTTCGACTAAACACAAGTCCTCATTTGACCACGACTGTTATGGCAAAGCGGCCCTCTTCCTTGCAGGATCAATTTCAGACAGTTGGAACTGGCAAGAATGCATCGCATCTAGACTTAAAGATACCGACTTAGTTGTGATCAATCCAAGGCGTGAGTTCTTCGATACATCAGTAAAGGAAGAAGCAAGTAGGCAGATTGAGTGGGAGTTTAACCATCTTGATCGGGCAGACATGGTTCTCTTTTGGTTTTCTCATGAGACCCTTGCCCCCATTACTTTACTTGAGTATGGGAAAATGATGATGACGAAGAAGAAGTTGTTTGTTGGGTGTGACCCGGCTTACAAGCGTAAGTTCGATATTGAAGTGCAAACAGAGCTTGAGAGGCCGGGGACTTCCATTCATAATAATATTGACGCTCTCGCGGAGAGTGTAATTTTCTATGTAAACGCTTGGAGTTAGTGTGAAAATACAAGACATCGTTAAAAACCTAAACGCTAGAGATGTTGAGTGGGCCAAGAGCAAAGACTTGAGATGGACGAAATACTAACTGATATCCTACTGGAGAAACGATAGTGAAAATAATCAAAACAAATCTCGATCATGAACAACTAATTAAGATGGGTATTCCATCAAGTAACATTGGACTTCTTGACTTAGTTCATCCCTCTCAACATGACGAGACGGCGATCAGGACTATCGAAAAAGAATGTTCTAGTAACTACGTCTATTATGGCGACTACTTTTACGCAAAATCAGATACGGAGATAGTCCTGTGCTAAATTAGCATAGATTTGGGGTATACTCCTTAGTAGGCACCTACTTTTAGGAGAAAAAATGACACTTACAAGAATGATAATTACAGCAGCAATCATAAT
>JACCDR011229566.1_pt1 | contig 12122 bp, 11 predicted proteins | sample 7446431 | NCBI WGS metagenome assembly JACCDR01 (sample SAMN15323443, study PRJNA562643) | freshwater metagenome | isolation source: river surface water | place: USA:Blue River Watershed | collected 2017-08-17
AGCTCTATTTCATCCAGATAAGTATCCTTGAAATTAGAGTAAAGCTCGCCTTTGCCAATTCCTCCTGTTACTTCAATTTCTCCTTTCTTCATACCAACAGCGTAACCTATTCCGGAGAAAATGGTAGTTGAACCGAATACAATATTAAGAGTGCCTTTTACCGTTTCTGTTTTAAAACGTTCTTGCCTGAATTGGAAAGCAAATACTTGATGATTTTCAGGGCAATCTGAAACTTTGAATTTATACACTGCTGCACCATCACGAGTATTGAATACCGGACTTTTGATAGCATAGTTAATTACCGTAGAATTGGTTAGTACCAATTCTTTGCCATTGAATAAAACTCTAAGCATGGAAATAAGCGTTTTCTACACCTGTGATTGCAAACTCAAATTCAAGCGAATAAAGTCTGGAGCCTTGGTCTATGTCTTTGGTAGAATTTGTGAAGATTTTAACCGGGATCATATTGCCGTTTTCTTGCAAGTATATTTCTTGAGACTCAACAAAATCTCGAAAAACATCAAGCATTCTAAGGTCTTCGGTCATGCCCGTTGATGCTTTTGTTTTTACTACAGATTCAGAAGAATGTGTATATAAACGGGCTTTCATTCTTGCATCATTTCCGGTTCTTGTTGTGCGTATCGATTCTTCTTTGTTGTATTCAGTTCCTTCCGAAATCTGACCTACACAAAGCAAATCATCATAAACTCCAAACATATTGCGATATCTAAAAGCAAGCTTTGAAAATCTTTGCTCTTGATCTACTTCAATTATTGCAATTTCAGAAATATAGGCGGTTGGGTCTTCAGGCTCTGATAGGTAGCAAAGAAAGTAATCCGGAATAACTCCATTGAAGTTTATCGGATTCATGTTTTGCTCTAAATAATTCCAATCTAAATTAATCTCAAATAGTTTTTTCCTACTGAATTCATCTGTTTGAAATACCAATTCAGATACTGGATTTATCCCAGTATCTAACCACGCTTCTATATGAAAAGCTACTGTTGTTATTAAACCTGCATCGGCTTGAAAAAAAAGCCGATGAGATAAACCCGGAGCGGTTTTTCTTTCAGTACAGTTTGAAAGAAAAGGTACTACAGAGGTTGAAGGCGGGTCAAAGAAATTTCGAATCGAAATATCTCGCTCTCTTTTATACCAGTCTGGCAATTTACCTGGTAATGCCATAAATGCTATCGGATTGGTAAATGCCATATAGCTAGGAGGTATTCCTACCGACTCAGTACCTCTAACGGAAAACTCTTTAAATAAATCAGGCCTTAACTGATACTCAGAATTTAATGGCTGGTCAAAGCCTTTAAATTCTGCCAATAAGTATTCCGATAAATCAAACAATTGCCCTCCTTCTTGAAAGGGAAGAGCATCTCTTCCAACAAACTTACTAAGCAAGTTTGAACCATTTACCTGATATATCTCAGCAATAACTCGATAGAAATTGTAATTAGTTATATCTGTTACAGGGCTTCTACTTATTGTTAATCCTGATGGAATTGGAGATAGTAGCTCCAAATTATACAATTGTCCTGAACGTCTGGCAGTAACTATAATATTGTTTGAGGTTGCGTGTTTTTCGAAAACAAACTCATCTGATAGCTCAAATACACTGTTTAAAAATGTTGTAAATGCTATCAGATAATCCCCTAATGATTCAGATACTTCCTTTGTTCTAAACGCTGTAGCACTTCCTAATGGAGGTGTATTTGAAATGGTAATCCAGTATTCTTTAGGTTGGTTGTTCCACCTAAATTTAAACTGATTAGAAGCTACCGGATGGCTGGAAAAATCCATGACCATAGAAAATACATCATTATCAAGTGAACCAACATAGGCTAGAACCTTCACCGGAACTATATTTCCTGCTGTAACAGTTGGCCTAGGTCTTTCAGTAATTGCTGCCATAATTAGAGATTAAATTCTTCGTTTACTTTGGTTACATCATCATCAAGCTCTTTGTAGTCTTGATAGCGCATTTCAGCACTTATGCCATTTGAAAGGGTTTGATTGAGTGAACCAATTGTCCCCATCAGTCCCATTAGAAGCGTTTCTGAAATGCCGCTTGAAACGCCTTCATTGGAATAAAGTCCGGCAGCATAAGCTGGTACTCGATGCTGATGTATTGCCTCAATTATTTGAGGGCTATTCATCTGAATGTTGCGCATGGTAGGGCCGTCTATAATCATTTCCGGCATCCTTTCACCAGCCAGAAATAGTTGAGGGTTGCGCACTACTCCAGTTCGTGCTACGCCTGAATATCCGGCTTTGTAGTGCCTACCATCATAAGCACTGGTTACATCATAAAGCCCTGCATCGAATGCGGGAATAGCTTGTGCTACGATGGTACCAATGGCAATACCAGATCTAATTTTTGCAGCAAGAGTTAAATTAGCTGCAATTACTTGCCCACCGGGAATCAGTGCATAAGCTGCATTTATACCTGAAATTTCTTTCATGGTATTGATGACAATCTGACCAATTGCGGCAACTTTTTCAGCCGCAAAGGCAATCTTCCATGCGGTACTTCTTTCTTTCAAGGCAGCTCTTGCAAGGCCTAATCCTGAAATAATCGCATCGCCTTTGATGGCTTCAAGGTCTGCCTCGGCTTGCGCCTGAGCGCGTTTAAAGTCGATGGCGCGTTGAGCTTGTGCTATCTCATCATCAGCCACTGCCATGTTAAAGGCTTTCTTAGCCTCTAACTTCATATTGGCAGTGTTGGCCTCGTATTCTGCCAGCTGAGCATCAAATTCTTTTTGAGTAATCAGTCCTGATGCAAAATTCTGATAGATGACAGCTTTCTCTTCTTCGAAGCGTTTATCAAGGTCTTGAAAAAACTTAGTCTTTGTTTCCTCTGACATCCGCTTTTGCTCTGCTTCCATTTGCAGCTGGTTATCAAGCAGCCTTTTATTGAGCTCAAGATCTTCCGCTGAATAGTCTAGTCCGAATTGTTTCTTCGCTCCAAGGCGTTGAGACAAATAGTAAATCTCATTCTCAAACATCTGCTCTTCAAACTGACGTTTATTGAGAATGCCCTCTCTGTAGTTCTTGATGAGAATCGCCTCTTCAGCTTTTTTGGCGTTCTCAATCATGGTTAAGGTTTTATCCTGTGCTTCCTTAGTCGCCTTAGCTATTTTGTCGGCTTCTTTTTTAGCATCTTTTTCAGAGCCTGTTTCTTTGGGTGTTAGCTTGGCATCTACGGCAGCAAGTTTTTTTCTAATGCGCTCGTATTCTTCCGTACCAATTTTGGCAATGTTTAAAGCTTTTCGATACAAGTCGGCTTTCTCTGTTAATTGAGTAATGTTATCCCCTGCAATTTTATCGGCAATACTTTCTGCATTCATTGCATTTTCTAATTGTGCTTTAGCACTCTTTAAGTTTTTAAGATTTGAGTCCATTTTACTGATAACATCATTAAATGCGGCTCCTGCTTCTTTGCTATTTTTCACGGCATCAATAGCATTGTGCATGGCAGATGCGTATTGATTACCGCCTGTTTTAATAAAGTTCCAAGCTTCTTGTAATAACGTTGGCTGTTTTGCCAATTGTTCGGCTTCAATTTTTTTCGCCGTAATAAGATCGAGCGTTACTTTATATTGTTTTTGTTTTAGCTCAATGTCTTTTAATAGGGTTTCTCTTCCCTCTTTAGTTGAATTATGAAGACTTTGAACCCGTGCTGTTAAATCTTGTACAGACTTTTCATAAACCTTATTGGCGATTGAACCGCTATTAACTGTATTGTTTGTTAACTCTTGAATTTTTCTTGATCTAGCGTTATTATCATCATAGAGCTTTAATACTGCCACTAACGCACTGATGCCAGTAACTACCCAAAATGCAGGATTAGCGGCTAATACTGCATTCCATATTTTAGTTGCAGCTGTAGATAAGGTGATTTTCCCGGTAAGTACATCGGTTACTAATGCTTGTAGTTTAACAGCTGCAATAGATAAGTTGCTCATCACAACTTTTTGCTTTTCAGTAGCAGTTGCAGCAAGATCTGCTATTTGTTTAGCCTTTTCAGCAGCAGTAGCTTGAAGTATTACAAGATAATAAGCTGCCATCATTCCAGTTGCGGCAAGTATGTAAGCTCCATATTTCTGCAGCACTTCCGGAGCTGCCATTACAGCCTTGAGAAAGTAAGTAAATGCGTTAGTGCTAAAGGTCATTATAGGCGCAAGCTTCTCCCCCATTTCTATTGCCGTCAATTGAAACTTGTTTTTTGCTTGAGCTAATGCAGCTGCATTATTACTAGTGTTGATGGTAGCTTGATCTAGAGCTACAGAAGTTCCAGTAACGGCAGTGGTAAGCTGTTTAACTCGGTCTGTATTTTCAATTAAGATTTTAGCTACCGAGTAATTCTCCTGACCAAACATATTGACAACCTCAGCAGCTGACATGTTTTTAGCTCTAAGATTTTCAAGTGCTTGCACCATCCCCACAATCTTAGGATTGGTATCATTTGCTCCAGTTTGAAGCTTAAGCAAGACATTCTTTAATCCTGTACCTGCAATTTCTCCTTTTTGGCCTTTATCCGCCAATGCTTCAACAAGTGCTACAGACTCTTCTACTGATACGTTGGCTTGTTTGGCTGCTGTACCAAATTTAAGCATAGCCGCATTAATCTCCGGGATGGTGGCAGCTCCTTCTTTTGATCCTGCTGCTAATACGTTGATGAATCGTCCTGCTTGTTCTGCTGGTGCTGAAAACTGGTTCATGGTTTCAGCCAACGATTGCACGGCATCTGCTGCATTCATTTTGGCAGCTTCTGCTAGAATGAGTGCTTGCTTGGTTACTTCATTGAGTGCCTCTTTATTGCTTAGCAGTTCAGGCTTTGCGCTACCCATCAGGGTATAGGCCTTTACAATATCCTGAGCTGAAGCAGTAATTTTTACACCTCCGGCTACGGTGGAAACAGAAAGCTCTTTGGCTTGCTCTGAAAGCCAATTAAGGTCATCGCCTACCAATCCGGTTAGCGATGACAATTCATCTACTCCAGCTTCAAACTCATTGAAGGTATCCACCAATTTTCGGAATCCTAATACAAGCCCGGTGGTACTTGCCAACACTGTAGCCGCTATTGCCCCGTATCTATTGAATCCATCTGCAATTCCTCCAAGGCTCATTCCGGTAGCTTGAGACTGCCCTTTGAGCTCCCTCATTCTTGCCTCTACTGCCTTAAGTTCGCCTTGAAGCTTATCAAATTGAGCAGATCCAGGAGTAACATTATCCAATTGCCTTCTAAGGCTTATAGCTTCCTTCCTTAACTGGCCCATCGTCATTCCAGTTAATCCTACTTCTTTTCGAAGCTCCTTCATGCGTGCATCATTATCACGCATGGCCGTTTCATTCTCTTTGATTTTGGCCGTCAACTGCCTGTAAGTCTCAGAATCTTTTTTGCCCTGTGCTTCCAGCTTGGCTCTCTCAGCACGTAAATCTTTATTTGCTTGCCCTAATGCACGTTGAACGTCTTCAAGCTTGTAAAGCTCTTTGGTTGCCTCATCCCCATTTACTACTACAGTAACTTTTAGGATTTCATCTTTTACTCGCTGGCTCATAGCTCTATGGATAAATCAGGTGGTAATGATTCAATTACTGCCGATGAATACTCAGACATGAGCCTTCGTTCTATCTTGGACAAATTGCCCATGATTAGGCGGTTGTAAATGGGGAATTTGGGAGCAGCTTTCGTCTTTTTTCCGCTTGTGCTTCGCTTCATGTCAAGGAAGCGCAAATACACCGGGAAAGACATAGTGAAAGAAGCTCCTTCACCGGAGGCTTGAGATGATATGGGCCTCTTGTTTCTCATATCTCCACTAAGCTCTAGCCCATACTGGTCAATAGCACTTGTTTGCTCTTGCTTAAAGTTCTTGGCACCTTCCGAGAGAATACGAACGGTAAACGCTTGAATATTCCGTTTTTCCTCCTTTTCTAGAAGCCTTTGCTTGAAATTCATAGTTCAATATTCGGCTAACGGGAACGGTTAGAAAGGACAAAAGCCCGCAATTGCGGGCTTTTGATTAGGCTCTTTTCTTGAAGTAGAATAGGCCTGAAAAGAGCAGAGCAAGTATTACAAGCCCTATTATAGAATTGCCGGGTGGAGCTTTGGAGCTTGTTTCCAGGTGGGCTGAAGAATGAGCGCTTTGCACATCTACTGATTGAGCCTTGGCCCAATCAGTAGTGCTTTTGGTTGCGTTATCCTTACGATAGGAATACTTCCTACCTGTCATAGGTGCTGGCTGATGCCTGGCTTTAATTGAAACTACAGAATCCTTAATCTCAAAAGAAAGGTCAAATCCTGAAGCTGTAAAGCGTAAGGGTTTTCCGGTTAATGCTCCGGTAAATGAAGCACTATCCGCTGGAGGAATAAAGGCAGTATCTACTACCTCAATTTGAACGGAAGCTGCCGAATCTATTCGAGCTGAAAGCGTTTCAACTAGTGTTGCTGTTGAATCTTGAGCATTGGTAGAAGTTGACACTATGCTGCTTTTTTTAGCTGCACATGAAGCCAAAAAAACGGAAGTGGCTACTACAAGAATGTGTTTCATTGGATAAAATCTGAAATGGCGTAAATGGATTGAATCGGTCTTATTTTCTCATACACTCCATTTCCTTCTCTGATCCCTGCTCCGTTGGTATTGCCTTCAATAGTGACGATTGCATTCTTATGCTTGCGGTGAACAAATCCAACATGGGCTATTCGGTTCATGTTGCGGAAATAGATGCCAAAAACCTGACCAGGCTGAATTGCAACGGATTTAAAGTCCGGTTTTTTCTGCCGGTGAAAGACGATGTTTCTGGAAGGGAAAAAAGCTGGAGACCATGCAGATCTAGGAGCATCAACTCCACACGATCTTAGGATATAGCTAACAAATGCTGCGCACCAAGGCTGGCCTCTTCGAGCACCTACGGAGCGAAGGTAAGCTTCTACTCTTACTCCATCATTTTTGCCCGTAAGCTCTCGAACGCCTACTTCTTTGAGATAAGCTTGTACTACTCTATTTCTTACAGAGAGAGTAGAATGATTACTCCCAAAAGCATGTACGCTAAGTAGCACGCAAATAAGAGACAAAATTTTTGCCATGAAGAAAGGCTTTTAAAGTCGGTTGAATAGGAAGTGGAGTAAAAGTTAAAGAGTGCTTTAAAATTGAACCTGATGCCTAACCAGGCTACCACGTTAAGCACTAGAATACCTACTACACAATAGACCAGCTTTTGCAGTACAGCTCCGTCGTATTGTCCAGCGGTTGGATCTATCACCCGAATAATGAAGGGAGAAATCCAATAGAGCGTAAGAGCTGCCGGGAGTGCCAACAGTTCAGGCCAAAGCCTAAGAGGGTTTTTCATATTTTTTGAAAGATTTAAGGAGCTTTTTAAATGCGACTCTGAATTTTTCCCAGTTCATGATGGCCGTCATTGCGGCAATCATGATGGAACATAAATAAGATAGCTGCTGCAATAGCTCAGTGCCGGAGCTTTGAATTTCTAATAATGTACTTACATGATTGATAACCTTACCGGCAATAAGTAGCGCAATAGTTATCATAGTGCCCTGAGCTTCTGGATGTTCGTTGAAATATTCTGCCACTTTATTGTAATTGAATGTCATGGGATTAAAGCGAATTGGTGAAACTGAACGCTAAACTGTAGCCGTAATAACCCGGCAAATCGCTTTCTACTTCTATAGAAATAGATTCATAATCGAGCCTTCCAAATGGCATGCATTGCGAGCTTTCATTCTCCAGAAGAAATTTTCTTGCTTTCTCTACAGCTTTTTGAGTCACTTCAAGAGCTCCTAGCCTAGCATCATTGGATGCTCGTAAGCTGATAGATTTTAAAAGGTAAATGCCGCAACTCTCATCATCATTTAAGCTGTCTTTGTCGCGTCCTTCTGTTTGAATAGTTGGCGCTACCGCTACCATCAGGAGCTTTGATTCGGTTCGCTTACCTAGGATTTCTCCAAGCTCTCTAAGTGATGCAATCAAGTCAAAGTTCGAAGCTTTTACTTCCTGAGAAATTGCCATCATGGTGTTGTAATACTCACGAATGGGCGTCATGGGCTGGCTTAGGTTTAGATTTTGGCTTTGTAGAAACTATTTGATAGAGCTTAAGCAGAACGGTATAAACATTCTGCTGCATTACTTGATCGATATCGCCAAAGGTGCCTTCCTCGGCTAATGTCATGGAGATACCGGTCAATCCTAGATTAGGCTTTTTATCATGGCTTCCTTGCTTATCATCATTTTTAAACAGGATGGACAAATCCACCGGATTTCCTTCAATCTCTATGGTACTTGTAGCAATAAACTCCTGGCATCCTCTGAACCAGAGGAAAATTCCATGCGCTATTGCCGGATCTATATGCTCAAGCTCTTGGGCATATCGTTCAACTAATGCCTCAGAATATGGCAGTCTTCTAATCTTTGAATCTGTAGGACTCAAAGACTTCCACCAGTGAAAGGATCTGCTTGGTCTGTAAAGAGCAGCTATCAGTTTATGTAAATACTTAGGTTGCTGAGTAGTTACATAAAGCTGAAAGGAGAGGTAAGCACTTAAATATTCTCCCCATGTAGCATTTTCTAAGGCATCTTTTGGACCATAATAAATTGAATTCTTGTGCTTGAACTGGGGGATTAAGTTGTTTACAAAATTGTTTTTTAGCTGAAAAACAACTTTGTCTTCGGATTGACGGATATCAAAAAAGGACTCACACGCCAATCCAATTTGAAACAAATTCTCGTTGAAATGCTGCTTTTGTAAGGCTGTCCAATGCTTCTTGTAAGTCATTTCCATGTTCAACATGATGTACGCGCAAGCAGATAAAAGCGCATTGTAGCTGATAGCACCTTGCATATACTTCAAGTAATACCGAATGAGCTGGATGAATTGATCTCCAGTCAATTCATGCATATCAGAGGGAAAGCTAACGGTGTTGTCCGTTGCCGGGAAATGCAGCTTATGCACGGAAAAACTTATTTGTAGGGGTACTTACCGGGAAAGGATCATCTACAATTACCTCTTGATTGGCGTTTATTTTTACCTCTATCAAGTAGTTCTCAATCTCTCGAAAAGCTTCATAAGCATCTTGCTTATATCCGCTTGAAATGCTCTCACGTTCGGCTATTGTGAGAGATTTCATCCCTTTCAAAGCATTGTCATGTCGATTGAAAAAGCCATCCTGAAAGAACTTGGCACCAAATCGGATTGCAGCTTTAGCCATTGCCATGTAAGCTAATCCCGGGCGAATAGCTTCAATCAATGCTTTGTCTGCATCAGTTTCAGCTCTACTTTTCCATCGTACTAAAAGCAAGTCATACTGGCTTCTGCCAATAATCTGCTTGATGGTGTTTTTCTGAACTTCCTTGATTATTGGCAGCAACATTTTAAAGCCTTTACGGCTTTCTGCTATATCTACTACGTTTTGAAAGTCTGTCCAGCTTTCAAAGAATGTGTCTCTTTGGGCTATATATGCAGGCGAACCAATCCAGCCACTGAGGTTATCTGTGTCGGTACTCAGGTGAAGAATGAGCGATTCAAACGCTTGGTCTTCCAAATTTTGAATCGCCTCATCTGAGCGGTTTATTTGGTGCTCAAATGCGGCTTTCATTCGCTCATCCTGAGTAAACTTTCTTCCGCTACTGGTATGAACCAGATCGAGGTTTGGCGCGGCTTTGCTGTAAGCCTTATGAGCTATAACACTCTGAGCTAGCTCTACAGCAATGTTCATCCAGTTGTTAGCTGCATTGTTATCCCCCGGAATTGCAAATGAATCTGACTCATAATGAGCGGTTAGCGTGTCGATAACCGTTGCCCCAATTGCTGCCCTGAGCTCTAAGGTCATCATTCGGATTTGCGGCTCAATGAATTTGAAGATTTCACCTTCATTGAGAAATCCGAGTGCTTGCTGGAGTTCTTTATCCCCGTTGTTTCTGTAGTTAAACATTGTTTTGAACTCGTTTAGAAGCTGTTACATCCTGCTCTCGTTCCGGCGCCATGTGATAGAATCCAAGCTTTGCCTGGCTGTTAGGGAAATTGACTTTGATTGCGGTATTGATGGCCTTGGTTACCACCATTTCAGGGATATTGATGGAAGTCAACAAATAGTTTTTAAGCGCATAAAGCTGCTCAGAGCCTGAATCTGCTTTGCCTTCAGAACCAATATTGGATAAGGCAGGATGAATTCCGGCACCAGAAAGAGTCCGGAAGTCTGCCATTTTAGCAATAGCGTTTTGACCTTCGATAAACTCTTTCACTTTCTGGTCTATCGATTCTACTTTCCATTCCAGAAGGTTGCCAAACTGGTCTTTCATGTAGTCGGATTGCAGCAATTTCCCCACGTTCTGTTGGCCTGACATGGTGTTAATCAATGCTTCAATCTTTTCATCCTTGAACCTTTCCAAATACTTATCATCCCAAACGAAATCTCTCGCTTCACTCATGGCCTTGAGTGCTAATTCTCGCTTGAGCTTTTCCGCTGCTGCCTCCCAATACTCTATTGGGATTTTGACGTGCCATTTAATGAAGGTGCTGTTATCCGTTAAGGATTGAAGCACTTTTGGAACTGCTGTAGAACGGTTAATCCAAAATCTTGACCCATAATAAGCCGGCAGGGCATAACCACGTCTTCCGTAAGTGGTTTGCCCGTGGTACATCATGGTTATTTTCCTAGATCCGGGAGTAAATACATCATATCTCCAGCTCTTCTGGATATTAGGATAAGCCTGATCAGCTTGAATTATTCCCCTTATGTCGTTGAAATTGCCATCAGATGGCCATTCTAGAAAGCACTCTAAGGCTGAAACATGCTCCAGTTTAGCAATGGAAGTGCTGCCTTGTATGCCAAAATAAAATCCTTTAGTTGGGTAAATTTTGGAGAAAACGCCACCGGTGTTTTCAAAGTCAACGATACATCCAAGTAAATAGCTTTCATAGTCGAAGCTTTCCAGCCAGTTTTCAATATCCGGGAAACTTTCCCAAACTCTTGATGGCACTCCGTTTTCCTTCACCACTCTGTAAAGTGCAGGTCCTTGTCCCCAGAGCAATTCAGCTTTGCGGTTTAGCACACCTGGAAGGATAGCATTATCCTCACTAAGTGCGCGAAGCTCTAACGGCATTCTGTTACTAGCTCCGTATGGAACAACTTGGTATTGCCCTACCAATACCGGCAATGCTTCCCAAGGGTCTCGCGCATGGAGAACAGGCTGATAGCCATCAGTCCCTATTCCAGCTCCAGGCGCTAGAGCTGAAAAAACAACACATTCGCCACCGGGTAAAATGGCAATAGAGCTGCCGTCATTTTCATGCTTAATTGTCATAGAACTACTTTGATACCATTGAAATACATCAGGCTGTATTGCCAGAACCTTCGCGCCAATCCAGTTTCAACATCAACGAATGAAAGAGTATGATCAGAAAACTGATTTGTTGCCTTAGTCTCTTGAGATCGAAGGCGTGCTTTAGCTACTATCTTCCTTCCTTCTGATTTGCCGGTAGAACGGGAATAGCTCATAAACACCATGGAGAAATGCCCACCCGTAGCGGAAATGGTTCTCATTTGTTTAATTGCTTCGAATAATTGAATCGTTTGGAGCCCTGGCATGGGTCAATATTCGGGAGCAAAACAGCCTGTCCAAAGGACAGGCAAACAGTCCGCAAGGACTGTAGAGGCCTCTTTTTTGCTACTTTTTTCTTGGCCGTAAGAAAAAAGTAGTTCAGAACGACAAAGCCCCTTAGCCTTTCGGCCTCGGGGCTTATTCTTATTCTAAGTTATTAAACTGTGAGCGTGTTTTTCTCTTCGTCGATGGTTATAAAAAAGTCCCCATCTCCCCAATCATTTGAAACAAAAGTTATTGCTTGAGACTCTTCGGCTATCAGTTTGATATTCCATCCACCTATATCAGTACTTAGACAAGCTTCTTTGTTGCTGATGTCGCCACTTAGCATTGACATTTTTTGAAAGGATATAACAGGCCTAACAAAGTCAAAATCCTTGATTAGAAAATCTTTTCTGTAAGATTTCATCTCTTCATCGTTTCTTCTTGATTGCCCTTCAATTTTTATAAATCCTTCAGCTATCAAGCTAAATTCAATGTAGCCACATTGTTCGAAAACAA